>ENA-OUQI01001948-OUQI01001948.1-human-gut-metagenome-genome-assembly--contig:-NODE-1948-length-11723-cov-19.977117_pt1 | contig 11723 bp, 9 predicted proteins | sample MGYA00237953_ERZ548840 | MGnify/ENA primary metagenome ERZ548840 (study PRJEB26490, sample SAMN05194690) | human gut metagenome | biome: terrestrial biome; feature: human-associated habitat; material... | reverse complement strand
GCCAGGAACTCGGCGGGCACCAGACCCTGCTCCACCCACTTGGCAGCATAGGCGTGGACAGCGTTCTTGACCTTATCGCCGTTGTGGGAGCAGTTATCCATGCTCTGGACGGTCAGGGGCAGCTTGCCGGCCTTGAAGCGCTCGTACAGCAGAGCAGTGACCTTGCCCATGGCCAGCACGGGGGTCAGGCCACGCTCCAGATCAGCAGGAGCAACGCCGTAGCCCTTCTCAGTGATGGTGAAGGAGATCATCTGCAGGCTGGGGTTCTGGAAGATCTCCACCAGACGTGCCCAGTCCTCGCCGAAGGAGTAGTCAGCCTTCAGGCTCTCGGTAACGGAAGCCACCACCTTCTTCTCGATCTCGCCGGTGGACTTCAGGCAGACCAGCAGGCTCATATTGTCGTAGGGACGATAAGCCTTGTCGATGATCTCGTAGTCAAAGCTCTCGGCCACGATGACACCGCGGTCATACTTGCCGGTGTTCAGCGCATCGTTCAGGATGGCAGCCGGGAATGCACGGAAGATATTGCCTGCGCCGAAGTGCACCCAGGTGGGTTCGGCGTGGGTCTTGGCCTTGACAGCCTCGATATCGAATTTGGGCAGCTCATAACCCTTCTCTGCCCACTCGGCGGACAGATTGCCGTTTTTGATCTCAGACAGCTTCATATTTATCAGCCCTTCTTTTTCTCTTCATCCAGACGATCCAGCAGATCCCAGACACCCAGCATGTACTGAACGCCCAGAGCACGGTCATACTTGCCGTAACCGGGGCGGCAGTTGCCGGGGCCTTCCTCCCACAGCTGACGGCCGTGGTCGGGACGGATGTAGCCCTCAAAGCCGCAGTCATGGTAAGCACGCAGCACCTCGATGATGCCGGTCTCGCCGCAGCAGTCGCGGTGAGCAGCCTCGGAGAAGTCGCCGTTGGGGAAGTGGTGGATGTTGCGGATGTGACCAAAGGCAATGCGGTCGCAGTGCTTGCGCACGATCTCGGCACAGTTGTTGTTGGGGTTTGCGTTCAGGCTGCCGGTGCACAGGGTCAGGCAGTTGTACGGATCATCCACCATGCTCAGGAAGCGGTCGATGCTCTGGGCATCCACCAGCAGACGGGGCAGGCCGAAGATATCCCAAGGGGGATCATCCTGATGGATAGCCATTTTGATGCCGCACTCATGGCAGGTGGGCATCAGTGCTTCCAGGAAGTACTTCAGGTTTTCCCACAGCTTTTCCTTGGTGACAGGGGCGTAAGCCTTGAACAGCTCGTCCAGCTTTGCCATGCGCTCCGGCTCCCAGCCGGGGAAGGTCATGTTATACTTCTCAGTGAAGGACATGATGTACTCAGCCATAGCCTTGTAATCGCCCTTGATCTTGTCCTTCTCATAGAACAGTGCAGTGGAGCCGTCGCCCACGGGGTGGAACAGATCGGTACGGGTCCAGTCGAACACCGGCATGAAGTTGTAGCAGATGACCTTGACACCGAACTTGGACAGATTGCGGATGCACTGCTTGTAGTTCTCGATGTACTTGTCGCGGGTGGGCAGGCCGATCTTGATGTCATCGTGGACGTTGACCGACTCGACCACGTCCATGTCGAAGCCGTAAGCGTGGATCTGATCGGCTACCTTCTGGATCTCGTCGATCTCCCAGATCTCGCCGGGCATCTTGTCGTGCAACGCCCAGACGATGCTGGTCACGCCGGGGATCTGCTTGATGTCGCTCAGGCTGATGGGATCGTTGCCCTCGCCATACCAGCGCCAACCCATTTTCATAGGCATAGGAAAATCCTCCTGTTTTATATTTTCTGCTTTGCATTTTCCGCGCAGCCGTGTGCCGCGCTCTTGTACTTATATTCTAGTATATCAGTTGCGTTTTTTCAATGGTCGCTTTGCCGGTTTTTAATGTTTGTTCTTGTATACTTTAGACAAAAAGAACAAAAATCCGTCGGACATCACCCGCCCGACGGATTTTCACACGATTCAAAATGCCGGTTTCAGCGTTTCAGCTTCTGCCGGATGGACGGAGCCAGCACATCCTTGAAATATTCAAAGGTGTCCAATTCCAGAATGGCAGAGCCTGTCAGATAAATGCCCAGACCAACCACCACCTGAATGATCACCGTCAGCAGATCCGGCAGGTGCAGGAAAATGACCAGATACATGCACAGGCCCGCGCCCGCTGCCAGCAGCAGGGTCGGCAGGATATCACGCATCTGTTCCAGATAGCCATAGCCGATCAGCTTTTTGTTGAGCTGTGCATCCAGGATCTGGGTCACAACATTCGTGATCAGCATACCATATGCAATGGCCTCGACGCTGACACGGAATGTTGCCAGCAGAAGAAGGATGCACACCCCTTCGTTCAAAAGCTGACATTTCAGGTAAAGATCGCTGCGGCCCACCGCCTTGGCTGCATTCATGTTTGCCGTGATGATCGGCCAGCACACATACCCCAGACAGAACACCCTGAGGAACAGCACACAGGGCAGCCACTTCTCGGTGAGGATCAGGCGCACCAGCGGTTCGGCACAGAACGCAATGCTCATCATCACCGGCGCAATAATATAGGTACAGGTCTTGATGGAGCGGCGGGTCATGTTCTTGACCTGCGCACGGTCATCCTGCAGTGAGGACATGACCGGGAACAAAACGCTCTCAATGGAAGTATCCACGCTTGACGCGATATTATAAGTCAGGTTATCGCCCTGATTGTAATACGCCAGATCCGCCGAGGTGTACATCTTGCCGATGATCAGGCTGCGCAGGTTGTTGTAGATGACGCTGCTCAGCGACGAGGCCAGCAGCTTCCAGCCATAAGAGAGCAGCCCTTTCAGGTGCTGCCACGAAAACTCCATCTTAGGCCGCCAGGAGGACAGCTTCCACAACACCAGCGTGTCCACCGTGATATTGGATACCTGCTGCACCACCAGCGCCCAGACTCCAAAGCCCATATAGGCAAGGCCCAGACCCAGGACCGTGGATACGATCGCGCCCGCAAAGGCGGAATAGAAAAAATACTGGAACTTCATGTTCCGGGTCACATGCGCCTGCTGGATCGTTTTGATGCCGCAGACCGCCACTGTCAGGCTGATGCCGCGAAAGATCGGGGTCATGCTGGGGTCATTGTAGAAAGCAGCCAGATACGGTGCCGCCACGAACATTCCCCCATACAGCACAAAGCTGATCACAATGCTGAAAAAGAACGCCGACGAGTAATCCAGCTCGTCCACTTCCTTCTTCTGCACCAGCGCGGTGCCAATGCCGCAGTCCAGCAGGACATACATGATATTGTTGAACACCGTCACCAGTGCCACCTTGCCGTAATCATCGGGTGTAAGGATGCGCGCCAGAAGGATGGACACCACCGCTGAGATCAGCTGCACACCGCACCGCTCTGCAAAGCGCCAGAAAAAACCGTTTACAATAACATTTTCTTTTTTCTCGTTCATTCCTGCGTCCACTCAAATTCCTTTCAAAAAAGCCGGTCGGTCTGCACCCTGCGCAGAAATGCATTTCCGCCGTATCCTTATCATCTTCTTCCCTGCTGCCAAAACAACTGAGCAGAGATAGTTAGTTTTATAATATCACACCCATCCATGCATTTCAACCAACATATTCTTAAGAAATGACGGCCCGAAAATTTCATTTAAAAAGAGAAAAAGCGCTTGACTATCTGCCAGGAACGTGGTAATATATTCAAGCAGTCCGCATCACGGTCTTTCACCTCAGAGATTTCAGGGCTGCGAAAACAATACGGTATGCGAGGGTGGCGGAACTGGCAGACGCGCACGTTTGAGGTGCGTGTGGTTTATCCTTGGGGGTTCGAGTCCCCTCCCTCGCACCAAAAACCAGTACACATCGTGTGCTGGTTTTTCTTTTTGTGCGAGGGAGGGGACCTCGAACAAGGCGGCGGCGCACAGCGCCGCAAGCAAAGCCACAGTGCAACAACGACGACCGCAGCCTGCGGCTGAAACAGGGAGGAGTTGTTGGGGCCGCGTTCTGATTTTTCAAAGCCCTGCCAAGGGGCTGCGGAAAAATCAGCTAACGCAACCCGTTGCTGTTGCTTAGCCTGCGGGTCCCAACCCGTAGGAATGTCTATCAGGGGTGTACTCATTTTGTACCGGTTTCTTTTTGTGCGAGGGAGGGGGCTCGAACAACACTATATATTATATAAAAGAAAGCGCGATGAATTCTGAGAACTCATCGCGCTTTTTCTCTTATGCGGGTAGTGGGGGTCGAACCCACACGCCTTGCGGCACAGGAACCTAAATCCTGCGCGTCTGCCAATTCCACCATACCCGCGTATTCTTCTATTCTGCAGCTGCGGCCAAACCGCCTTAATATAGTATCAGTTCCGGCGGCAAAAGTCAATCACTGCATTGATATTTCCGCCCTTCACAGCGCATACTATCGCCGGACGATCGTATCATTTTCCATGGCGGAAAGGGGCTTTTTGCCGATGCGCAGATCAAAACTACGCCGCGCTGGCAGCATTGCGGCAACTTATCTTCTGGTGGCCGCGCTGGCGGTGCTGGGCTGGCTGTGGCACAGTCTGCCTGCTGAAATTTTGCTGGAACCCGGCCAGACCCTTACCCTGCCCCGTTTTGCCTATGTGCAGCCGCTGCGCACCGCTGGCTCCCGCAACGCGGCCAGCACGCAGGCTGCGGGCAGCTATCAGGCCACTTTGTCCATTGGCGGGTGGCTGCCCGTCAAGACTGTGCGCGCTCTGGTGGAAACACGTCCGGTGGTAACAGTGTGCGGTACGCCTTTCGGCGTTAAGATGTTCTCCGAGGGTGCGCTCATTGTGGGCTTTTCCGACCTGAACACCCCGGACGGCACCGCAAACCCCGCCAAGAAGGCCGGGCTGCGGCTGGGCGACCGGGTAGTGCGCATGGACGACACCCTGACCGAGACGAACGATGCCGTGCACGATGCTCTGGAAACGGCCGCAGGCGCACCGGTGCAGGTGGTCTATATCCGCAATGGTGAGCAATTCCAGACCCGGCTGACCCCCGTGTGGGACAGCACCGCCGGGCAGTGGCGCGCCGGAATGTGGGTGCGGGATTCTTCCGCCGGGGTAGGCACCATGACCTTTGTGGACAATGCCGCCGGGGTGTTTGCCGGGCTTGGCCACCCCATCAGCGACAGCGACACCGGTGAGAGCGTGGCCCTGCGCAGCGGTGAGATCGTCCCCTGCCAGATCGTGGGGTGTACCAGCGGCACCGTGGGCAGCCCCGGTGAGCTGAAGGGCCGCTTTCTGAGCACCCATGCGCTTGGCAGCATCTGCATCAACAGCAAGACCGGGGTCTATGGCAGAACACGGGCTGCATTTTCCGGCCCGGAGCTGGAGATGGCTTTTGCGCAGGAGGTTGTGCCGGGCGATGCCGAGATCTGGACGACCGTGGACGGCGAGGTGCCCAAGGCATACCGCATCCGCATTGAAAAGGTAAACGACGCAGACCCCCACCGCAACATGATCCTGCGCGTGACCGACCGGCAGCTGCTTGCCAAAACCGGCGGCATCGTGCAGGGCATGAGCGGCAGTCCCATCCTGCAGAACGGCAGACTGGTGGGTGCAGTGACCCATGTGCTGGTAAACGACCCCACGCGGGGCTACGGCATTTTTGCTCAGACCATGCTCAAGCAGGCCCGCGCTGTTGAAAAAACAGACGATGCTGCGCAGCCATAAAGCTGATCTGCAAAAAAATTTGCGCATTTCGATTTTCTTTGCCAAAATTTACCAATATAAACCGTTGAAAGTTCTGGAAAATTATGGTAAAATCCATGGTGTTAAGGGAACTGCACACATTGGAGGAAACAACCATGGACAAAGTTAGATTTTTGATGTCGGATACTGGTGCCCCGTTCACTGCCGCCTGCCGCGAAGCGCTGGAGCAGAAGGGCGTGGACGTGACCGTTGTGGAAAAGGACGGCAACAAGGTCCTGCAGAAAATGCTCACCGTGCGCCCGCAGGTGGTCCTGCTGGATGCTTTTATGCCCGGTCTGGATGCCCTTGCGGTAAAGCAGCGCTACAATGCCGCCGGTGAGCGGCACACCTCCTTCTTCGTGACCGGTGCCTTCCAGAGCGAAGAGATGGTTCAGGAGCTGCTGGACGAAGGCTTCGCCTACTACTTTGTAAAGCCCTTTGATGAGACCGTGCTTGCCGCACGGGTGCTCAAGGCGGCACTTGGCCCGGAAAAGCACATCCTGCACACCAGTGTGGACAGCGATGAGCTGACCGTTACCGAGATCCTGCATCAGATTGGCGTCCCCGCCCATATCAAGGGCTACCAGTTCCTGCGGGATGCCATCCTGCTCACCATGAACGAGCCGGAGTACATCAACGCCGTGACCAAGCGCCTGTACCCGGAAATTGCCAAGAAAAACGGCACCACCGCCAGCCGGGTGGAGCGCGCCATCCGTCATGCCATCGAGGTGGCGTGGGACCGGGGCGATGTGGACACCCTCAACAGCTACTTTGGCTACACCATCCATAACCTGCGGGGAAAACCCACCAACAGCGAGTTCATTGCGATGATTGCTGATAAGATGCGGCTGGATAAAAGGCAGAGAGTGGGCTGATTTTTTTCATAGAATCCGCCGTCGTTCATATTCTGATAAGAGCAAACCAAACAGACAAAGGAGGTTTTGCTCTTGAAGCTTGCAGAATATCTCGCACGGCGCAGGCGGGCCAGAGTTGCGGCCGTGATGCTGTTCGCCCTCATTATGGGGTTTGTATCTGCTGCGCCGCCGGTCGTCACCGGATGTCAGGCGCAGGATCTTACCCCGGCACCGGACACTTCGATGCTCTCCCCCGCCATTTCGGCTCTGGCACAGGAGCAGCAGGAGCCTGCTGCCCAGCCGCTGCCGGAAAAGTGGGTCTGCCTGACCTTTGACGACGGCCCCAGCAAGACCACACCGGATGTGCTCAGCGCGCTGAACGCGGCCGGAGTGCACGCCACATTTTTTGTGGTGGCTACCGGTTACAACGAGAAGTATCTGCCCCTGCTCACCGAAGCGGTCAGCGCCGGGCACCAGATCGCGCTGCACTCTGCTTCCCACGAGTACAGCGATATCTACCGCAGCAGCGACGCTTATTGGGAGGACATTGCCCTTTTAAAGGAGCGCATTGCGCCCTATGTTGATGCCGAGAGCATCCGGTATCTACGGTTTCCGGGCGGCAGCACCAACACCGTCAGTCGGCGCTACGGCGGCAAAGGCCTGATGAAGCAGCTGAAAGCCGAAGTAGAGCAGAAAGGCTGGCATTGGGTGGACTGGAACGTGTGCGCCGAGGATGCCGTGGGCGGGCACCCAAGCGCGGGCACCATCTACCGCAATGTGGTGCACGAGACCGGGCAGCAGACGAACTGCATTGTATTGATGCACGATTCTTCCTCCACACACACCACCGCCGAAGCACTGCCGGACATTATCCGGTGGTATGCAGACAACGGCTACACCTTTCTGACGGTGGCCGAAGCGCTACCGATTGGGTAAACAATTTTAATGGCCTCCGTTTCACTCTGGCCATATTCAGAGGAAAAATATTTTTTATTTGTGTTTGTCGCGGCCTGCGGGCCGCGACAAACACTCTTTCACGAATAGGGGCCAATCGGAATAGCTGTATTTTTTCTCTGCGGCTCCTTCGTGAAAAAGCAAAAGGGAAGCGTCCGCAGACGCTTCCCTTTTGCAAGTTAAAACAATTTTCCGCTAAGAATGGCAGAGCACACGCGGAGCCATTTTTAAATCATTCGTCCGCGTTCTGGCAGAACAGTGCAAAGGTGCGGTAAGCCATGTACAGGTCGGTCTTATGGATGACCTCGAAGGGCGAGTGCATGGACAGCACCGGCACGCCGATGTCCAGCACCGGGATGCCGCGGTTGGCCACGTACTTGGCAATGGTGCCGCCGCCGCCCAGATCCAGACGGCCCAGCTCACCGATTTGCCATGCCACGCCGTTGGCATCCAGCAGGCGGGTGATATCCCCTACCAGCTCAGCGGAAGCATCGCTGGCAGAGCTCTTGCCGCGGCTGCCGGTGTACTTGAAGAAGGCCACGCCGCGGCCTGCGTAAGTACCGTTCTGCGGCTCAAAGGCATTTGCCCAGGAGGGGTCGTAGGCGGCGGTCACATCGGCGGAGAGACACACGCTGTTCTGGAAGGCAAGGATGTCGTCCTGACCGGCGGCGCGGCACAGCAGCTGCATAAAGTGGAACACATACATGCTCTGCATGCCGGTCACACCGTCGGAGCCGATCTCTTCCTTATCGGTCAGCACACAGACGGTGGTGTGCACAGGATCTTTCGTCTCGATCTCGGCCATAAGGGCGGGGTATGCGTCCACACGGTCATCGTGACCGTAGCCGCCCACCATGGAGCGGTCAAAGCCCACGTCCCGGGCCTTATGGGCGGGCACCACCTCGATCTCGGCGCGGGTGAAGTCCCGCTCGGTGATGCCGTACTTTTCGTGCAGCAGCATCAGGGTGTTCAGCTTGACGGCCTCCTTGATGTCGGCATCCTCCACAGCGTCGGAGCCGATGAGCACGTTCAGCTCCTCGGCCTTGATGCCCTCGCTGAGCTTGCGGTCGTTCTGCTCGGCACCCAGATGGGGCAGCAGATCGGTGATGCAGAACACAGGGTCATTCTCGTCCTCACCCACTGCAAAGGACACGCTGGAGCCATCGGCACGGGTGAACACGCCGTGGATGGCCAGCGGCATGGTGCCCCACTGGTACTTGCGGATGCCGCCGTAATAGTGGGTCTTGAAGTAGCTGAGGTGGTCTGCTTCGTACAGCGGGTTCGGGCGCAGGTCCAGACGGGGGCTGTCGATGTGGGCGATCACCAGACGGAAGCCCTCCTCAAAAGATTTCCGGCCGATGGTAGCGGCCACCACCGCCTTGTGCTCCTGCACAAAGTAGATCTTCTGGCCGGGGGCATAGGTTTTTTTCGGCTCAAACTTTTCGTAACCGGCCTCCAGCAGCAGCTTTTCACTGGCGGCGGCAGCTTCGCGCTCGGTCTTGGCAGCGTTCAGGAAGGCTTTGTAGCCTTCGGCAAAGGCTGCAGCCTTCTCCTTCACGTCGGCGCTCTTGTCGGCAGCGTACTCCGGCTTGTAAAGCAGCTGTTCGGCAGCCTGCTTTGCGGTAAGTTTCTCGCTCATGTTCCTTATCTCCTCTCAGCTTTCTGCATAGATACGCTGATACCGCGCATAGCAGGAAGTGATCTTTTTTACGTAGTGGTTCATCTGGTTATAGGGAAAGCCCTGCAGCGTTTCGCCGTCTGCGGAGTGCTCTTCCATCTGTAAAAGAGCATCTACCGTGCCCCACCCGCTGTGATAAGCGGCAGCGGCAGTGGCAACATCGCCGTTGTAGCGCTCCATACACAGGTGCAGGTAATAGCATCCGAACCGGATGCTGGTCTCCGGGTCGTAGAGATTTGCAAAGAGCAGCCCTTCGTCCGGTGCGATCTTGCTGCGCAGCCAGATAAAGGTCTCTTCGGTCATCTGCATCAGGCCCCGGGCATCCACAGTGGAGGTGGCCTGCGGGTCAAAGCCGCTTTCGGTGCGGATGAAGGCATCCACCAGAAGCGGGTCAAGGCCGTAAGTCTCCGCCCACTGGTCCACCAGCGCTTCGTACTTGCGGGGGTATAAAAGCCGTTCTGCCCTGCCCCACAAGTTGGGCACCAGCACAAACAGCAGGATCAGCGCCATGCCCAGCAGGAACAGCCTGCGGCTGCGCATTTTTTTGCGGCGGCGTGCCTTCTGGGCGCGGAGAGCGCGGCGGATGCGGGCCGTCTCCGGGTCGTACTGCGGTGCAGGATCTTGTTCGTTATATCGTTTGTTCAAAGTTCTTTTCCCGCACCTCCTTCTGCCAGAAGCTTTGTGCAGAGCTGCTCTGCCGCAGCCTGCAGATGTGCAAGGCTGGAATCGTTGCGCAGCACATAGTCTGCCTGCGCGGTGAGAGTGCTTTCCGGTGTCTGGGCGTTCAGGCGGCGGGCGGCCATCTCGGCCGAGATGCCGTCCCGGGCCACGATGCGGGCCACACTGGTCTCAAACGGTGCCGTGACCACGCACAGGCGGTCGCACTCGGCCTGCGCCGCAGTCCCCACGATGACCGCGCCATCCAGCACGAACAGCGGTGCACCGGCATCCTGTGCTGCCTGCTTTGCCGCACGGATGCGGCGCACGATCTCCGGGTGGGTCAGGCTGTCCAGCGCCGCCTTGCCTTCCGGGGTGGCAAAGGCGCGGTCAGCCAGCAGGCGGCGGTCCAATGTGCCGCCTGCTTTTAAAATGTCTGCGCCGAACCGCCGGGCCAGCCGGGGCAGCAGCGGCGAGCCGGGCAGTAAAATCTCGCGGCTGATCTGGTCGGCATCGGCCAGCGGCACACCGTGGGCCGAAAACACCGCCGTGACCGTGGATTTGCCGCAGCCGCTGCGGCCCGTGATGCCAAGCGCGATCATAGCTTGATCACCCGGAAGGCCGCAGCACGGATCAGGCGGTTGTACACCGCCATGGAAAGGCCGTCCTTCTGCGGGCAGCGGGCGTAGACCACGGCATCGCCCTGCTCATCCAGCGCGCGCAGGCAGCGGAAGATGTGCTTTGCCTGATCGGCACCGTCGCCCTCGCGGCCATACTCCACGCAGGGCACACCCAGCTTTTCCGCCTCGCCGGTAAAGCACAGGCAGCTGGGATTCTGCTCGGCGTGGGCATCCACATAGGCTTTGAACTGCTCAAAGGTGCCGTCCAGCAAGGTCACATCCGCCTTGGGTGCGTAGTGCTTGTACTTCATGCCGGGGCTGCGCACCACAGCACCCTCCGGCAGCTTTTCGAGGATGGCTTTGGACACTTCCACCTCTTCGCCGAGGGCACGCTCGAGGTCTTCCAGCGTGATGTGGCCCGGGCGGAACAGGGTGGGCTTTTCGCCCACCACCGACACCACAGTGCTTTCTACGCCCACGTCGCACTCGCCGCCGTCCAAAATCAGCGGCAGGCGGCCGTCCATATCGGTGAACACATCCTGCGCGTTGGTGGGGCTGGGCTTGCCGGAAAGATTGGCGCTGGGGGCAGCAAAGGCGCAGCCGCTCTTTTCAATGACGGCGCGGGCCACCGGGTGGCTGGGCATCCGGATGCCCACGGTGTCCAGACCGGCACAGCACTCCGCTGCCACCTCCGGGCCGCGGGGCATGATGATGGTGAGCGGGCCGGGGCAGAACGCAGCCATCAGCAGCTGGGCGCGCTCCGGCACCTCGCTGACAAGGCCGGGCAGCATTTCCGGTCCGGTGACGTGGACGATCAGGGGATTGTCCTGCGGGCGGCCCTTGGCCACAAAGATCTTCTTCACAGCCTCGCCGTTGCGGGCATCGGCAGCAATGCCGTAAACCGTCTCGGTGGGCAGGGCCACCAGCTCACCGTTCTGCAGCAGGGCAGCGGCTTTTTCAATGCTCTTTTCGTCCGATGCGGGCAAAATTTCAGTTTTCATTTCCATACGGATCATCGTTCTTTCTATCTGTAAAGTATTTATGCTTTTCAGCATTTATCGACAGGATATCGTTTTATTTTTAAAACCACATTTCAGCCCTGCTCGTTGAGCTTTTGCAGCTTTTCGGCCTGTTCGCGGGTGGCCAGTGCGTCGATCACCTCGTCCAGATTGCCGTCCATGATCTTGGAAAGATTGTGCACGGTCAGGCCGATGCGGTGGTCGGTGCAGCGGTCCTGCGGGAAGTTGTAGGTGCGGATCTT
>ENA-OUQI01001909-OUQI01001909.1-human-gut-metagenome-genome-assembly--contig:-NODE-1909-length-11991-cov-4.785271_pt1 | contig 11991 bp, 9 predicted proteins | sample MGYA00237953_ERZ548840 | MGnify/ENA primary metagenome ERZ548840 (study PRJEB26490, sample SAMN05194690) | human gut metagenome | biome: terrestrial biome; feature: human-associated habitat; material... | reverse complement strand
TCCGCGAGGTGTTTTTTGTGAACAAAGTTCACAGAAAACCCGAGAATCTCAGCGCAAAATCATGCGAATGCATGATTTCTTTGCAGCTGGTCTTATCAGCCCCCATTCATAGGCGGTACAGGAGTGGGTCTGGATGGGTCAAATACCTGGCTTACGTCAAACAGATCTGCCAGCATGTCCGGATTGTAATACATTCGGTATCCATCCACATTTCTTCTTCCCATCCGGAAATATTCATCTGCCATCTGTACAAAATATTGATTAGAATCCACGTTGCAATAATAATCATATCCCTGGGATTTCAGATATTCAAATTTCTCATTGCCAGTATACTCTCCGCCGTTATTAATATCTGCTCCGAAAGCAAAGATAATAATATCTGTTCCGCCAATAAGAGGGTCAATGTTCTCTTTGAAATTCTGTGTATCTGTTTCAAGGCGTTCCATGGAAACTGTGGACATGTTTTTATGTCCCCATGTATGGCTGGCAAAAGTCCAGCCCTCCGCCTTCATAGCATCTGCAACCTTTTTCGCTTCTGCCCGCTCTGTATCCAGATCAAAATCAGGATGCGCGTCAAGCCACGCCTTTTTATCATCATTCAGATCATCTGGTCTTGTCTGATAGCTGATATCTGTGCGGTAACCCAGGATTCCATTGTAGCCTGTAAGCGCTACAATTCCCTTATGTCCATGATATGCAAAATCAGGATGTTCCTCCACAAACCGGTCGATCAGCGGTACAACATCATAGTCACCTACAACTGTGCTTCCATCATCCTGTACATATTCGTTGCGAACCTTCCCCTCTTCGTCTATAACAAGCTTGGTGGCAATTCCATCTCCATCCTGGGAGTGGTAATAACATACATCGTCCTGCGAAAGGACAAACGGTGTTTTTCCCTTAGGAAGATAAACCTGCTTTGCCTGCATTTTCCCATTTTCATCAACGTCTGCCAGATCATAAAGGTTTACCATTACATATCCCTCGTCATACATGATCTGGGTTATCTTATTAAACTCATCCATAGTGGTCATAACCTGATTATAACCATCTGTCTTGTAATCTCCATCAAACGCCTTGGAAGTATCCACGATCAGGGAATGATAAAAAATGTGAGTTACCTGTTCCGGAGACCAGGCTACACATTTATCCTTTTTTTTCTGGAATTTCTCTGCAGCATTCTGAAAATGGACATTTCTCACATATGCATTGTCCTTCTGCAAAAGGCTGATTGCACCGTCATAATCATACTGAGCAGCTTTCTCCTTGGCTGTGGTCAGTACCTTCTTCTCGTGACGGATCTGCCTCCTGATGATACCTGTGCCGGCAGCTGCTGCCTGTGGCATAACCCCATTTAAATCTATGGCTGCTGCCTGGGCTGCATCCTGCTCTGGCTGATTTGCAGAATCTGAAGAATTATCTTCTGTTTTCTCTTCATCGGACATATTCCCGGATTCATCCTGTGCAGTATCCTCTGAATTGTCACCTGTATTTCCAGTTGTCTCATCACTGTCATCTGCCGTGCCTTCACCAGATTCCGGTTGTATATCTGTACTGTCTGAGCTGTCAGCAGCTTCCTCTGTATTAATATCGGGGTTTTCGATGCTTTCGGTGCTTTGGTCAGCCTTTGCCAGTTCTTCTGCTGCCTTGCTCTCTTTACCGGAATTCTTATCAGGAACCAAATCCCTTACCTTGGCTACCAGCGTTTCCATGCCGTCTTTTAACCCTGTCTGCTCTCTATAAAAGTATCCCACACCGCCCAACACTGCCAGAGCAGTAATAATAAGAGCCAGATTACGATTCCGTATCTGCCTCTTCTTTCTCTTCAGATTGCGCTCATGTCTCTCGCGCCGTCGTTCTTCGTAATATATCTCTTCCTGGTGTTCCTTCTCTGCCAGTTCCTGTAATTCTCTGTCAAGCTCCCGCTTGGACTGGCTGTCGGAAACTTTATTCTCTTCCAGACCAGGCTGTTCCTGTTCTGTATCCGATTTCTTCATAATGTATAACTCCTAACTATACTGTAAGCCCCCCTCAAAACACCTTCTTCCCGCAAGACCAGTTAATAAAGAAAACCTACAAAGCTTCCTATTAATCCTGAACGGAATCTGTAATCTGGCATTTATTATAACCATACCAGATAAATCTATCCATTCTGTAACCAGTAGATTTCTATTATACATGATATTCAAAATAATTACCACCTCTTCTCAGTAAATATCCTTGCATTCTATTGCCATATATTGTTAAAATAAAAAACACATGATAAAATATGTTTTAACCTCAAATATCAAAAATATTAAGCTCTATATCATTCACTCTAAAGGAGGAAAATATGAACAGATCAGATATTATGCGCATCAGCGCACTATTTGAAATAGCCCTGGGTTCTGCTTCTTTGATCGCAGCCCGCTTCTGGATCGGAACCACTAATATTGTGGGCAGACATGTAAGCCATGGTGATACTACAGAGGCTTTTGCACTTACTTATGCATTTACACTTCTTCAGATTGCAATTGGAATTATAGGCGTGATGAATGCAGAAAAAGGAAGAATGAGCACCGTTATCTTTGGAATTTTGGCCTTTATTCCCCAGATTGCCCACTTCTTTCATATTAAGGGAAGTATTATACTGGTTCTTATGAATCTTGCAGCATTTGCGGTACCGGTTTTATATGCTTTCACAGCTTATAAGCTTTTTAAAGGAGATAACAAAACAATTGCCTTTTCCAAAAAATGATGTTAAAATGTAGTTTATGTGAAACAAGAATGTAACTGTTCAGTTTCTTCACGGTCACACGCTTTGCGGAACCGTGCAGGCTGAATAGTTATTAAGAAACTTTATAATATAGTAGGAGGATAAGTATGCATCCAGTAACAATCGTCCTTCTGGTGATTCTTGTAATCCTCATCGGATTACTGGTTGGTTTATATTTCTTTGGCAAGAAGACCCAGAAGAAGCAGGAAGAACAGCAGGCACAGATCGAGGCAAGTAAACAGACCGTTTCCATGCTCGTTATTGATAAGAAGAGAATGCCACTTAAGGAATCAGGTCTCCCACAGATGGTCATCGACCAGACACCGAAGCTTCTCCGCCGCTCCAAGATGCCGATCGTTAAGGCTAAAGTCGGACCGAAGATTTCCATTCTTATCGCAGACGAGAAGGTATTCGACCTTATCCCTGTGAAGAAAGAGATCAAAGCTGAAGTAAGTGGACTTTACATAGTAGGTGTAAAAGGCATCCGCGGTAACCTGGACGCTCCGGTTAAGAAGAAAAAAGGATTTTTCGCACGTTTTAAGAAATCTGCTGAGGAAGCTCAGGCAGCCCAGAATGAGACTAAGAAATCCAAAAAGAATAAAAAGAAATGATTATTTTAGCCCTGCCATTATGATGGCAGGGCTATTTTAATGCTCCTTTCCCCATATTGTAATGCCAGACATTATTTCCTGCGTGTTGCATTTTATCAAGAATCTTTCTCTCATTTCAAAAAGGATCCTGCATTTCTGCAAGATCCTCATTCTCAATCTTATTTCCCATTATCCATATAAAATTTTCTAAGAAAATACGTCGGCGTACAGCTCCATGCGTGACAGTAGCTGTTAACCATGCTGGAGCCATAAGGGGATTCTTCCCGGTTGTATGGATTGTACAGTTCCCAGAAGGTGTCGGCGCCGTCGCGGATCATCTCGCCCCAGTAACGCTTCATTTCTTCCAGTGCAAGCTCTTTCTCATCACAGCGGATAAGCGCATCAATATAGTGATGATACATATATGGAGTTACCATGCGGATTCTTGGATTCACTTCCATTACATGATGGATCAATTTACAGTTTGTCTCTTTGTCAAAGACACGTGCCAGGATCATCCAGATCTGGGTTGCCCAGGAAGCCTGACGGTCCGGACCGCTTACGAACATTCCAAGCTCTTCATCCCAGAACTCTTTCACTGCTGCCTCTTTCAGCATGGCCTGCTTCTCTTCCAGCCAGCTGATATCCTCCTGTTTATCCAGAATCTTTGCAAGGCGGATTCCATAACGGATACAGTAAATCAGAACTGCTGTAGCTCCGGCCTGCTTATTCAGACCATCTCCCCAGTCCAGGAAGCACCAGAATGCATCACCTAAATCCTCCACAACATTTTTCTCATTTAACTGCGTCATAGCAATGCGGATCTGATCAATTGCCACATCATAAAGATCCCTGAGTGTTTCCAGATCACCGGTTGCCTCATAATAATCCAGAAGCACAGATGAGAAAAACAATGCATAGTCCAGAAGGTAAGTATCATCTGGCTCCATCTCCGGTTCTGTGAATACACAGGCGCTTAGCTTTCCCTCATTAAAAAGCAGTCCTGCAAAAATATACATACAGCGTTTGGCAAGATCATAATTCTTAAAGGTGTAATAATTGGCTCTCGCCTGAAGTCTCAGATCTCCCAGCCACATTCTGCGGTCACGCTTCGGTCCATCCTCAAAAACATCCTGCATGCATTCTTTCAGGGTTTTTCGGCTTACCAGATCAATCTGATTCAGAAGCGGATCTCCGAAATCCACCGGCTTTACAGACTCCATGTCTACAGCAGAAACCGTATCACAGGAAATACCATCGATTTTCAGCTGGAACTTGGCAGAAGTATCAATTACACGAAGCTCCATATAACGGAAAGAATATCTTCTTGGCAGCTTCACCTTCGCCGGAAGTACATCCACATGAATATACTCCTCCTGAATCCAGCCACGGCTGAGCCAGCCGTCATAATCAGCAGTTTTGTCCGTCATTTCCTCCAGACGCTCACCGAATTTCAGGTAAAAATAAACCGGTGCATCCTGATGGCTTCCTGTTTTACTAAGCTCCAAAGTCACATAACCTACAGCATGATCCCCGAAATCCACAAATACTGTATCATCTCTTTTTAAATATTTTGCATACAGATTTTCAATCGGGTGCTCTTCTGTAATAACCGTTCTCATCTGGCGGTCTTTTCCCACCATAATTTCCTTTTCAGCCTTAATTTCTTTATGCAAAAGCTCCGGCTTCAGGGCCTCTGCAATTTCCAGAAAACGATTATTTTTATGTACTTCGAAATTCTCAATTATACTATATGATGGCATTATTTTTCCTCCTAAAAATCGTCTAATGTTTCATCGGAATCAGTATCTTCAGCTCAAACCAGTTATTCGCCTTGCCCGCCATAACTGAACCGCCATACTTCTCTACAATTTTTTTCATACTCTTCATTCCATATCCATGGAACCGTTTGTCTTTCTTGGTGGTGATCGGGATTCCATCCTGGAACTGAACGTTCTCCTCGCAGTAATTCTCTGTGCGAATACGAATAAACTGTTTATCCTGAATCACATGCAGGGAAATCAGACGTTTCTGACGGTCTTTGATCTTCACCACACTTTCAATAGCATTATCCAGCATATTTCCGAAAAGAGCACTGATATCCATATCCTCCATAAAATTCAGCAGCTGCCCCTCACCCATAAATTTCAGCTCAATACCATGTCTCTGACAATGCATGCTTTTACTGGTAAGAATGGTATCAAGGACCTTATTTCCCGTTTTATTCTGTGTCTCATAAATCTTGATCTCACGCTCCATCTGTTCCAGGTATTCCCCTGCTTTTTCAGAATCTGCGCCTCTTTTTAAAAGATTGATCTGATGCTTCAGATCATGGTATTTCTGATTTACAATGTCGATACTCTCCTTGGAAAGCTTGTAATTTTTGTACTGCATATCCATAATATTCCGAAGCGTATCCTTCTCAAAACGCATCTGGATCTCTTTTACCTGAATGTGATAAGCATAAAGCACCGCCATACCGCTAAGATCCGCCAGTGTACGGATAATAAACACATCCATAGCTGTTCCTGCACTGAAAATACTTTTTACATCCACATAGCTTACATTGCTGATACAATACACCATAATCAGCACAAAATATACAACCAGTAATTCTCTGCGGGTGATCTGCAATTCTTCAATATCCTTCTTCAGATAACGTTCGATCAAATAAATCAGAATGTATAGTACTGCATAAATAACTACCATATGCAGCACTCTCCATAGCATCTGCTCTGGTGTCCCCTTCTCCTGACCGCTGAAATCACCTGTATAAAAATAATGAATCTGCCAGCACAAAGAGGCTGCAAATTCTGCGTTGATAAATGCCTTCGCACAGAAAAATCCGGTTTCACGCCATGGAAGCTCTCCTGCCATCCTGATGTACAAAAGCATCAGCAAAAACACACAAACCATAAGAGGCATGAAAAACATCTGCTTTATTCCATCTGTAAAAAACATAACGGTAAAAATACTGATAAAGCTCAACACCCCATACACATATTTCCACACATCTTTTTTCCCGCATCCATGCACAAGAATCATTACCAGTGCAGAAAGCCAGTAGGAAATAGCATAATAATATCCGGGAGTGTTGACTACTGTGCCTCTCATTTTTCCACCTCATTCATATATTCATTCAGGGCATCCAGGAAGGGCTTCCGCCTGCTTCTGCTCACCTGGATCGTATCGCCGTTTACCATAATATCACTACCCTGATAAGTCTCTACAAATTCCAGATTTACCAGATAACAGCGGTTGCACCGGAAATATTTCTTGGGATCAAACTGATTATCTGTATCCCTCATAGTGCCCTTTGTCTCAAAATCCCCATCCAGAGTGTGGTAGATCAGCACATGGTCCTGAACCTCCACGTAACAGATCCGCGCCACATCCAGCTTCTTTTTACCTCCCTTCAGAACAATGGTAATGTACTCCTTCTCCGGTGTCTTCACCTTTGCCAGAGCCCTTACCATACTCTCTGAAAATGAAAAATAGGAAATTGGCTTCAAAATATAATCCAGCGCATTTACCTTATATCCCTGAATGGCATACTGAGGCATGTTTGTAATAAAAATAATAATTACATTTGTATCAAGCTCGCGGATTTTTTCTGCTGCTTTCATTCCATTGAGAAACGCCATCTCAATATCCAGAATAATAAGGTCATAGCTGGCAGTGTAATCAGTTACAATATCCTCTCCGTCCTGAAATTCTGTTACAGTAAATTTCACCTGGTTCTCTTTTTCATAACGATTCAGGCATTTCTTCAACGCCTCCCGGTCATGCCTGTCATCTTCTACAATTGCAATTCTTATCATAATTATTTCTCACCTATCCTATTCAATCAAACGGATATTCCAATCCGTTTTGCTGCCTTCTCATACCCGAATAGCTTCTTCACAGTTAATTCGGCTAAAACGGCCCCCTGGCACAGTGACACTGCACCAGGGAGCCGGAATCACTTGCGTTAACTAAGAATAGTATAACAGGAATCAGGTTCTGAAACAATTAAATATTAGCTGCTTTCTTCTGATTTTCTTTGATCTTTTTCTGGTCCTCTTCAATGTGTTTTTCCACATCCAGACGGCTCATGAGAATGATAACAACTGCATATGTGATCACATCTGCCGCCAAAAATGCAAATGCAAGCACCTGCTCCACGCCGCCCATCTGACGGTAGACGATCTGGCCTGTATAGTTTGCCACATTTTCAACAATTTCCAGAGTCTGCGGATTGCAGGCAATGCCGGTATTGCTGTAGCCTGCAAAGGTAAGAAGGCTGTTCAGCACACCGATGCAGAGTCCACTTAAGCCTACCATAATGGAACTGTACACAGACATTGTAAATCCGTCGCTTCGGAAACCATTTTTCGCTTCCAGATGGTCAAGCACATCAGAAAGAAGTGCCATCGTCACATACACTGCCGGAATACTTCCGATTCCTTTCAGCACCATACTTGCAGCAACCATTCCGAAGCTGTGTACATTCAGGAAGCAGACAAGGCCACCTACAACGGAGAAGCAAAGTCCTGTAACAACGGCTCTCTTTTTGCCCAGCTTACGGGCAATTGGCCATGCCACTACCATACCAACCGCAGTAGGGATTCCACCAACCAGACCAAGTGTTGACATTAATGCTCCGGAAGTCTGCTCCGGATTTGCAGAATTAATTACACTGTCAAACATCCATCTTACATAGAAGCTCATGGAACTGTTTTTGATCAGCTGGCCAAACTGGAAAATCAGGAAATAGAGAATGATGATCCACCAGTATTTGTTGTGGATACAGCCTTCCAGCTGTTTTTTCAGCGGCATCTTCTCTTCCTTTACATTCAGATTGATGGTTTCCTCTGTAATACGCTCTCTGGTAAAATAATATTCCAGCATACAGCCAAATGCACTTACCAGACAAAGAACTATGGAAATAATCCTCCAGTGTGAATAGCTTGCATCCACATCAATTCCGCCTTCCTTTGTCACAAACAGAAAGCTCTGAAGAAGGATCGGCACTACAATGCTGGCTCCAACTCCGGCAGAAGCAACCATTGCTGCATTTGACAGTGTTGCAAGAAGTCCGCGGCTCTCAGAATTTCTGGTAGAAAGAGAGACCATGGAGCTGTGTGCACAGTAAAAACATGGATATGCAAGTGCATAGTACAGGTTATAGGACACTGCGATCCAGATCATCTGCACCGCATTATTGCCCTTAGCTGGTGTCATAAACATAAGAATAATGGCTATGATCAGCATGGGGGCCGCAATGATCATATAAGGTCTTGCTTTTCCCTGGGTACTTCTGGTGTTGTCGATCCACTGCCCGATCATCAGATTTCCGAGAACTACGAAAATCACAGATACGATTGGCAGAAGTGTGGCAAATGCTCCGAATTTCGTCCAGCCAAGTACATCCACATAATAACGGTTCAGATAGGCACCGAAAATGGCATTGGCAAACATGGCGCAAAAGGGCGCCAGAAAATATCCAATGGCAATTTCCGGAAGCTTCACCTGATCGGATTTGATTCTTGTTTTAAAAACCGGCTTTTCTGCAAGTTTTTTTGCAAAATTAGTAATGTTCAAATATTTCGCCTCCTGGGTTTATTTGACTCTTAAGATAAACTCTTTTTCCCTTTATTTAAGCTCTGTCTTCCATTTGCAGGCAGAATATTTCCTGCACATTTAATGGAATCTTACTTCAGATCAAAAGACATAAAATTAAATGCGCCAGTTCCCTTGTAAATGAAGTACAGTGCCTCTTTCTCACCGAGTCCGTTTACATCAGCTGCAAAACCGTGCTGTTCCTTGCAAGGTTTTACCTGAATCTTTGCCACTGGCTTGCCGCCTTCCTCTGTGGATACATAAACAACTCCAGTTGCTTTTCCCTTAATATTAATACGAACCTTAGAGGTCTCACGCAGGTCAAAATATTTGAAGCCTGCAACTGCTCCGTCACACATATTGGCAATATACTGATCTGACCCCTGCTCACGATCCTTTCCTTCCTGAGTCAGATATGGATGACCGGACTTTGGATGTTTGATCATACTTAAGAAACGGGTTCCTTTTTTGCCATATACGTTGCAGGCAATGTAGGAAGGATAGTTTCCTTTTCCCTTAAGCGGTCCGTCATTCAGACCACAGGAGGTCATCTCTGCCTGATAGAATTTGCCATTCTCGAAGCGGATGCGCTCTGCACAGGCCTGACGGGAAGACTGCTTACGGTTACTGTGTCTGTGATAGAAAACATAATAGCTTCCATTAATCTCGATCAGGCTTCCGTGAGTGTTTCCGGTACAGTTTCTTGCATTTTTTACATCTGTGATTCCAGGAAGGCCGATGTCCCCGTTGCTGACCAGAACACCGCCAAACTCAAAGCCCTCTGTAGGGTTATCGCTTGTTGCATAGCAAAGCTCATGGCTGTTCAGGGAGCTGTAGATGAAGTAATAGGTTCCATTGAATTTACGCATGGAGCTTGCTTCCAGGAAGGGATGTCCCTCATAAGAACTTCCTGGTGCTTCTTTCTCACTGGCAATTCCAATGTATTTCGGTCCCATTTTTACAGTAAGCATATCTGCGGGGTCCAGCTCGAAGCACATTGCACCGTGCTCAGTCGGCTTGGAGCCATCAAGCAGAAGAGGATTTCCCTGAAGGGCAAAGCCTGTGTAAAGATACAGTTTTCCATCGTCATCCATAAAAACGCCCGGGTCAAACTGCAGCGGCTCCTCTTTCTTTCCAATAGGAGTGCCGTCTGCATATTTTACATAACCATAGAATTCATATTTGCCTGCCGGCTTGTCACAGACAGCCACAGAGATCATCTTGGTGCCGCCCATGAAATAATAAAGATAAAATCTTCCGTCCGGTCCCTGGATCATATCCGGTGCTGCCAGACCATTTGTAAGACGGATCTTCGGCGCTGCCGGATCCTGCTCTCTTTTGAAAATAACACCCTCATAACGCCAGTTGCCAAGATCGTCTACCGGTGCTGACCAGCATACATAGTCTCCAAGACAGAAATTCAAACCGTTAAAAAGATCATGAGAACCATATATGTATACACGTCCGTCCACAATATGCGGCTCCGCATCCGGCACGTATTCCCAGCTTGGCAGGTACGGATTTACAGCCTGCTTTGTTTTCATACCTTCATCCTCCATCGATTATTTTACATAATTCATAATATGGATTTATTATAACACCCTGCAATTTCTGTACCTGTTTTTTACGTAAAGTGTAAGAAATCCATCGCAAATAGCACATCTTCAAAATCCAGAAGTTGAATCTCAATGAAAAAAAGCCGTCTAGTCACAGACAGCTTTCTTCCTTTGCACCATTTCCTTACCTGATTCACTTTATTCCAAGACATCTGCCATTGGAAGCACTCCTAGGGAGATTCGAACTCTCGACACCGCGCTTCGTAGACGCGTGCTCTATCCAGCTGAGCTACAGGAGTATACTCGGTCATGAGGGAATCGAACCCACTCGTGTTATGATAACAGCGGATTTACAGTCCGCTCCGCCTCCTTAGCGGGATAATGACCGATATGATTTCTTGCATGTTTTATATTACCAGAAGAACTACATATTCTGCAATAAACCACTAGTTTAATATAACCAAGGAACTTAAGTAAAACTGCATTCTGACTTATAAAAAATCCCCATTATCATTTCTTAGTCCATCTTATATATCGATTTTCTTATTGCATTTTCCCATTTATCTGGTATAATAATCATTCGGTAAACAATTCAATAACAAATTAGCTCTGGTATAAAATTGGAAACGACACAAGTGTACACTTGATAACGAACAACACATGTGTCTTTTTTGTACCCATTTTTAGAAAAAGGAGAACAATTTTATGCCAAAAACTAAGTTTCAAAATGTTATTTTCACTCTGATGATGGCTTTCCTTATGGTCTACGCCATGATCTGCTACAACATTTCCCTGAACATCGGTGGAATGAGCAACCAGGTATTTCTCATGGCTTTCGGCGAAATGAAGATTATGTGGCCGGTTGCATTTGTACTGGAGTTCTTTATTGTTGATAACCTTGCCCATAAGCTTGCTTTTCGTATTGTCACACCTAAAGACAGACCTTTCGCCATCACAGTTGCAATTTCTGTTATGATCATCTGCATTATGTGCCCGATCATGAGCTTAATTGCCACAATCTTGTTTAAAAATGCGGGTTCCCAGTTCGTTGCCGTATGGCTCCAGACCACTTTCATGAACTTCCCGGTAGCCTTCTTCTGGCAGCTTATGTACTGTGGACCGCTGATCCGTTTTCTCTTCGGGAAAATGTTTCCGGAGAAACAAGATGCATAAGCGTACCTGTTAGCAGTTTTCATATAAATTTGAAGGATTTTAAAAGGCATTGCAGGATATAGCCTCTCCCTAACGTTTGACTCCAAAATCAAATCGTTTACAGACGCCATATAATTCCTTGCAATGCCTTTTCTCGTTAAACTTTCTCAGCTACTATTCTGTAATTTCTAATCCAAATCAAGAAGTATGTACTGCCATTGTTGTATTCTCGATAAACCCTTCACACATTTTCTGTACTTTTTTAAGCGGCAGCTCGGAAATTGCCGCAATTTCTTTCTGTGAATACCCCCGAGAAAACATGTTAAAAACGGTCCTG
>ENA-OUQI01001896-OUQI01001896.1-human-gut-metagenome-genome-assembly--contig:-NODE-1896-length-12038-cov-5.161062_pt1 | contig 12038 bp, 10 predicted proteins | sample MGYA00237953_ERZ548840 | MGnify/ENA primary metagenome ERZ548840 (study PRJEB26490, sample SAMN05194690) | human gut metagenome | biome: terrestrial biome; feature: human-associated habitat; material... | reverse complement strand
TATATGATGAGAGGATTGAATATAGTATTTGTGTTAGACGGCGTTTTCTGATCTTCGTCATACTTATGTGCGACAGCCGTGCTGAAAGCATAGGCAAGATCATTCGATTTACCTTTGATAAAGTTATCAAAGGTAAGATTGTTGTTTTCTTCATCAGAAAAGTCAGCCACCTTGACTTCTATATCCTTTTCCTCAGTTTCATTAACTTCTTCTTTGTCTTTAACAAGTATTTTTATATCTACCTCAAAGCCCAAAGTGTTGAGAAAAGCTTCTTTTAAAAGATTCTCATAGGCGTTCATAGTGATATCTCTTGAAAAATCAGAATCAGTGAGAAGATAAGCCACATTGTTTTCAAGCTTCATCGGTTCAAGTATCTTTATCCATTTGTTATATCCCGGCTCGCTGATACTTTTGCAGTTTCGGCAATATTTCAGGACCTCCTGAAATACGTCATTAAAGGAATCCATTGTTTCTCCATAACCTCCTAGAAAATAGCTCTGCCTGTGCGGTGTTTCCGCTGTCCGCCGTGACCACTGTCAAACAGACGGCAGGTCAGAGTTTTTAAAAAAATATAAACAGGCATAATTAATCAATTCTATACTATTATAGCACACTTGACTTAAAATTTCAAGTCCTATATATTATATATAAGGAAAGAAATAAGGATAAAAAGTATGTTTTTCAAAGATAAGAAAAAACACTTAATACAGATAAAATTTATATTTGGCACACAATATATTGTATGCTCATTAAAAAGGAGAACGTAAGCGGCAGGTTTTTCGGACAGTAAGCCCCTCAAAGCAAAGAAAAATAATATCAAAAAAAATATAAAAATATTATGAACAGGCTTGACAAATGGTGTGTGAATGAGCTATAATATTAAATTACAAGGGCTTTTTTCATAGCGATATTGTAATTTGCTGTGACCCTATAAGTTTAAACATCTCCGAGGACGTTTTTTTGTGTAAAATGACGGAGTGTTGAAAGCGGAAGGAGGAGAATTCGATGAAAAGAACATATCAGCCTAAAAAGCTTCAGAGAAAGAAAGTTCACGGCTTCATGAAGAGAATGTCTACTGCTAACGGCAGAAAGGTACTCGCAAGAAGAAGAGCAAAGGGCAGAGCTAGACTCAGCTACTAAGAGATACAGGCAGTTTCTGATGATAAGTCTGACAGGCATTATTCAGGCGGTTAGTTACGCCTGAAGTGATGTCCCTAGGCAGTTGTATTTAAGCGTCGTTGGACGCTGCCTCAGATGACCTATATACCATTCATTGATTTGCATGGTATTGGGTCTTTATCTTTTTTTGGCAAAATTGCCGTGAAAAGGCAAAAAGAGTAAAAACAGTACACAATGGGGAAATGAAGATGCTGTTCACAACGGTTTTAAAGGATAACAAGGCATTTTTAAGGTGCTATAAAAAGGGAAGATTTTGTGCAGACAGTTTTGTAGCAGCATATTTTTATCCCAACGGCAGCCCATACAACAGGCTTGGCATAACGGCGGGCAAAAAGCAGGGCTGCGCAGTAACGAGAAACAGGATAAAGAGAATAGTAAGAGCCGCCTACAGACTTAACGAGGCGGAATTTCCGCTGGGCTATGATATAGTTTTTGTGGGAAGAAACGATATAGGGGAAAAGAAAACTCAGGATATTGAAAGATTTATAAAAAAAAGACTCATAAAAGAGATGAATAAGCCTGTTCCAAAGAATAACAGGTCAGGCAGGGCAAAGAGAAAGTAAAATGAGTAAACTGGCTCAGCTGCTGATAAGGTTTTATCAGCGATTTATAAGTCCTCTTTTCGGACCAAGGTGCAAGTATTATCCAAGCTGTTCGGCATATGCGCTGGAGGCTTACAGAAAACACGGCTTTTTTAAAGGCACGCTGCTCACTGTATGGAGACTGCTTAGGTGCAACCCGTGGAGTCTGGGAGGGGTTGACTATGTTCCTGACAAGCTTACCACTGAGTATTTTAAAATCAGAAAAAAATAAGCCTGAGAGCTTAATCAGATATATAGGTTATCAATATGACAAATAATTGATCTGGAGGATATTAAATGGGTATTATTGCGACCCCTTTGGGCTGGATAATGAAGGGCTGCTATTTTGTATGCAAGAACTACGGAATAGCACTGCTGCTTTTCACTATCCTTACAAGACTTATAGTATTTCCGCTTAACGTCAAGCAGCAGAAGAGCACGGCAAGAATGACCATGCTTCAGCCTGAACTTGAAAAGATAAAGAAGAAATACGCTAAAAACCAGCAGAAGATGCAGGAAGAGCAGATGAACCTTTACGCCAAGGCGGGCGTAAATCCTATGGCAAGCTGTTTGCCAATGGTCATCACAATGGTCATTCTGTTTGCTCTTATCCCTGTTATTTACGGACCTCTTACCTACGTTTCAAACGCAGATAAAGAGGAGCTTACAGACTCAAACAACATGATATCAAATCTTTATGTTGTCAGTGCTGAGGTAAAAAGCAAGGATACTACAATAGAAAAGCTTATTGAAAAGTTTGAGAAAGACGGTGCTACTGAGGACGAAGCTTATGATAAGCTTGAAAAGCTTTTTACAGACAAGGACAAGTATCCAAAGTCTGCAAAGGTACTTTCTAATGACAACAAGATATCTAACGTTATGAATGCTATTAAGGCTCATAATGATATAGATACTTTTATTCTTAACGAGAATTACTTCTCCACAAACCTTATTCAGTCAAGACCTGAGCTTATGACTTTCGTTTTCACTGAAAAAGAGGGCGGACAGTATGCAGATGTGCTTCCAACAAGCGTAAAGGCTGCGGCTGAAGATTTCAACTACAGCATTTTCGGACTTTTCCTTGGAAAGATACCGACAATGAAGGATCTTTCATGCATTATCCCTATTGTATCAGCACTTTTACAGCTTATAGTGACATTCGTTTCACAGCATTTTGCAAAGAAGAACAATCCTGACGCCGCTAATATGGGCGGAATGGGAATGAAGATAATGCTTTACGGTATGCCTATCTTCTCACTGTGGATCGGTTTCAGCTATCCGGCAGGTCTTGGTCTTTACTGGTGCTATTCTTCACTGTTTGCACTGGGACAGACTATCGTACTCAATAAGATCTACACACCTGAACACGTTGCAGAGCTTGTTCAGAAGGATATAGCAAAGCAGAAAAAGAAGGGCAAGCCTACTCTTATGGAGAAAATGGCTGAGGCTCAGATGATACAGGCTGGTAAGGATCCTGCTGAGATCAGAAAGTCACTTTCTGACGATGAGGATTACGATGAGCCTAAGAAGAAAACAAAGACGGAGCTTAAAGACGAGCAGAGAAGACGTCTTAACGAAGCCAGAAAGAGAATGGCTGAGAAATATGGCGACGAATATGACGATTCACAGGATTGACCTGTTGTTGACTAAACTTTTTTAGCGAGAGGAGCAGAAAAAAATGAAACAGATCTTTACAGCCGCAACTGTAGACGAAGCAAAGAAAAAGGCGGCAGTTGAATTTGGAACAGAAGTAGAAAAGATCACTTTCACAGTTCTTGAAGAGCCTAAAAAGGGCTTTTTCGGAAAGATCAAGGGTGAGGCAAAGGTAGAAGCTGAATATGAGCCTGAAACAAAGGTAGAAACTGTAACTGAAAAAACAGAGGCTGTTGAAGAAAAGGCAGAAGTTCAGGAAGAAGTCAAGGCAGAGGCAGAGTGGAGCGACACTTTGCAGAAAAAGGCTGACTGTGCAAAGGAATATATACTCAATGTTATAAAGGCAATGGGCATAGAAGACACAGAGATCGAGGTAACAAAGCTTGAAAACGGCGCACTTTTTGAGATAAAGAGCGAAGAGTTCGAGAAGCTTATCGGCAAGAAGGGCGATATCCTTGATTCACTTCAGTATCTTGCATCACTGGTATGCAACAGGATAGACAGAGAATATTTCAGAATATCCACAGATTGCAATGGTTTCAGGGCAAGAAGAAAGACCCAGCTTGAAGAGCTTGCAAGAAAGATAGCAAACAACGTAAAGAGAAGCGGTCGTTCATCAGCTCTCGAGCCAATGAATCCATATGAGAGAAGAATCATTCACGCTGCTGTATCAGAGATCGAGGGTGTAACATCTCAGTCAAAGGGTGAAGAGCCATGGAGAAAGGTAATAATCAGCTCTACAACACCTAGAAAATATGACAACAGAGGCGGCTACAAGAAGAACGGCGGCAGAAGAAGAAACAATAACAATCGCCGCTCAAAGGGTTTTGACATCACAACAAGCTTTGAAAAGGACTACAAGAAGCCAAAGCCGGAGGACACAATGAAGGATTCAGGTCTTTACTCAAAGATAGAATTCTAAATTAAAAATGACAATAAGAAAACACGCTGAACAAAAATTCAGCGTGTTTTTTTTGCTATTTTGCTTGTTTTTATTGTAGTGGACGGCGTCCCGACGTCCCGCTTATCGATGTTTCGGTTTCAACATCATTTGTATTTTTTTACACAATGTTCGGCGCAAAAATTTATAACATTATCTGCTTCTTTTCATTGGTGACCAATCCAAGTCCAGCCGCTTCAATGTCGGGCTGTCGAGGGCGCCAGCCCCTACACATTTGTGTCTACAGTTTGTCCGCCGCAAAATCGCTGTCGCTCTTTGCGGATTTTACTTTGTATAAGAAACTACAAAAGCGGTGCAGAGATTTGTTCTCCGACACCGCTATGTATTTTGCTTTAGTTCGTATTATAATTTTTTCTTTTTTATTTGACCCTTGTTGCGTGGATATTTCTCAGGTGTTTCAGATACTTTTCTTATGAGGATAAGCGTTCTGCCGTCACCTGTTGGAAGTTCATAATCAAAGACCTCTTCGACTTTTCCTCCCAGTATCTTAATAGCATTTTTAGCCTCTTTCAGCTCGTCATTTCCTCCTGAGCCTTTCAATGCAACGAAATATCCTCCAACTTTTACAAAAGGCAGGCAATACTCGCATAGGTCGCTGAGGTTTGCCACTGCTCTTGCTGTGGCAATGTCAAATTGTTCACGGCACTCCATGCTTCTGCCAAGCTCCTCTGCTCTGCCATGTATGCAGGTCGCACCAAGGTCAAGACTGTCTGAAAGCTGTGCAAGAAAATTTATCCTCTTGTTAAGGCTATCCAAAAGTGTAAGCTTTATATCGTCACGGACGATTTTCAGTGGACAGGACGGAAATCCTGCTCCTGTGCCGACATCTATTACCGTTGCATTTTCTTTTACCTCAAAAAGTGTGAAAGGATAAACGCTGTCAAAAAAATGCTTTATTGAAATTCCCTCCGGGTCAGTGATGGCAGTAAGATTTATTTTCTCGTTCCATTCACAAAGAAGGTCTGCATAAGTTTCAAAGCGTGAATAATTACTGTCAGATATTGTTATATTATAATTATCAAAAAGCTTTATAAAATCGTCCTTAGAAATAAGCTTTGACATACTATTCCTCCCTATGGTCATTCTTTGATGAGAGCCATACCAAAAGCACACCCACGTCCGCAGGGTTTACTCCGCTGATTCGGCTAGCCTGACCAACTGATACAGGCTTTATTTTATTGAGCTTTTCAATTGCTTCAAGTCTAAGACTTTTTATATCATTATAGTCAATATCCGCAGGCAAAGCCTTTTTCTCTAGCTTTCGCATAGCCTCCACCTGTTCAAGCTGTATCTTTATATAGCCGTCATATTTTATCTGCAACTCTACCTGCTCTTTTACTTCTGCTGAAAGCTCAGGTCGTTCCTTATCGAAAGGAGCAAGACCGTCATATGACACCTGTGGTCTGCGGATAAGCTGAGCAAGCTTTATGCCGTTGTTGAGAGGGTCAGTGCCTACAGATTCAAGATAGGCATTTATCTCAGGATTTGGCGCAATATTTATTTTTGAAACACGCTTTATCTCAGCGGCTATCTGTTCATTTTTGTCAAGCAAATGCTGATATCTTTCGTCTGAGATAAGCCCTATCTCATGTCCGATAGGCGTGAGCCTTATATCAGCGTTATCTTGTCTTAGCAAAAGTCTGTATTCGCTTCTTGATGTGAGCATTCTGTAAGGGTCTGAACAACCCTTTGTAACAAGGTCGTCAATAAGAGTGCCTATGTATGATGACGCTCTGTCAAGAATAAGCTGTTTTCTGCCGAGAATTTTCAGTGCGGCATTTATGCCTGCGATAAGACCTTGTGCGGCGGCTTCTTCATATCCCGAAGTGCCGTTGAACTGACCTGCGCCGTAAAGACCATCAAAAGCCTTGAACTCCAGCGTAGCAGAAAGCTCTGTAGGGTCGCAGCAATCATATTCTATGGCATAGGCGTTTCGCATTATCTCAACGTGTTCAAGCCCTTTTATAGTATGCAAAAATTGAAGCTGAACGAACTCAGGCAGTGATGACGACATACCTTGCAGATAATATTCGTCAGTGTCAAGACCCATTGGTTCAATAAAAAGCTGATGCCTTGGCTTATCCGAAAATCTCATTATTTTGTCCTCGATAGAAGGACAGTATCTTGGACCAATGGCGTGTATCCTACCCGAATATATAGGTGAAAGATGTATGTTATCTCTTATTACCTTGTGTGTTTCCTCATTTGTATAAGCCACATAGCATTTGACTTTATTTTCAAGCTTTTCATGATTATCAAAAGAAAATGGCGTTATATCATCGTCACCGCATTGAACTTCAAGCTTGTCAAAATCTATTGAACGCTTGTGTACACGGGCAGGAGTGCCTGTTTTGAAACGTCTTATTGTCATGCCTGCCTTTTTAAGACATTCTGTCAGACTAAGTGCAGGCAAAGTTGCGTCAGGACCGCTTGAATATGATACTGCACCCACATGGACAGTGCCGCCAAGGTAAGTTCCCGTTGAGATCACAACAGCCTTGCAGTCATACTCAGTGCCAAGCTTTGTACGCACACCACGGACAGTTTTGCCGTCCTCCTCAAATAAAATATCGGTTATCTCAGCCTGCTTCAGATAAAGCCCGTCAGTATCTTCGATAGTCTTTTTCATAAGCTTATGATATTCAACACGGTCTATCTGCGCCCTCAGACTATGAACGGCAGGACCTTTTCCACGGTTGAGTATTCTGCTTTGCAGAAAAGTTTTATCCGCCGCCTTGCCCATTTCTCCGCCCAAAGCGTCTATCTCACGAACAAGATGTCCCTTTGCAGTTCCGCCTATAGATGGGTTGCATGGCATATTGGCAACACCGTCAAGTGTTATGGTAAAAAGTGCCGTCTTTAATCCAAGGCGTGCCGCCGCCAAAGCCGCTTCACAGCCTGCGTGACCTGCACCTACCACAATAATATCAAAATATTCCTTTTGCATAATAAAACCACCTGTCTGAAAATAAGACCATATAAATTACTTTCCTACGCAGAATTTTGAAAATACCTCGTCTACCACCGCTTCTGTAGCTTTTTCTCCTGTCAGCTCCAAAAGTGCATTTGCGCCATTATCTATCATCACAGTAACAGCGTCCAAAGTCTCTCCCATATCAAGGCTTTCAAGAGCCATGGCAAGATATTTCCTTGCACGTTCTGCACAGGCTATTTGACGCTCGTTTGCAAAAATCGTGCTGTCAGCGTCATATCCGCCAATGCCCAAAAGCTTCTCTGTGGCCTTTTGCAGCTCTTCTCTGCCCTCGTCAAGCTTCGCAGAAATCTCTATCACATAGTCTGAATATTTTTCAAGCTGCGACCTTTCAACAACATTTTCAAGGTCAGACTTGTTGAGAACTATGATAACTTTCTTTTCAAGCTTTTTCACATATTCAAGAAGCTCCAAGTCTTCCTCGTCAAGCTCTCTTGAAATGTCGAAAACTTCTATTACAAGCATAGCGTTTTTAAGCTTTTTCTTTGCAATATCAACGCCTATTTTTTCAACTTCATCATCAGTTTCATGTATTCCCGCAGTGTCGGAAAGCTTCAAAATAAGCTCGCCAAGCTTTGCACTTTCTTCGATAACATCTCGTGTAGTGCCTGCCACATTTGTGACTATGGAGCGGTCATATCCCAACAGCATATTCATGAGGGTCGATTTTCCAACGTTCGGCTTGCCTGCGATAACAGTGTCAACACCGTTTTTCAGTATCATACCGCTGTCATGATCTGCTATTATTTTATCAAGCCCTGCCAAAGCGTTTTTAAGGCTCTCTCTGAGATTATCCTCAGATATCTCAGGCAAGTCCTCCTCCGGATAATCCACCCATGCTGCAAGCTCGCCAAGTATTGTGACAAACTTTCTTGACATATCAGAAATCAGCCTGAAAAGCCTGCCCTCTTTTGTAAGATTTGCAGAATTAAGTGCATATTCTCCCTGAGCGGAGATAGTTTCCATTACGCCCTCAGCCTGAGTAAGTGAAAGCTTTCCGTTGAGAAAAGCCCTCTTTGTGAACTCGCCCCTCTGAGCAAGCTCTGCACCCTGTTCAATGCAAAGTCTGAGAACTTTTTTTGTAACATATATTCCGCCATGGCATGATATCTCGCAGACGTTTTCACCGGTGTATGACTTAGGCGCACGGAAAACCGTCAGAACGCCGTCATCGACTTCTCTGCCGTTTTTGTCAACTATTTTTCCGTATGCACAGGTATAGCCTGCCATGTTTTCAACACTTTTGCATGACAGCGGTTTAAAAACCTTTGCACCTATGCTCATGGCATTTTCACCGCTTATTCTTATGACTGATATACCGCCCTCAGCGAGTGGTGTCGAAACCGCACATATATCTTTCATTTTTACCTCTTTTTACTCCGACAGAGCCTTTCCCTGCCATGAATTTCTTCTTCCCATTTCCTTGTCTATCTCGTTCATAACGCAGAATTTTTTCAAACTCCACAAAGGTGCAACAAGGTCGTCCTTTGCACCGTCGCCTGTCACACGCTGTATTACTATCTCCGCTGGCAGAAGCTCCAACTGGTCGCAGACGATATTAACATACTCGTCCATTTCAAGTGCTCTGAACTCTCCACGCTTATACATCTGCGCAAGCACAGTGCCTTTTAAAACGTGCAGAAGATGTATCTTAATGCTTTGTATATCAAGCTGACCGAGAGTTTTAGCCGTTTCAAGCATCATATCACTATCCTCACCGGGAAGCCCGTCGATGATATGCACGCACACATTCACATTGCGTTTTCTCAGCATTTCATATCCTTTGAGAAAATCCGCAAAAGTATGACAGCGGTTCATTTTCAAAGCCGTTTCGTCATGGATAGTCTGCAAGCCAAGCTCTACAGTAAGAAAAGTCTTTTCCGCAAGCTCACCGAGCAGGTCGGCTTTTTCTTCGTTGATGCAATCTGCCCTTGTTGCGATAGAAAGCCCTGCCGTATTTTCAAATGACAGGGCTGTATAAAACATTTTTCTCAGTGTTTCAACGTCAGCATAGGTGTTTGAGCCTGCCTGAAAATACGGTATGCACAGACCCTTGCTCCACTTTTTGCTCATTTTCTCCCTTATCTCTCTGTACTGAGTAAGGATATCCTCATGAGGGTCGCCTGCAAAATCTCCGCTCATTTTTGCAGAGCAGAACACACAGCCCCCCACACCTTTTGTGCCGTCTCTGTTCGGACAGCCAAGGTCGATATTAAGCGGTATCTTGAAAACCTTAGTGCCGAACTTGTGCCTTAGATAATAATTGTAGGTATGATATCTTTTATTGTCATCAGAATAGGGAAAAGGGTTATCAAATCTGCTATTCATCTGACGGTCCCTCAGTTGGCTCTGTGGTAGGTTCTGTAGCTTCTGTCGGCTGAGTTGTGGTCTCAGTTGCTTTTGTTGTGGTCGTGGTAGTAGTAGGACCGGGCTGTACTATAGGCTCAGTTTCGGTGACAGTATAGTAAGGCTTGTCATTATTTGTGGTAGTGGAAGCCGTTGAAGTCGTTGTGGTGCTTTTAGTTTCCTCCGGTCTGTCAATAGCAGTGGTAGTTGTTGTTTTTTTCTTGTCCTCTTTTTTCTTTGTGGTAGTTACTTCACCGTCCTGCGGTTTTGCAGTGGTGGTGATAACATTTTCGTCAGGATCGTCACTGTTATTATTTGCAGGATGATCGAAGCTGTTGTGATTAGAATCAGTATTGTCAGGAGTTTCCTTTATAGGGTCAGTGACCTTATTGCCGATACCATAAATAAGAGAAATACGCTCCTCAACAGCTTTCATGGCGTCAGGAAAAGGTATACTATTATTATAAGAGTCCTCCAATGCCTGAGTATAATCCCCTGAAAAAAAAGTCTTGAATGTTAAAGACAGATTGTTGTCCTCCACAATGTCGCTTCCTGAAACTGAAATAAAGAATATGCAGGCAAATAGCATTATGACCGCTATGGAGAGAAGATTTATAAAGCTGTAATGCTCCTCCAAATTCGTTTTGGCAAGCTCTTCAGCCGCTTTCTCCGCAGCCTCGCATTCCTCCGGTATCTCATATTCATCGTCACCGTGAACGATATTGAATCGTGTAGTTTTCTTATCCATTAGTATTTTCCTCTTTTTATGCCGCATATTCCGCCGCAAGTGTTATAACGCTTACTGCAAAAACAAGCACTGTCATAATGGTCTTTGTTATCATAACTCTGCCATAAGCCGCCTGAGACTTCTGTGAAAGCTTTTTGAAAAGATTGCAGAAAGCCCTTTTTGCAGGTGGGCAGACGATAAAGAACGATATTACTATAAGGGTGATATTTTTCAGCACTGCACTTTTTACAGACACGCTCAAGGTGTATTTCACATTTACTCCTGCAAGTGCAAAGAGCCATTTTTTGTAGCCATAGAAGCTGTCAAAATAAAGTCCGCCAAAAATAACGAGTGCAGTGAGTACAAGATAGATATACTTCACAAGGTCAGGCAGCTTTGAAAGCGGTCTTTCAAGAAACAGCTTTTCAAGGATACAAAGCACTGCCGCACAAAGTCCTACGATAATGAAATTTACCTTTGCCTGATACCATATAGAAAGAGCCAGACCGCAAAGTATATAGCACACAAAAGTAAAGACCTTGTTCATGTTTTTTTTGCAGCAGAAAACCTCGCTGAAAAAGTCAACAACAGTTGTATTGAAGCTTTTTATCATACCAGTGAAAAGTCCGTCAGCCTCAATGTTTGTGTAGTTGTCGGGATAAACAAAGCCGTTTGTAAGACTAAGACCCTTTGCCATATCCGAAAGTCCTGTGAAAAGAAAATAATACTGAGCCAAGAATGACAGCATACCAAGCCAACAGCCAAGGGTAGTTATCTCTTTGCCGTTAAGTCCTGCAAGCTTTATCTGTTCAAAAACGCCTGCAAGAAGCACCACCTTGCCAAAACCAAAAACTATCTTAGTAAGTCCCTGGTTGAGCTTTGCTCCTGTGACCTCACGATGCCTTATCTGTGGCTCAATATCACCGTATCTCACAAGAGGTCCCACAAGCATGAAATGCAGTGACACCATATAAGTCAAAAGGCAGAAAATGTTTTTTTCTGCTTTGCAGTTGCCCTTGAAAACGTCATAGACATAAGAAATCCCTCTGAGCATATAATAACCCATACCAAGTGGAAGTATGGCGGCGTCAAAACTGAGCTTTTTTACCTTATTATAAAGGATATTCTGACCGAATATCAGCATAAGAGATACGTTCATTATAATATCCAGTGCCAAAAATATCCCGCAAAGGGCTTTGTTCTCACGGTTTTTTGAAATAATAAGACCAAATATCCAATCGAGGATAACTGACAGGAAAATAAGACAGAACACAAAAGGTCTGCCCCAACTGAAAAACAGCAGGGAACAAACTATCAGAATGAGGTTTTTATATTCTGCGCTTCTGTCGAAAAGCGAAATAATGGTCATTATCGGGAACATTCCCAGTATAAATATAAGATCAGAATAAACCAAAATAAATTGCTCCTTAATATTTTTATGTGTTAAAATATTTTTATATTTTTTTACTTATGATTTATACCTATAATTTTATCACAATTCACTAAATATAGCAAGCAAAATTATCAAGAAAATCTAAATTTTTCAGTTTTCTTCAAAAAGTATTTGCAATTAATAAAAACTGTGGTATAATTATAGTA
>ENA-OUQI01001880-OUQI01001880.1-human-gut-metagenome-genome-assembly--contig:-NODE-1880-length-12123-cov-13.031157_pt1 | contig 12123 bp, 9 predicted proteins | sample MGYA00237953_ERZ548840 | MGnify/ENA primary metagenome ERZ548840 (study PRJEB26490, sample SAMN05194690) | human gut metagenome | biome: terrestrial biome; feature: human-associated habitat; material... | reverse complement strand
CACCCAGCAAGGCTGAGAATTTCCGGTCCGGCACCTCAATGGAGAGATTCCGAACGATGGGTTTTCCAGCAATCGAAACGCTGACGTTTTTCGCATCCAGTTTCATTCAATTGCCTCCAAATCCATACTTTTTACGCACCATCACATAGACGAAGAACGGCGCACCCACCAAGGCAGTGAAAATGCCCACAGGCAGCTCGGTGTTGGGAATCAGACTGCGGGCAATGGCATCTACCCAAAGCATGAACAGTCCGCCAGATAATGCCGCAATCGGCAGTAGTTTTCGGTGTGCTGTGCCTGCAATGGCGCGGGAAACGTGCGGGATAATAAGCCCTACAAAGCCAATCGTGCCGCAGACCGATACCAATGCACCAGTCAGCACCGAGAGTACCAGCAGGTAAACCAACCGACACCGGAAGGTGTTGATGCCAATGGTGGAAGCTGCTTCCTCACCAAGCATCAGACCATCGAGTGTCTGGGCCTGCGTCCGAAAAAAGACTGCTGCTGCCAGTACGATCAGTGCAATGGGGCCGATATTTTTCCATCCGGCGCGGGTCAGCGAACCCATCGTCCAGAACTTAATGGACATCATACCGTCAGAATCACCTGCTACTGCAATGATAAAGTTGGAAAATGCGGTCAGTAGCGCATTGACGATCATGCCAGAGAGAATCAGCTTGACCGAGGTGGTTTTACCGTCCGCCGAGGAGAGGGCCAATACGAGAAAGCAGGCACCGCCAGCTCCTACAAAGGCCCAGAAGCCGGAAATCACGCCCAGCCCCAGAAAGAGCGAACCAGTGGCTCCCAGCGTTGCACCTGCCGACACGCCAAGAATGTATGGGTCTGCCATTGGATTTTGGACAACGGCCTGCATCACGCAACCACAGAGCGCCAGCCCGCTTCCTGCCAGAAAGCCCAGAATAATTCGGGGCATTCGGATCTGCCAGACGATCTGTTCAAATGCCACAGATACCGAGGTGCCTGTGTCTGTCCCGAACAGGTGCCGAAGCAGGATCGATAGTGTATCTTGTACCGGAATGCGGACTGCTCCCATGCAAAGCGTAATGATTGCAGAAACAAGCGTTAGAATCATCAATAGAATGATTGTCAGTCGTGTCTTTTTCATATAGATATCACCCTCTCAAGTGGTCCAAGGTTAGCTTTGACTACCCGCAAAGTATTTTACAGGCTGCTTACAGATTTGTCTATGGACAATTCTTTAAAGAATGGACGATTCTTAAAAACCGCATGACCGTCTGCATGGGATACCCGGCGATGACCCCCAAGTGGGAGAGCCGGAAAACGCCGCCGGAAGGGGGCAGGAAATCCATGCAGGGAGAACGGCTAAACGTTGATTCCTCAGTTACCAGAAAACAATGTGGTCAAATTGACCACATTGTTTTTCCGTAACGCCAACGAAAGGATGGAATGCCTATGAGTAATTTTACCCCTGCATTGTGATAAAAACAATTTGACCAGCCTGGATGTGAGCAAGAATGCAACATTGAAGTACCTGGATTGCAAGAACAATCAGCTGACCAACTTGAATGTGGAGTATACGAACGTTGGCGACCCCGCCGTTTTCCTTTCAGAACTTTATGCACAGGGCAATGCCCATCCCATTGAGGTGGAAAGCAACCGCACCTTTGATTTGAGCACCCTCCCTGGGTTTGACGTGAGCAGGGCCACCAACTGGAACGGCGGCACTGTGAGCGGCAACACTCTGACGGTGAATGAGGGCGCGACCGAAGTGACCTACACCTACGACTGCGGCAAGGGCTGCAATGAGACTTTTACCCTGAACGTGAAGGTCGTCCCGGACGGCTCCACTGGCGGCGGCTCCACTGGTGGCGGCACCACGATTCCCCCGGAGGCGGGCAAGTACCAGCTGACAGTGACCGACGGTGTTGCCACGGTGAACGGCATCACCCGTGATGTGCTGAACGTGAAGCCCGGCGATACGGTGACCCTGACGGCAGACACCACCAAGTTCCCGGAGAACGAGGAGTTTGGCTGGTGGGAGATCACCCCCTATGGGTCTGTTTCCAACACCCTGACGGGCCAGTATCAGCGGACCGCAACCTTTACGATGCCCAATGAAAATGTCTCTGCCCGCGCCATGTCCAAGAGCGCCGGTGTCTCCACCGGTGGCGACGACGGCGGTGGAGGCGGCGGCGCGGCCATCCTGCTGGTGGGCGGCGCAGCCGTGGCCGGTCTGGTGGGTTACGGCGTGTACAGCTATGTGTCCGAGCAGCAGCTGAAAGCCCTGCTGCCGGAGGGCGTGGCCATGCCGGAGAACCGTGCCCAGACTGCCCTGCTGCTGTGGAACACCGCAGGCCGTCCTGAGCCTGCCGAAGCCCCGGCCTTTAAGGACGTTGCAGACCCGGACACCGCCAAGGCGGCCCAGTGGTGCGTGGAGCACGGCCTGATGGACCAGAAGCTGGGCGGCCGCTTTGCCCCCGACAACTCCGACCCGGCCTACAAGACCCTGAATGCCTATCAGCAGCTGGTGGGGTAACAAAACAAACCCTCTCAGTCATTGCTTCGCAATGCCAGCTCCCCCGAAGGGGGAGCTCATAGCGGCCTTTTGATCAGGTTTTGCGAAAACCAAAACCCAGGCGCAGTGTGACCTCTCCCTTTGGGAGAGGGGGCGCGACCTAAAAAATAAGCATCCGCAGCGCACTGCGCCTGAGCTGAAACAGCCCGGCCATGCGCTGCGGATGCTTTTGTTGTGCGGCGGGGCACGCCGCCTAAAATAAAAGATCCGAACCCTTCTCCTATCGGAAAAAAGTTCGGATTTTGTTGATGTGGTGCGGATAAGAGGACTTGAACCTCCACCGAGTTGCCCCGATTAGAACCTGAATCTAACGCGTCTGCCAATTCCGCCATATCCGCATATTCTGTTTTGTTCGTGGGCCGTTCGGCTCGGAACGTTAGTTATTATACCATGGAATCCGGAATTGTCAAGCGCAATTTCAAAAAAAGTTGTACTTTTCGGCAGAAAGCGGAAAAACAACGGTAATACGTTGTAAAATGGGCGGAAAAAGCAAAAAATCAGACCGGAAACCTTTCGGCTTCCGGTCTGATTCCTAGCAGGGTGCCTTGTGGGACTCGAACCCACGGTCTCCAGATCCACAATCTGGCGCGTTAACCGACTACGCTATGGGCACCACATAGATGCGCCCGAAGGGACTCGAACCCCCGGCCCACTGCTTAGAAGGCAGTTGCTCTATCCACCTGAGCTACGGGCGCACGTTGTTATCCCATGGGGTACTTATCTGGCGGCAGTGTGCGTTCGGCACACGCTGCGAGAAGTATAATACCATACGCATAGGCTTCTGTCAAGCAGAATTTCAAATTTTTTTGGATTTCCCGGCGCAGGGGGCATTTTGAGGTCACAGCAGGTACATTCCAGCGGCCCCAAGGGCAAAGCCGAGCAGAGCACCGGCGGCCACATCTCGGACATAGTGCGCCCCGGCAAGTACCCGCAGGGCGCAGATGAGCAGGGCCACCACCACCATGCAGGCCCCGGCAGCGGGGTAGAAGTAGCACCACACGGCGGCCAGCACGGCGGCGCTCAGGGCGTGGCGGGAGGGGAAGGACTTGCCGTGGGTCTCCTTGGGCACCAGCGGCGTGAAGCCGGGTTGCTCATACGGGCGGGGAAAGTTCAGCCTGGCCCGCAGGAGCGTGCCGCCCAGAAAGACGAAGGCCGGCACAAAGACTGCCCGGGCGATGAGCTGCATAAAATCCAGAGCGGCGGCGCGGTTTGCGGAGAGCAGCCGGAACCACCGGACATTCAGCAGCACCAGCAGCAAAGGGTAGCAGGCAAAGGGCACGGCAGGCAGCCAGCGGTTCAGGGCGATCACCAGCTTTTTCAGGGCGGGGCGGGCCTCCAGCCAGCGCAGCAGGGTCTGGTAGCGTTCCGGGGTCATGGTATCCCTCCCTCAAAAACAGGTGTCCAGATAGTTTTCAACATCAAACGGCTCAGGTGTGGAATCTTTGCGCAGGTAGAGCGGGTGATGGGGATGGCCTTTTTTGCTCCGCTTGCCAAAGGTGACCCACGGGATGTCCCGCTCTCTTGTCAGGGCCACCATCTCCCGCATCAGGCCGGGCAGGTAGTCCCGCTTTTCGATCAGGGTGCCCCATGCGGCCCACATGGTGGGCTCGGTCTCGGCCAGAACGGCCCGCAGCCAGCGCAGGTTCTCGTCGCAGAGGGCGCGGTCCGGCACCCGGTCCATGTCGTTGGGGTCGGTGGCGCGCTGGGGATATACGTTGAACATGATCCAGCTGTCAAAGCCGTTGGCGTTGGCCAGCCGCTCCACACTCTTTAAGGTGGGGTCCAGCGCGCCGGGCTGGGCGGTGCTGGGGTTGATGCCGATGCACACCAGCGGGTGCCTACCCACCCGGCCCAGCACATAGCGGTAGGGCAGGTAGGTGTGGGGCTCGTAGTACCAGATGCCGCCGGGGTATTCCCCCGCTTCCAGGCGGGGCAGCTGTTCAGTCTGCATGAAAATGTACCTCACAAATATGGTTTCCTATTTATCGTACCTGAAAAAATTCTGTAAATCAACACCTTTGCCGGAGAAAGTCTCCCATAAATCCGAATTTCATGTTATACTGTCCTTAGACCTGTGCCGCAAACACGGCGGCGCGGGCCGGGAAAGGAAAACAGGAGCCATTGAAGAAGGGAGTTCTGCTATGGCCATGATAGAAGATTATAGAAGCGCCCTGCGCGCGGGCCAGCGTGCTTACCGTGCCTGCGTGGCGCGCGGTCAGTCACCGTACCTTGCGGTGCTGGATGATATCCTGAACGGGGTGGACATCGTCGCCCAGGAGCCGCTGGGGCTGGTGGATATCCCCGCCGAGAGCATTGTGGGCACCAAGACCAGCGGGCGGCACACAGCCTTTGCGGCCAACTTTATGCCCCTGCTGGAAGAGGACACCGAGTTTGCCGTCAAGTGGTCGAATCTCTGTGAGGCCCATCTGGAAGAAGGCATCCACACCCCCATCATTGCCTACGAATACCTGAACAAGTTCTATGTGCAGGAGGGCAACAAGCGGGTGTCTGTCCTCAAATACTACGAGGCGGTCACCATTCCGGGCACGGTCACCCGGCTTGTTCCGGCCCGGAACGACACGCTGGAAAACAAGATCTACTACGAGTTTCTTGATTTTTATAAGCTGAGCAAGATCAACAATGTCCAGTTCTCCCGGCTGGGCGGCTATGCAAAGCTGCAGACACTGGTCTGCAAGGCCGCCAGCGAGGTATGGTCGGATGACGACCGGCTGAACTTCTCGGCCCTGTATACCATGTTCAGCCAGCAGTTCTATGCGCTGGGCGGCTCTGCCCTGGGGCTGACCCCGGGCGACGCACTGCTGGTGTACCTCTCGGTCTACCGGTATTCGGATGCCTGCCAGTCCACCCCCAGCCAGGTGCGGGAAAACCTGGCCAAGCTGTGGGATGAGATCAAGATCCTGACGGAGCCCCACGCCGTGGAGCTTTCGCTGGAGCCAAAGCCCGGCAGTGAGCCGCTGCTGAACAAGCTGAACATCTTCAGCAAGCCCAGCCAGCTCAAGGTGGTGTTCCTGCACGAGTACAATGCTAAAAATAGCGCCTGGGTGCGGGGCCACGAAAAGGGGATCGAGGCCCTGAAAAAGGAATTCCCGGACCGGCTCATCATCACCAACCGGGAAAATGTCTCCCCCGAGGTGGACGCGGAGCAGATCATGGAAGAGGTGGCCCACGACAACGCGGACGTGGTGTTCACCACCAGCATCCGGATGCGGCCCGCCTGCCTCAAGGTAGCGGCCCAGCACCCCAAGACCCGGTTCCTGAACTGCTGCCTGAACGCGCCCCATCCGCTGGTGCGCACCTATTACCCCCGCACCTATGAGGCCAACTACCTGCTGGGAATGCTGGCGGGTATCCTGAATCTGACCGACCGGGTGGGCTATGTGGCGGCCAACCCCGTTTACGGTGTGCCTGCGGCCGTCAATGCTTTTGCCCGGGGCCTGCGCACCGTGCGGCCCAACAGCCATATCCTGCTGCGCTGGGCCTGCCTGCAGGAGCCGGGGAAACCGCTGGATTTCTCCGACTGCCCGGATATCGAGCTGTTCTACGCCTGCAGCCCCTTTGAGCCCACCGGCAGCGCCAGGGAATACGGCCTGTGCCGCCGGATGCCGGATGGCAGCATCCAGCCGGTGGCGCTGCCGGTCTGGAAGTGGGAAGTGTTCTATATCGGCATCATCCGCTCCATCTTCGAGGGCACCTGGGACAGCGGTTCCAGCGGCAAGGCCATCAACTACTGGTGGGGCTTCCACAGTGACGCGGAGCGGCTGGATTACTACGAGACCCTGCCCAAGGGCACGCAGCAGCTGCTCGATCTGCTGGAAAAGAACCTTGCGGCCAACGAGTTTCCCATCTTCCCGGCGGGCATCTTTGCGCAGGGGCATATCCCCAAGGCACCCACTGCAGACACCTATACCCCCAAGGAACTGATGGAGATGGACTGGCTGGGCGAGTGTGTGGAGGGCAGCCTGCCCCGGTACGATCAGCTGGATGTCAGAACGCTGGGCCTGCTGGAGATCAACGGCCTGAGCAGCCTGAAAGAGACGACGCTGTAAAAAGCTCAACAGAACGGAGTGTTGCGGACGTGAAGATACTTGCAATTTCCGATACCCCCTCCAAGGCGCTGTGGGACTACTGCTCCCGGGAACGCCTGGCCGGGGTCGATCTGATCCTCTCCTGCGGGGATCTGCCAAAAAAATACCTCGAATATCTGACAAATTTTACAGCGGCCCCCATTTTGTATGTCCACGGCAACCACGATGGCCGCTACCGCACGGAGGGCGAGCCGGGCGGCTGCATCTGCGTGGACGATCAGGTGTATGTCTGGAAAGGGCTGCGCATCATGGGGCTGGGCGGAAGCATCCGCTACAACCGCGAGGAGACCTTCCAGTACACGGAGCAGGAAATGCGCCGCCGGGTGCGGCGGCTCTGGTTCAAGGCACACCGGGCGGGCGGCATCGACCTGCTGCTGACCCATTCCCCGGCGGCCGGCCTGAACGATGGCGACGACCGGGCCCACAAGGGCTTTGCCTGCTTCAACGACCTGCTGGAGGAGTACCGGCCCAAGTGGTTCGTGCACGGGCATGTCCACCTGAACTATGATGCCAACCTGCCCCGGGTGTGCACCCACGGCCAGACCACGGTCATCAATGCAACGGAGCGCTATACCTTTGAGATCCCGGACCCGGACCCGGTGGCCCGGAAGCGCTTTTTCTGGAATGATCCGGCATTTCCCACCAAAAACTGAAAAAGGAGAAACACCCAATGGAACAAAATGAGAAGCTGCGGGCGCTGGAGACCCTGCAGAAGAAGCTGTACGCCTACAACTGCGCCTCCAACAGCCTGTATCTGGACGCTGTGACCGTGGCCCCCAAGAACACGGCCGAGGGCCGGGGTGTGGCCCTGAGCATTCTGGCCGGTGAATTGCAGAAGCTGATGACCGCCCCCGAGACCCTTGCACTGGTGGAGGAGCTCTATGCCCGGCGGGAGACGCTGGACACCCTCCACCGCCGCGAGGTGGAGGAGCTGCGCCGCAGCTGCCGGCAGCTCACCCGCATCCCCGCCGAGGAGTATATGGCATACAGCGAGCTGACCAACCGCGCCAGTGATGTCTGGCACAAGGCCAAGGAAGAAAACGACTTTGCCTCCTTCTGCCCCATCCTGCAGGAGCTGGTGGAGTATAACCGGAAGTTCGCGGGCTATTATGATGCGGAAAAAGCGCCCTATGATGCCCTGCTGAACGAGTATGAGCGGGGCGTGGACACCCAACAGCTGGACGTGTTCTTTGACACCCTGCGCAAGGGGCTGGTGCCTCTCATCCAGGCCATCGGCGAGAAGCCCCAGATCGATGACAGCTTCCTGCATCTGGAATATCCGGTCGAGCAGCAGAAGGCGTTTGCGGACTATCTCATGGAGGTCATGGGCCTGGACCGGGGCCACTGCGGCCTGGGTGAGACCGAGCACCCCTTTACGCTGGAGTTCAACAACAAGGATGTCCGCATCACCACCAACTACGACCTGCACAATGTGGCCTCCTCGATGTACTCCGTTCTCCATGAGGGCGGCCATGCCCTGTATGAGCTGGGCATCCGGGATGACCTGCAGTACACCTGCCTGACTGGCGGTGTGTCCATGGGTGTGCACGAGAGCCAGTCCCGCTTCTACGAGAACCTCATCGGCCGTTCCCGCGCCTTTATCGGGGCCATCTATCCCAAGGTGCAGGAATTCTTCCCCGCACAGCTGGGAAATGTGACTGCGGAGCAGTTCTACCGTGCCGTGAACAAGGTGGAGCCCAGCCTCATCCGCACCGAGTCCGATGAGCTGACCTACTGCCTGCACGTTATGGTGCGGTACGAGATCGAGAAGCAGCTCATTGCGGGCACCCTGACGGCAAAGGAGGTCCCTGCCGCGTGGGCAGAGCTGTACAAGGAGTATCTGGGCGTGGAGGTTCCCAATGACCGCGAGGGCTGCCTGCAGGACAGCCACTGGTCGGGCGGTTCCTTCGGCTACTTCCCGTCTTACGCTCTGGGCAATGCCTACGGTGCCCAGATGCTCCACAATATGGAGCAGGAATTCGATGTGTACGGCGGCGTGGCCCATGGGGATCTCTCCGCTGTCACCGGCTGGCTGCGGGAAAAGGTGCACCAGTACGGCCACCTGCTGGAGCCTGCCGAGGTCGTCAGAAACGCCTGCGGCACCTTTGATGCACACTACTATCTGGATTATCTGACCAAGAAGTATACGGAACTGTACAGCTTGTAATTTAATTGTACAAAACAAAGCCCTCCCGGCCAATCGGCTGAGAGGGCTTTGTTATATATGCTGTTGCAAAGGGCGGCGGGAAGTTTCCCAAAGCAAGTGTCCGCTGGGGTAATGGAATGGCCTGCAACAACAGCGCCCGCCGCCAGTGGCGGAAACAGGAAGCTGTTGTTGGGGCCGCGGCCAGCAAGATGCGAGTGCAAGCGCACGAAGCAGATGCTGGGAGCCGCAACCCGTATTCACTTGCGTGGGAAAGCTTCCCGCCGCCCGCCCATTACTGCTGTGCGAAGATCTTTACTTCATCCTTGTCCATAAAGGCGGCACCGGCGAAACCGGAAGCCTCCAGCTGGCCCAGCTGCTTGCCCAGCTTCTTGGCCTGAGGCAGAACGGTGACGTTGTAGGTGTCGCGCAGCTGTGCAGCTTTGGCCAGCACGGCGGGGAAGTCCACATCGCTGTTGTAGAGCAGGGCGATCTTCTGCTTGGCACCGGGGATCTGATAACCCTGCTCCAGCAGGATGCCGCAGACGCGCTCGAAGCCGATGGAGAAGCCCACGGCGGGCACCTTGGTGCCCAGGAACTTGCCGATCATGTTGTCGTAGCGGCCGCCGCCAGCCACTGCACCGCTGAACTGCGGGCAGGTGATCTCAAACACCATGCCGGTGTAGTAGCCCTGTCCGCGTACCAGACTGGGGCAGTAGGCCACATCGAAGCGGCCGTTGGCCATGGCCTTTGCGGTGGCCAGCACATACTTCAGGTCATCGGCAATGGCGGGGTCGGCACAGCGGGAAGCTACGGACTCCAGTGTTACATCACCGGCGGCAATGAAATCGGCCAGCGCGTTGATGGCAGCTTCGGGCAGCTGCTTCTCGGTCAGCTCGGCCTTCACACCCTCGGCACCGATCTTATCCATCTTGTCAAAGGTGATGCAGACAGAGTCCAGTGTGTCGGCGGCAAAGCCCATGCTCTCCAGCATTCCGCGCAGGATGCGGCGGTCATTGATGTTCACGGTGAAGCCGGTAAAGCCGATGCCCAGCAGGGCACGGGCGGTCACATCGATCAGCTCCACCTCTGCGTTGGGGCTCTCGTCGCCCAGAATGTCGATGTCGCACTGGACAAACTCACGCAGGCGGCCCTTCTGGGGGCGCTCGGCGCGGAACACGCGGTCGGTCTGGATGACCTTGAAGGGGTGGGGGAGCTTGTCCCTGTTGGCAGCGTAGAAACGGCTCAGGGGCAGGGTCAGATCATAGCGCAGGCCCATGTCGGAGAGCTGCTTGGGGTCGCCGGATCCCAGGGCGCTGATCAGCTTGTCACCGCGCTTCATCACCTTGAAGATAAGGTTCAGGTTGTCGCCGCCGTCGGATTTGTCCAGGTTCTCCATATCCTCCAGCATGGGGGTGGAGATGCGCTCAAAGCCGGAAGCACGGTAGGTCTCCAGGATCTTGCCCTGGATGTAGTCGCGCAGGGTCTGTTCGGCGGGCAGCAGGTCGCGCATACCCTTCAATGCCTGTGATTTCATAGTTGGTTCCTCTTTCTCAGCATCCTCACCCTCTCAGTCTCGCATTCGCTCGACAGCTCTCCCAAAGGGAGAGCCAAGGGCAATCCCAGATGAGGCCTTTCAAAGAACCGCCAGAGCCTCCCCCTTTGGGGGAGGTGGCAGTGCGTCAGCACTGACGGAGAGGGTGAAGTTATTTTAATTTGAACATCTTTAATTATAAAGAATCATGCCGTTTTGTCAATGAAAAAGGGCACACTGACAGAACGAGGTGATAAAACAGATGAAGCAGTTTACAGCGCGCCACCCCTGGGCAATCCTGGCGGCGGGGGCGGCCATTCAGATCCTGACGGGCCTGCCTGCGGCGTGGGGCGTGTTCCAGCAGCCGGTGATGGACGAGTTCAGCCTGACCGAGGACGGCGCTGGCTATGCGTTCGGCATCCTGATCGCAGCGTTCGGGGTGGGATGCGTCATCGGCGGTTTTTTGCAGGATAAAAAAGGCCCGCGCTGCGCGGCGCTGTGGGGCACCGGCCTGCTCTGCGGCGGGTTCTTTGCGGCGGCCCTCCTGCCCGGGGAAAAGGGCGCATGGTTCTGGGCCGTGTTCAGCATTCCGGCGGGGCTGGGCACGGCGTTTCTCTACCCGTCCATCCAGTCCTGCGCCCAGAAATGGTACGCCGGGCGCAAGGGCCTTGCCACGGGGGTCATTGGCGGCGCGGTGGGCCTGAGCGGTGCGTTCCTGACCGGATTCGTCCGCACGGCGCTGAAGGGCTTTGGCCCGGTGCAGGGGATCCGGGGGGCGTTCTGGGCGCTGGGGGCGCTCACGCTGCCGGTCTGCCTTGTGGGCAGCGCCCTGCTCACCGACCCGCCCCCGGCAAAGCAGAAGCCCGAGGAGCAGGGCAGGGGAAAGGGCACCCCGTCCCTCGACCTTGCCCCGCTGCAGATGCTCAGAACAAAACAGTACTGGCTCTGCGCCGGAGCGGTCTGCTTTTCCACCCCGGCGGTGCTGCTGTTCAGCCCCATCATCTTAAAGCTGGGCATGGAGCGGGGCCTGGACGAGGGCGCTGCCCTGTGGAGTGTGGTGCTGGGCAGCGTGGGCAGCGCGGCGGGCCGCTTGCTGATGCCCCTGCTCAGCGACCGGATCGGCCGCCGCCCCACTGACCTGATCCTGTTCGGCGTGTCGCTGGGGCTTTCAGCGGCCTTCCTGTTCGCACAGGGGTGGCTCGTTGTGGCTGTGTACGCAGGGCTCACCTTCTGTTATTCGGCGCTGGCGGCGGTGCTGCCTTCCCTCTCCACCGACCTGTTCGGCCTGCCCCATGCCGGGGTAAACTACGGCTTTCTGGCGCTGGGGCAGAGCGTGGGCAGCCTTGCCTTTCCCTTTGCAGCGAACCTGTGGGGTCTTGCCACCGGGCGGCACTGGCTGGCCATGGCAGGAGCGGCGGCGGGCTTTGTGTGTATCTGGGCGCTCCGGCCTGTCAGGGCCCAACAGCCGCCCAGAAAAAACTGAACCGGACAGCGCAAGATATTCCTTTTGACAAATATGATAGAAATGTGACGAACTGGGCAGCGAAAGCGGTGAAAGTGCTAGTTAGTGGCGTATAACCGTTAAAAATGCTTGTGAAAAAATCCGCAAAACGTCTTGCAAATTCCGCCAAGGTTCTCTATAATAAAATCATGCGTGGTAGTACCGGCGTGGCGCGGAAGAGAGCGGCGCAGCCGGTCAATGCAAACGGCAGGACACCCCCTGCCAATGGCATCAATTTGTCAAAAGGAGAGTATGATTATGACCTATTCGCAGCAAGTACAG
>ENA-OUQI01001877-OUQI01001877.1-human-gut-metagenome-genome-assembly--contig:-NODE-1877-length-12136-cov-5.747124_pt1 | contig 12136 bp, 8 predicted proteins | sample MGYA00237953_ERZ548840 | MGnify/ENA primary metagenome ERZ548840 (study PRJEB26490, sample SAMN05194690) | human gut metagenome | biome: terrestrial biome; feature: human-associated habitat; material... | reverse complement strand
TTTATGATTTTTTCTCTAAAAATACTCAAAAATTACATCGCGAGATGTGATTTTTGGAGCTGGCGACATTTTGTCGCCAGGCTCGTTATTTGTTGTATATCCATATACGGGTTCATTTTGTCGTTCCATATATAAACCGATATTTCTGCATTTTTCAGTTCATTCGGTATTGTAAATTCTGCCGTTAAATCATCATTTACGTTCACCGTTTCAACTCGTTTCAAAACATCATTTTCTTTGTATACAACATACATTTTTATATTTTCCGCCGACACTTGCTTGTCTAATATAATTTTCGCATTAACCCTGTCACTGTCTTTTGTAAACTCAACTTTGTTGCTTACAGTCGGTATTGCCGTCGGTTCGGCTGTCGGTGTTGCCGTTGGTGTTGCCGTCGGTTCGGCGGTCGGCTTAACTGTTGGTGTTGCCGTCGGTTCGGCGGTCGGCTTAACTGTCGGTGTTGCAGTCGGTTCTGTGGTTGGCTTAACTGTCGGTGTCGCCGTTGGTTCGGCCGTCGGCTTAACTGTCGGTGTCGCCGTCGGTTCGGCTGTCGGCTTAACAGTCGGTGTCACCATTGGTTCGGCAGTCGGCTTAACTGTCGGTGTTGCCGTTGGCTCGGCTGTTGGTGTTGCTGTCGGTGTCACATCTCCGACAATCAGTTTAAAGCTACGTTCAACATTTCCGCTTGTGGTCGGTGCGGTAACCGTCACATCATACACACCCTCCGCAATATCGCCCGCATATTCAATCGTTGATGAATATTTCGACACACTTATACTGTCCGTTATCGGTGCAAAGCACATATTAAGCTCCGCAAAATCACCCTCATAGTTTCCGCCGTCTATCACTGTCGAATTTCTCGGGCCGTACGTTTCACCGTTATACGAAACGGTATAAACAAGCGGTACCATACTTATATCATAAACCCCACTGCCCTCAAATTCAGTTTCAATCGGAATTTCAAAATAGCCTTGATTAACTTCAAGCGAAGTGTCATTAAATTCACTCCCTGTTATCCCAAAACTTTTCAAAACAACAGCTTCTTCCGTTTTACTGCTCGTCTTAAAGCCGTCCACCGTCTTGTCAAGCGTCATATCAGATTGAGTGGCATACGGATTGAAAGTAAAACTTCCGTCACCCTTTGAGGTCTTAATATATAACCTGTCATACTCGGCAATACCCGAAGAATTTACTCCGCCCGAAGTTTGAAATTCTGTCACACCGCTTAGTGTACCGTTTACCGTAAGCAATCCGTCCTTTGCCAAAACAAGTGTACCTCCGCCGTAAAAATCATTTACACTGCATTCACCCAAGTTTGACATATCCAAAATTCCATTTGAATTAATCTTTACGTTGACATCGTCATTAATCTCGGTAAGTTCAAGCATTCCGCTGTCAACCGTAAGCAAACCTATATTTTTCATTGCACTGCTGTACTGATACTCCGTTACCACACTGACATTTGCTCTGCCGCTACCGCAGTCGCCGTCAATCTCACAAATAGAACTGTTGCTCAAATTAATATTCACATTGCCCGTCACACCGTACACTGCCGAACCGGCAGTCGGTGCGGTCGGCTCATTATTCGGATCAAGGAAATTATCGGAATTATAATAACCTTCTTTCGCTCCGCAAGAATACACCTTACCGATATTTTTACCCGTCACATCGTTTATATCAATTTCAACATCTTTATCAAAACTGCCGTTGATACTTCCGGCATAGATATTTCCGAAATGCGTTTTATTACCGCTTAAAACTATCTTGCTTTTTTCTCCGACCGTCGGACTAAGGCTCACACCGTTTTTGTCGTACAACGTACCGCCTACAATATGTACTTCCCTTGTATTTTGAAAATATGTAACATTGTCAAGCGTAAGTGTATATCCGTTTGCCGCAATCAGTGCGTGATTGCCGTTTACAAGCGACAAAACCACATTTTTAAAACTAACGTTTCCGCCCAAAACCACACCCGCTTTGCGTATTGAAATCTCCGGTGCGGTATCGCTTTTTGAAGTGATTGTAACATTTTTGTTTATTACAAGCGGTTTATCGTCACTGCTGTTTACAAATGCGCCTTTTTCGCCGACACATATTGTACCGCCGTCCTCAACGGCATTTAATGCGTCCTCAAACAGATTATAAGGCGATTGTTCTGTTCCGTTTCCTGTACTCGAACTGTTTCCGCCGGTAAATTCGGTGTACACCGTATTGTCACTTACCGCCATTACTATCGGCGGACAAAGCACTATACAAAGTATTAAAATCAATATATTTTTCAGTTTCATTAATTCGCCCCTTTTTTTCTTTTTTAGTAACATTATACTATTAAATCCGTCTTTATACAAGTTTAAATCTGATAATTATAATTATCCGGCAACCTATACTGTGACGGAACAATGCCGTATTGCTTTTTGAAAAGCTGCGAAAAATATCCAACGTCCTTATAATCAAGTCTTAATGCGATTTCGGTAATTTTCATTTCAGTATTTTTCAGTAACCACCCTGCACGTTTTAAGCGTACAGTTGTGATATAATCCACAAAGCGCATACCTGTCTGTGTTGCGAACACCGTACTTAAATACGAACTGTTCATATACAGCTTAGACGCAATAGTCTTTTGTTTCAGGTCACTTTCCGGATTGTTCAATATGTATAATATAACATCCTGCATTTGCGGATTTTGAACTTTGGGATATAATTCCCACACTTCGTTTGCAGTTTCGATAACCGCCCTTTCGGCGTCCTCGGTTCTCTCTATCCCTACATACTCCTTGACATCAATATGCGGAATATACAAATCAAGCCATTCGTTTTGCTTGAAAAGTTCGTTTACAACATTGTCGTATGTGCTGATAACCGCATTTTCCGCAAGCACGTTATCTGTAGCAATATTGTATATATCAGTGCGTGTATCGGCAAGCTGTTTTTCAAGATTACCGCCGTGCTGTTCTATACAACTGAGTATTTCTTCGGAATGATAAACTTCTTCCTTCTTGTCAGTTCTGTTCTCTATACGGTCAAAAATCGAACAGAACGACTTTTCAGTCAAAGGCTCTGTAAGATAATCAAACGCACCGTAAATTATACCCTGTCTTGCGTTTTCAAAATTCGGCTCACTGCTGAAAAGCACCACGCACGAACAAAGCCTTTCACCTCTGATGTGCCTTAAAAGCTGAAGTCCGTCCATTCCGTCAATATCCGTTTGCATGACTGCCAAATCATAGTGCTGTTTTTTAACCTCATCATAAGCCGCCGCACCGTCTTTTGCGACCGCCGATATTTCAAATTCCGAATTTTCGCCCCAAATATTCATTCTTTTTATCTTTTCAGAAATATTTTCATCCTTAAAAACAAGCAATACCTTGTACATATAATCCCCTTCTCACACCGTATTTTTATATCATACTTATCCGATAGGTTTAATCATAACACATATTTTTTTTATTGTCAATTTAATATAGGAAATTTTTTTAATTTTTTTGTATTGTCATTTAACCATATATATTATATAATTTTATAAAAACAATTTTTACGAACGGAGTTGTTGTTTTATGGAATTGAAGATAAAGAAAATATTTTTTAAATCATATATATTAAATACCGAAAATCAAACAGAATTTATAATAAAGAAAAACCTGAAAACATATGGTGAATATTCTGTCTGTAACAGCAGCGGTGAAATTGTTTATTCCGTAAAAATCGACCCTAAACCGCTTGACAAACGCATTAAATACGTCTTTACCGAACACGAAACACAAAACGAATTTTACGCGTGGGCAGACTACAAATGGAACGACACCGAAACAAACGGCTCTGCTTTAAAGAAGCTTTACGATATTTTCGTAACACCCCCGATTGAATTTTATATTGAGGCTGAAAGCTTTTTCGGTGAACTTTGTATAAGACGAAGTAAATTCAATAAATTCGATATTCTGATAAATAACAAACTCAAAGGTTTGATTACAAATCACAAAATTTCATGTGATGAAATCGACGATAAAGCACTTCTTGCAATGCTTTACGTTTTTTCAAAATTTGTTTCGGATAATGAAAAAGAACTTGTTTCCGCTAAAATTATGTAATACAAAAGGCTGTCGGCATTTCGCCGACAGCCTTTTCTGATTATATCCAAAACCGTTATGGTTTTGGATACTTTATTTTTGGGAGTTTGAGGTGCTAACCTCATTAAAAATCATTTCTGGCGACATGTGCGGCAGAAATGGCTTAAAATCTAAAGTTTCGACTTCGGAGGAACTTTATGATTTTTTCTCAGAAAATACTCAAAAATTACATCGTAAGATGTGATTTTTGGAGCTGTCGACATTTTGTCGACAGGCTCACTTTCATTATATCAGACAATGCCAAGATAATCAATGTTTTAACCAATATATTAGATGAAAATATGATTAAATTGCTGTAATGTATAATTAGATTTTATGAAAAGGAGCAAAATCAATGAGCTTTTTGTTTAACTTGAATACGAAGGTACATACCGAAACGGAAACAAAGCCTGTTATGAATGCGATTAATATTTTAAAGCGTGATATGGCAAAGGTTTTCGGTGCAAGTGATGAAAACGGAAATGATATTCATTTAAAAAAAGACGATACATTAGATGAGGAAAGTTATAAAATTGACATAGCGGAAAATATCGTGATAAGTGCGGCGGACGATTTGGGGTTTGTGTATGCACTTTTGAAAATAAGTGAAAAATATCTCGGTATTAAGCCGTTTTGGTTTTGGCTTGACCAAAAAATCGAAAAGAAAGACAGTGTTAAAATAGAAAAATACGAAATTAATTCACCGAAACCAAAGGTAAAATATCGCGGTTGGTTTTTCAATGATGAAGTGCTTATGATGAAATGGAAAATCAACGGTGACAAAAAAGAGCCTTGGAGAATGGCTTTTGAAACGCTTTTGCGTTGTGGCGGAAATATGACAATTCCGGGTACTGACAAAAATTCAAGACTGAACAGACAAATGGCGGCGGATATGGGATTGTGGATTACTCATCACCATGCAGAACCGTTGGGAGCGGAGATTTTTGCAAGAGCGTATCCGGGCGTTGAGGCGAATTTTATGGAAAAGTCGGAGCTTTTTTATAAACTTTGGGAAGACGCGGTAATTGAACAGAAAGACTGCAATGTTGTTTGGAATTTGTGCTTTAGAGGACAGGGTGACTGCCCATTTTGGAGTAGCGACACGAGCGGTCAATTTGACACTCCGCAAAAACGAGGTAAGCTGATAAGCAATATTATAAAAAAGCAATGCGATATTGTTAAGAAATACGTCAAAAATCCTGTTTTTTGTACCAACCTGTACGGCGAAATAATGGAACTTTACAAGGACGGTTATATAGAAATTGACGACGGTATTATCAAGGTTAAAGCTGATAACGGTTACGGTAAAATGGTTACAAGACGACGTGACAATCATACGGCACGAGTGTCGTCAATGCCTGTTAAAGACGGCGGCAGACAGGGTATTTATTATCATGTTTCGTTTTACGATTTGCAAGCCGCAAACCACATAACAATGCTTCCGAATACGGTTGATTTTGTGAACAGAGAATTATCGGACGTACTTGAAAACGGCGGCGATGATTTTTGGGTTATCAACTGTTCAAATGTCAGACCGCATACGTATTATCTTGACGCGGTGAGAAAAAAGTGGTTCGGTGAAGATATATCGGACGAAAGTCACAGTAAGGAATTTGCGGACGATTATTTTAATTCGGCTTATGACGTATCAAAATGCCTTGCGGAATATCCGAAGTCAACGATTAAATTCGGTAAAAATGAAGATGAACACGCAGGTGAACAGTTTTATACCGAGAATGTGCGTATTATTGCGAATAAGTTTGTGAAGGACGATAAAAACAGTATTGCTCCGCTTAATTGGCTTGTCGGAAAAGGCGGGTTTTACAGACAGGTGAGAGATTACAAAGTTATATGCGAAAGTGGTATTGACAAGATAAATTCATATTATGAAATGTGCAAAAAGACGAGTGAAAAACTAAGCGGAAACGAGAAACAGCTTTTTGACGAAACTATATTGTTACAGTCGAAAATTCATTATTATTGTGCAAACGGTGTAATAAAATTTTGCAACGGTATAGAGAAATTTGAAAAGGAAAATTACAAAGAAGCATTTTTGCTTTGCGGTGACAGTGCGGTTTTATTTGACAAGGCGAATGAGGAAATGCGTAACAGTGAAAACGGAGTTTGGCAAGGCTTTTATCATAACGATTGTTTTGCGGATATTAAGCATACCGCGTATATGGCAAGAAAGGTAATGGGGGTTATCAGAGAGTTCGGCGATAATATCAGACATGACAAATGGTATCGCGAAACGATGTATGCGCCCGAGGACAGAGAGGTTATGCTGTTATTGGTATTGGATAATCATATGACGGACGAAGAACTTTATAAAGAAATGAGGTCGATGAAATAATGATATTCGGTGTAGACTATTATCCCGAACATTGGAACAGAGATGAGTGGGAAAGTCAAGCTAAATTGATGAAAGAGGGCGGATTTAACACTGTAAGAATGGGCGAATTTGCTTGGAAACTTTTTGAGAAAAAAGAGGGTGAATTTAATTTTTCATTCCTTGATGACGCAATAGAGATACTTGCAAAATACGGTATAAAAACCATACTCGGAACACCGACTGCCGCACCGCCGAAGTGGCTTGCGGATAAATATGACATCGTGCAGAGGGACAAATACGGCAGAAAAAAGGATTGGGGTTCAAGACGTGAAGGCTGCGGAAACAATCCGAGCTACATAGAAAAGTCGGAAATCATAACCGAAAAAATGGCTGAACATTACAAGGATAATCCAAACGTCATAGCATGGCAGATTGATAATGAGTTCGGCTGTCACGGAAGTACAAGATGTTATTGCGAGCATTGTCGAAAGGCTTTTGCAAAATGGCTTGAGAAAAGGTATCAGACAATAGAAAACCTAAACGAAAAATGGGGAAGCGTATTCTGGAGCTTAAACTATGATTCTTTTGAAGATATAATACTTCCGAAATACAATTCGTGCGAGGGTACATACGGCGATTTGTGGTCGCACAATCCCGCACTTGACTTAGAGTTCAGACGTTTTTCTTCTGATACTTGGGTGAATTATCAGAAAATGCAGATTGATATTTTGAGAAAATACACCGATAATCCGATAACGCATAATTTGATGGGACATTTTTCGGATATAAGTGCGTATGATTTGTCAAAAGACCTTGATTTTGTGTCATGGGACAATTATCCCGACAATCAGTGGGGTACGTCCGAATATGAATATGTGTCTATGGCACACGAAAATATGCGTGGTGCGAAGAACAAAAACTTTGTTGTAATGGAGGAACAGGCAGGTCCTGCCGGTTGGGATATTTTAGGCTCAACGCCACGTCCCAATCAGCTTAGATTATGGACATATCAGGCAATCGCACACGGCTGCGAGGGCGTTGTGTATTTCAGATTCAGAACGGCTCTTTTCGGTATGGAACAATATTGGTACGGTGTACTTGACCATGACGGTGTGCCGAGAAGACGTTTTTATGAAATTCAAAAGACAGGTCACGAACTTCAAAAACTTGAAAAATATATTGTCGGCTCAAAAAATAAGTATGATGCATTGCTTGTGAAGTCGTACGACAATGTATGGGGACATGATATAAAACGTCACGCACAAAACTATAATTATGAAAATCACTTGTATTCATTTTACAAGGCAAATTGTGATTTGAACATAAACACAGCCGTTTCAAACGGCAAATATGAAGATTATAAAATCGTGTATATGCCTGCGTACAACATAGTCACAGACGCAGAGACTGAGAAAATCAAGGAATATGTCAAAAACGGCGGTACACTTGTTTTAACGTTTAGGAGCGGTACGCGTGATGAATATAACAGAGTAAGACCAATGGCACTGCCGGGAGTGTTCAAGGAAATTGCGGGCATTGAGGCGGTTGAATTTGATGCACCGAGAAAACCTGTAAAAATATGCGGCGAGGTAAGCGGAAGTGCGGAAATATGGTGTGATATAATAAAACCGGATACTGCAAAAACCATATGCACATACGGAAGTGAATACTACAAGGGCGAAAGTGCAGTGACGGTAAACGAATACGGCAAGGGCAGAGTTTATTATGTAGGCTGTGATTTGGACAATGACGCAATGAAAGAGCTTGTAAGAATTATAGCAAAGTCGGCGAATGTGGAAACAGTTGATACACCGAACGGTGTGGAGGTTGTTAAGCGAGATGACTGTACAATTATTTTAAATCACAATGAAAATGAAGTTGATACAAAAATTAAAGGAGTATCGCTGTTTGACGGCTTGGAATTTAACGGAGTATTGGACGGCTACGGAGTACAATTTTTGGAGGGAAGTATATGATATATAAATTTAAAGAATTTAAAGATGAACCGCTTTTGATAAATCATTTGAATATGGGCGGTAAAAATCCGAAAGGTGAAGAAATTAACGTCACAAGCAGATATTTCACACGAAACGGAAAACCTTGGATAGGCGTTATGGGCGAGTTCCATTTTTCGAGATACAGCAGAGAGAATTGGCACAGAGAACTTGCAAAAATGAAAGCCGGCGGTATAACTATTGTTTCAACGTATCTGTTTTGGATATACCACGAAGAAATTGAGGGTAAAATGGATTTTGGCGGTGACAATGACATCAGAGCGTTTATCGAAGAATGTAAAGATGTCGGCTTGGACGTTGTAATTCGTATAGGCCCTTGGGCACACGGTGAGTGCAGAAACGGCGGTTTCCCCGATTGGCTTTTGAAAAAGGATTATAAACTTCGTGACAACAACGAAGAATATCTTGCGATTGTTAAGAAGTGGTATCAGAGCATATATAACGAAGTGAAAGGACTGTTCTATAAGGACGGCGGAAACATAATTGCGGTACAGATTGAAAATGAATTTGTCGACAACGCCGAGCATTTGGCAAAACTTAAAGAAATAGCCGTAGAATGTGGATTTATTGCACCTATATACACAGTTACGGGCTGGAACAGTGCATCGGGTGCGAAAATTCCCGTTGATGAGGTTGTGCCTGTATTCGGCGGTTATTGTGAAGCACCGTGGGAAAATCATATGAACAGACTGTCGCCGTCACCGCACTATTTCTTTAACAGAATGAGAAACGATTCCGCAATCGGAACGGACCTTATCGCAAAAACTCAGAGTGACGGCTGGCAGCTGCCGTATGAGCGTTATCCGTTCGCAACGTGTGAGCTTGGCGGCGGTATAGAGGTTACGCATCACCGCAGACCGATTATAAAGCCTATGGATATATATGCGGTGTCGCTTGTAAAGCTTGGTGACGGAAACAACCTTGTCGGCTATTATATGTATCACGGCGGTACGAACAAAATAGGTGAGCTGTCAACTTTTAACGAAACAAAGGCGACAGGTTATCCGAATGATTATCCGATACTTTCGTATGATTTTCAAGCACCGTTGTCGGAGTACGGAGAGGTCAGAGAACAGTACGGATTGCTTAATATGCTACATATGTTTGTAAACGATTTCGGCGAAGAATTTGCACCGATGATTGCGGTTGATTCTGGAAATACGGTGGCGGCAGACGATACAAATTCTTTGCGTTACGGTATGAGAACAAACGGCAAAAGTGGGTTTGTGTTTGTAAATCATTATCAGAGATTGACCGAACTTGCAGATATTGAAAATGCAGTGATAAGTGCGGGAAATGTTGAGTTTCCGCCGATTGACGTAAAGGGTGAAGTGAGTTTCTTTATGCCGTTTAATATGAAAATGGGCGACAGTGTGCTTGAATATGCGACAGCACAACCGTTATGCAAGTGCGATGATACATATTTCTTTGCGGAAATACCGAATATCAAAGCGGAATACAAATTCAGCAAAGGCAGTGCAAATATTGTTACAGTGCCGTTTGAAAATGCTAAGTATATGCGTAAATTAAACGGAACGGTGTATATTGGCGGAGGTTGTAATTTGTATGAGGAAAACGGACAAATACACTCTGTTGAGGACGGCGAATATATTTGTCAAAAATGGAACGGCAGTGAATTTGAAACACTTAAAATCGGTCAGTCGGCAAAGCAATCAAATGTTGAAATCACAGGTGTGGAAAATGCACCGTTTGAGCCGAAGTACAAAGAAGAATTGTGTATTGGCGGAGAAAGAGAACTGACATGGAAGAAAATCAATGTTGACGGCGGATACGGATTTGCCGAGATTGACTATGTTGGTGACGTGGCACAAATTTACGCAGACGGTGAACTTGTTGCAGATGATTACTATTACGGCAAGACGTGGCGAGTGCCTTGTAAATTGCTTTACGGCAAAGAATGTTATATGGTAATATCGGAAATGAAAGAAGATTTTTATAAGGAATTTTAACAGGAGAGATAAAAATGGAAATGACATTACGTTGGTACGGTTCAAAATTTGATACCGTAACGTTAAAGCAAATACGACAAATACCGGGCGTTACGGGCGTTATAACAACGCTTTACGACACCGCACCGGGTGAAGTATGGAGCAGAGAAAGAATTAAAGAAATGAAAGATGAAGTCGAAAAAAGCGGACTTCATGTAAGCGGAATTGAAAGCGTAAATGTTCATGACGCAATTAAAGTCGGAACATCGGACAGAGATAAGTACATTGACAATTATATTAAAACGCTTGGAAATCTCGGAAAAGAGGACATTCATCTTGTATGCTATAACTTTATGCCTGTATTCGACTGGACAAGAAGCGAACTTGCAAGAAAACGTCCAGACGGTTCAACCGTGCTTGCATACAATCAAGATGATATTGATAAAATTGTTCCCGAGAAGATGTTTGAATCTATTTCAAAGGATATGAACGGCACTGTTATGCCGGGTTGGGAACCTGAGAGAATGGAAAAAGTAAAAGAGCTTTTTGAAATGTATAAGGATGTTGACGATGAAAAGCTTTTTGAAAATTTGAAGTATTTTCTTGAAAGAATAATGCCTGTATGCAATAAGTACGATATAAAAATGGCAATTCACCCCGATGACCCTGCTTGGAGTGTTTTCGGTTTGCCGAGAATTATCATTAATAAGCAGAATATACTTCGTATGATGAAAATGGTTGACGATGTGCATAACGGCGTTACTTTCTGTTCTGGTTCGTACGGAACAAACCTTGAAAACGATTTGCCCGATATGATTCGTTCATTAAAGGGAAGAATACATTTTGCGCACGTCAGAAATCTTAAATTTAATTCACCGACCGATTTTGAGGAGGCGGCACACTTGTCGTCCGACGGTTCGTTTGATATGTACGAAATAATGAAAGCACTTTACGAAATCGGATTTGACGGTCCTATCCGTCCCGACCACGGAAGAATGATATGGGACGAAGTGGCTATGCCGGGTTACGGACTTTACGACAGAGCGTTGGGTGCGACATATCTAAACGGTTTGTGGGAGGCTATTGAAAAAAGTTCAAAATAACAAAAGTGAGGATATAATGATGTGACCCCCAAAAGTTAGACCAAAAATCTAACTATTGGGAGGTCGGTTTTTTTCATGGCAAAATATAGTTTTGAATTTAAAATGGAGGTTGTGCAGGCATATCTAAATGCTGAAGGTGGGTATAGATATTTAGCAAGTAAATATAACATTCCTGCAAAGAGGAGAATTGAAGAATGGGTACACGCATACAGAGAATTTGGTGAAGAAGGGTTAATGCGTTCGAGACAAAATAAGAAATATACTTTTCAATTTAAGCTTTCTATGGTAGAATTGTATCTATCAAGTGAGGTCTCATATCAGGAATTAGCACTATCACAAGGAATTAGTAATCCATCATTGATTGTAAAATGGGTCAATGATTTCAGAATTGCCGGACCTGATGCTTTGAGACCTAAAAAGAAAGGTCGTAAGAAAACATTGGATATAAGAGAATGTAAAAAGCCTTCTAAATATGACGGAGAAAAACCCGTGGATACAAGTGCCGAGCATGTCAAAGAACTTGAAGACGAACTACTTAAACTTAGAATAGAAAATGCATATTTAAAAGAATTGAGGAGACTGCGTTTAGAGGAGGAAACTCTTCTGAAAAAACAGCGAGAATTGTCCACAGTCT
>ENA-OUQI01001872-OUQI01001872.1-human-gut-metagenome-genome-assembly--contig:-NODE-1872-length-12218-cov-3.359862_pt1 | contig 12218 bp, 7 predicted proteins | sample MGYA00237953_ERZ548840 | MGnify/ENA primary metagenome ERZ548840 (study PRJEB26490, sample SAMN05194690) | human gut metagenome | biome: terrestrial biome; feature: human-associated habitat; material... | reverse complement strand
GAGATCTACACTAGATCGCTCGTCGGCAGCGTCAGATGTGTATAAGAGACAGGAGGTGCTCTTTTTATGTGGATTTTTTGTTGGGAGGACTAACTATGGCAGGAAAGAAAATTGGAATTGTACTTGCACTGGACGGAGAAAGACAATTTTCACAGGGTGTATCAAATGCGAAAAAAGAAAGTGCAATGCTAAATTCTGAACTGAAAAAACTCAGCACAGAATATAAGGGAAATGCCAATTCTCTTGAATTTCTGACTAAAAAGCAGGAAAACCTGTCAAAGCAGACTGAGAGTTATCAGAAAAGGGCGGAGTCTGCGAAAAAAGGACTGGAAAATGCACAGAAGGTATCGCAGAAAGCCGCACAGCGATATGAAGAACTTTCCAAGGCATTGAAAGAGGCTGAAAAAGCCCAGGAAAACATGCAGAAATCTGGAAAGGATGGTACAAAAGAGTATCAGCAGCAGTCAAAGGAAGTGGAAAGCCTTCAGAAGGCTGTTGAAAAACAGGGCTTGGAGTGCCAGAAGTGCGAAGGAAAAGTATCGGACTGGTCTAAAAAAGTTAGTGACGCCGAGAATGATATAGAAAAAAATAACCAGGCTTTAAAACAGAATGAAAAGTATCTGCAAGAAGCACAAAATGCTACGGATAAATGCGCAAAGAGCATAAACGAATATGGGAAAGAAACAACGACGGTTATCACTACCACGAAAGAGTTCGGAGAGAGCTTGAAGGAAGGTTTTGGAGAAGCTTTAGCTGCAAAGGGGCTGGAACTTGCAGGAGAAGCTATTTCGGCAATTGGTGATAAGGCAAAGGAAGCTGCAAAGTATGTGGTGGAAGTCGGAAGTTCCTTTGAAGCTGGAATGAGTGAAGTGGAGGCTATCTCTGGAGCAACCGGATCAGAGCTGGAAGCACTGGAAAATAAGGCAAAGAGCCTTGGAAGTAGTACGAAATTCTCTGCAACGGAAGCAGCCAGCGCGATGACAAATATGTCCCTGGCCGGATGGTCTGTAAACCAGACTCTTTCTGGAATTGATGGCGTTCTACAGTTGGCAGCAGCTTCCAATATGGATCTGGCAGAAGCATCACAGGTTGTAACAGATAATATCAGTACTTTTAATCTGGAAGCATCGCAGTCAACCCATATAGCAGATATGATGGCATACGCGCAGGCGAACAGTTCGACTACAGCAGCAGAGCTAGGGGAGGCATACAAGAACTGTGGCGCCAACATGAATGCCGCCGGTCAGGACATTGAGACCACAACCTCTTTCCTGGAAGCATTGGCAAACAACGGACTCCGGAGCAGTGAAGCTGGTACTTCTCTTGCTGCTATAATGAGAGATCTGACCAGCAAGATGAAAGATGGAAAGATCGCCATTGGTGATACTTCTGTTACCGTAATGGATTCCAACGGAAATTTCCGTGACATGACGGATGTATTGAAAGATGTAGAGTCTGCTACAGATGGAATGGGAGATGCCCAGAAGCAGGCGGCTCTTATGGCTACATTTACATCTGACTCCATTAAGGGCTTGAACATGCTCCTTAATACTGGCGCTGATCAGGTAGCTGGCTATGAAGAAAGTTTGAGAAATTGTTCTGGTGCTGCTTCTGATATGGCAGATACTATGCAGGATAACCTGCAGGGTAAACTGACAGAGCTTAGCTCTGCCACAGAGGGACTGGGAATTGCAGTGTATGATTACATTTCAGGTCCCTTACAGGACGGCGTGGAATTACTTACGGATGTTGTGTCTGGATTGACAGACGCGATTACGCCTCAGAAAGATGCAATGGAAGAGATGTATGATGACGTCATACAGTCTTCGCAGAAAGTAGCTGATAATGTACAGGCGATTGACGATCAGTTTACCGGAACCCTGAATTCCGTGGAAAATGTAGGCGCTCTGGCTGACAGACTGGAAGAGTTAAATAATGTTGAAGATAGAACAGCTGTCCAGAAACAGGAAATGGCATCCATCGTGGACAAACTGTCACAGTCCATTCCAGAACTGGCTGGTGCTTATGATGATGAAAATGATAAACTGAGTGTAACTAATGATGAGCTGGAAAAACTGGTAGAAAACTATCAGCAAACAGCAATCCAACAGGCGGTAATTGCAGCCACACAGGATTTAATCAATGAGTCTTTAGCGGCACAGGTACAGCTGGATAAAGCACAGGAACAGAAAAAAATCACTGAAGATAGAATGGAACTCTTGGAAAAAGAGAGAGAATTAATTGTAAAGCTCCAAGAGGAAAGACAGAAGGCCAGTGTAGATCCAAGCTATCAAGTTGATATTGATTTTCCAACAGAGAAAACAAAACTTTATACAGAGGCATTGGAAAAAGGTGCAATAACACAGGATGAATTTAATTATGCTATGGAACATCTAAGCGATAGTAGCAGCGAATTGGATTCACGTTTGGATGGTATTGATGGAAGAACAGTAGCATATGGTGATGCAACTGGAATAGCAGCTACGAGCATAGCTGATTGTGCAGAGAAAATGGAAGGATATTCTCAAGCAATTGAGGAAAATCAAAAAACAATTGATAAATGCTCGGAAGAACAGGAAAGATATGCCAAAAGTGCAGAAAACATTACAAAAGTAAAAAAGGATAATACTGAATCAACAGAAGACAATACAAAGGCACAAGAAGATAATGCTGATGCAATCCAAGCAACCGGCTTGGCGGCAGCAGGAGCTGGCACAGCCCTGGAAGGGTTCAACAAAACTATGGAACGCTCCCAGGAAGCCGCGGATGCTGCTAAGACTGCCATGCGTCAGATCCTGGATGAATACAATTCCACCATGGATTCTATCAAGGCTGATTTGCAGGATAAAATCAGTTTTGCTGATAAATTTGACGGTGGAGATGATATTACCACAGAACAGATGAATGAGAACCTGCAGTCCTGGGTGGATGGAATCCAGAACTATCAGCAGAATCTTCAGCGCCTCAAAGAAGCCACAGACGAGAGCGGGCAGGCAATCTTTTCAGCAGAATTTATCCAGGCAATCCAGGATCAGGGAACTGATGCAGCTAATATGCTCCAGCACATGGTATGGACTCTGGACAATCAGGGTGAGTACGGCGTAGAACAGTTGAAAGGCATATCCAAAAAGTGGACTGATGCCATGGATATATCAGAAGATACAGCAACTGTAATGGCAGCTAATAAGACCGCCTATGAGATGACAATGGGAGATCTTGGTTCTTCAGATATTGATTTTTCTGATTTGCGCGAGTCCATTGATAACGCCGTTGCTTCAGCAGTGGAAGGCTGGGCTGAGCTTCCAGCAGCCACCCAGGAATCCCTCATGCAGACCGTACAGATGGCGCAGGAATGTGGTGTACAGATCCCAGAGGGACTTGCAGATGGAATTGCAAGCGGTGAGATAACCCCTCAGCAGGCAATAGATCAGCTGAACGGGACTATTGAAGGAACAATCCAGGGCGTGGCAGAAATCGCCAATAAAGCGGGTATCCAGATTCCGGAAGAAATCCAGGCAGGAATTAATGCCGGTGGTACGCAGGCAGTATCCGCTATGCAGGAGCTTCTGGCACTGATCCAGCAGCAGGCAGCAGATGCACAGTCTGCAGGTGAAGATGTTGGTACTGCTGTAGGAGAAGGAACCCAGAATTCAATTAAAGATCAGCAGTCTGGCGTTGAACAGGCTGGTGGCGAGATGGCGTCCGCCGGAGCGAAGGCAGCCGAAGAGAAAAAAGGCGAATATGAAAAAGCCGGAAGCGTAGCTGCTCAGCAGTACCAGACAGGTATCAATTCTGGAAAAAGTGGTGCAATCAGTGCAGCTGGAACCATGGCAGGACAGGCGGCATCTGCTGTTAGGACCTATCAGAATAGCTTTTACACTGCGGGATATAACGCAGCTGCTGGTGTAGCACAAGGTATATCAGCAGGCCAGTCCCAGGTCATCAGCGCTTCAATAAGAATGATCAATGCAGGTATTGCCGCAGCCAAGGCAGCAGCAGAGATCCATTCTCCATCAAAGAAATTTGAGAAAGAAGTCGGCTATCAGTTACCTGCAGGTACTGCATCTGGTATAACTAAAAACACAAAGGTAGCAACTGCAGCCGCTGGAAAAATGTCAAAGGCTGTGTTGAAAAACGCCACAAGCTGGCTTAAGCAATACAATAAGAGCCATGAAGTGTCCTTGGACAATGAAAAATGGTACTGGCAGCAGATACGTGATACAGCTGTGAAAGGATCCACAGCCTATAAACAGGATACAGAAACTTATAATTCTGAGGTTCTCAGTGCTGCTGAAAAACGGCTGGAAAAGTACAAGACATTACATGCTGCCTCTTTAGCCCAGGAGAAAAATTACTGGACCACCGTTCGAAAGAATTTAAAGAGCGGAACTGATGCCTGGTATGAAGCAACACAAAAGATCCAGGAACTGGACACTCAGATCTACGAGGAAAAGCAGGAGAAGCAGGAAGAGGCAGCCAAAGCCAGAGAGGAAGCTGCAAAGACCCAGGCTTCAGTACAGAAATCCCTTCTGGAGACCTACCAGACCTATTATTCTATGTCCGCCAGGGCAGAGATGGAATATTGGGATATTGCCAGAAAACAGTTCACAGCCGGCACGGATGAGCGCATAGAAGCAGATAAAAAGTACCTGGAAGCCAAAGAAGATTACGAAAAAGAACAGCTGCAGCTTGATGAAGATTACAATGATAAGCGGGAAAAGCTTGAAAAAGAACTAAATGAGACCATACAGGATCTGGAAGAAAAAAGGGACAGTGCCATAGCGGATCGGAAGAAAGACATCCTTTCATCCATGAATAACTATGATGCCTGGGATGCTTCCGGATATACTGCAGATCGTCTGATTTACAATATGAATACCCAGGTTGAGGGACTGAAACTGTGGGAAACCCAGTTGCAGGAACTGAGCGGAAAGGGACTTTCAGAGGGGCTGCTGCAGGAACTGAAAGACGCAGGACCAGAAGCAACCGCCAATATTTACAGCCTGAATCAGATGACTGCAGAGCAGCTGGATGAATTTAACAAGCTTTGGGAAGAAAAGCAGGAGATAGCAGACCGGCAGGCAAAAAAAGATACACAGGCTACGCGGGATGCTATTGACCAGCAGATAAGTGACACCAAGAAAGACTATAAGAAGCAGCTGGATGATCTGGCAGCTGAAAATGCTTCGGCTGTTGCGAAACTAAATGAGGGACTATCTACCGGCTTGCAGTCCCTGGTGGAACAGGCTGGCCAGATTGGTGAGGATATTGTAGGTAACCTGATCGCTGGCATTCAGAAAGCTGGCACAGGTGGAACTTTGCTTGACGTAAATGTAACTCCGAATGGCAGCACTGCATCTGGCACGGCCTCTTCTGGATCCGGTGGAACAGATACATCCAGCACTGCTTCTTCAAGCTCAGCTTCCTCTGGGACAACATCTGAAATTGCGCCCGCGCAAAAAGCAGAGCTGGAGGCCGTGACCGCAGGTGTAGCGGAAGAACCGGCAGAAATTACAGAAGTACAAAAGCTGATCAATGCAAGTAAAGCCCATAAGAAATCAGTATCAGATGCTGAGAAAAAGAAGCATTCGGATCTGTGGCAGTACATTGTTAAGAACTACGGCCGGAGCGTCAACGATTCCACAGTTAAAAAGATTGCGGATGCTCTTAGCGTGGAAGCCGACAAAAAGCCTACATCAGCGCAGAAAAAAGCAATTCTGGCCGCTATGAAAAAGAACGGCCTGAAGACCGGTACTCAAAACGTCATAGAGGATCAGCTGGCGTGGTTACTTGAAAATAACGCCCAGGAATATGCTCTCCGTAGGTCCGATGGCGCGATCATGCAGAACATGCTCACCGGGGACAAGGTAATTAACCCACAGGGAGCAGAAAACCTTTATAATTTTGCCATGAATCCGGATCAGTTCCTGGAATCCAGATCTTCCCTGGAGGTAGGAGCGGCTGGAGTCGAGAAACTTAACCGTTTGATTCAGCAGCAGTCAGAGCACCAGGCGAAGTTATCAGGAAGCTATCGAAGTGATAACTCCGAAATACTGAGCAAAATGGATTCCATGATGAGTACGATGGAGTCCATGATGGAGAACATGGCAAGCTCCATGAAGAACTTAAAAGTATTCATGGATAAAGATAAGCTGGTCGGAGAACTCAGGGAAGACATGAACATAAAAAATGAAATGGCAGCCACAAGATACACAAGGGGGCGTCTGAGATGAATATAAATGGCTGGGACATATCCGGAGCACAGGCCAAACAGTGGAACGTGACTCCGGGATTTTCCGATATTGAAAATGAAAGCGAATGGCAGAGGGGAAGCCCACTGCCGTTTTTCATTAATGGATCAATCGGGTGGAAGACAATACGGATCACCTTCCTGGTATACGGCTCTGATCGAAATGAGATCTTGCAGAATTGCAGCACCCTGCTTTCCCATATGATGTCCGAGTCGGTCACCTTGGAACTGGATAAGTTCGATCACAAGTTTTGCGGGTTTATGAGCAAGCATGATTTTACAGAAAACCCGCTTGCCCGTCTGAAGGTGACATCCAACAGGCTGAGCAAGCTCACCGTGGATTTTTCCTGCTATGAGTTTGCTGAACAGCCAAACGGTTCACCGTTTTCGGAGTCCGCTTCCGGGATGCTGGAGACAGTAGTTACAAATCCTGGGAACATCCGGACGCCTTGTATGGTAGAGATTACGCCAAAGGTGGGAATGGAACAGCTGACAATAACTGGAATAAACCGAAATCTAGATACAGGAGAAAACCTTCGGGTGGTAATAAGAAGCCTTACTGCTAACAGTACTGTGATTTTAGACGGAGAAAGTGGGAAGATTACAGAAAATGGGGCTAACAAAGCAGCAGATGTTGATATTTGGAGCCTGCCGATCCTTTTACCAGGGGAAACAAGGATTACCTTAGACAGCACATGGACAGACATGACTGTGAAATATAGACCAAGATTTATGTAGGAGGAAAAAACATGACAAACCAGGAAATGTTAAACGCTTATAACGGATTAAAACTTTTTCAGGAAAAAGAAGCACAGATTTATAAAGAAGATGGAAAGAAAATTTTATCTGGAAAGATAAAACTGAGCTATGCCATTAATAAAAACACGAACTTATTGCTTAACGCATTAAAACCTTATGAAGATACCCGTAAGGAGTTAATGGAAGAATACCGGGATCTTGAACAGGAGGAAAAGGCAATTGAAGAGGAAAAAAAGCGAGCTGAACAGGAAAAGAGAGCCCCCGGAAATGTGGATATCATTCTTAAAGAAGGAAAAAGTGTAAAAGAGCTCAACCAAAAGATTCAGGAACTTCTGGGACTGGAAATGGATTTTGAGGTGCATAAGGTATCCCTGGAAGAATTTGATGGGCTTGATATTGGAAGTTGGGAATTAGGCATTTTTATGTTTATGATTGAAGACTAAACGGAGGCGGCCCTATGCTTAAGATATATGATACGAACCACAATGCCATAGGGCATATTGTCAAATACAAGGATCTGAAGGTTGCGAGCGACGTTACAACTGGCGATCAGACTCTTTCTTTTACATACATGGCAAGACATCATGAAATCTGTGAAGAGTATTATATTGAGACTCAGGATGCTGAGTATGTAGTAAAAGAAAAGAGTGTAAGCACAGATGGATTCCTCTCCTTTGTTGCGGTACTGAACCTGGAAGAACTGGAGGCGAAGCCCTGGAGCTCCTTTGGCATTACGGATTCCACAATAGAAGATGCGGCCAAGCTTGCTCTGGCTGGATCCGGCTGGACGGTTGGCGAATGTACCGTAACCAAGAAAAGAAATGCAGGGATATTGCAGACAAATACGCTTGGAGTAATTCAGAAGCTGTGTACTGCATTTATGTGTGAAGTCGTTTATGATACCAAGAAAAAGACAGTATCCTTTTACGATCAGGTTGGCCAGGATAAAGGGAACTTTTTCCTCACAGGGCTTAACCTGAAACGGTTACAGAGGAAGGGCAGCACCTACGACTATTATACGAGAATTATCCCTATTGGCCAGGACGGGCTTACCATCGAGTCCGTGAACGATGGGAAGAATTACCTGGAAAATTACCAGTACACGAATAAGGTGAAGACCTACATCTGGAAAGACGAATCTTATACAGATGCTGCAGCCATGAAAGAGGATGCAGAAGCGAGGCTGAAAGATCTGTCAAAGCCGGAAGTATCATACAGTGCTGATATTATTGATCTGGCCAAACAAAGAGCCGGATACGATGATTTTTCTTTTTCCCTGGGAGATACAATCACCCTGATCGATGCCGCCACCGGGATCCGGGAAAAGCAGCGGATCATCAAGCTTACACAATATCCACAGGACCATACCAAAGATGAGTGCGAACTGGCCAATAAGCTTCCCTCATTCGAAGAGGCCAGGGAGAAGCTCCAGGCCGCCCAGGAAATTATTAACACCGTAATCAGTGATGATGGACGGTACACGGGGACTATCAATGTATCGGATATTTTGCATTTTGACGAGGGTGTATATGGCAGCAGTGCGGTGGGAAATCTGCAGGGGTTGTACAATACTCTGGACGGGAGCTTATCAGAACTGAAACTGGCGGTAGGACAGATCGAGTCAAACTATATCAAGACAGAAGAGGCTGATATTAAGTTTGCCACCATTGAAAGTCTGAAAGCACTTGAGGCAGAAACTACCAGCATTAAGTCTAAATACGCGGAATTTGAGAGTACCGTTACGGATGAACTGGCGGCTAACAAAGCGTTAATCAATGAGCTGGATGTAAAAAAGATTAACGCCGCAGACGCTGATTTGAAATACGCAAGCATTGATTTCTCCAATATTGGCATAGCGGCTATGAAGAAATTCTATTCAGAATCTGGCTTGATTAAGAATGTAGTGGTCGGCGACCAGACTATTACTGGCGAATTGGTCGGTGTAACTATCAAAGGTGATCTGATCGAGGGTAACACCATCAAGGCAGATAAGCTGGTCATTAAGGGGGAAGATGGCCTTTACTACAAGCTTAATACCAACGGATCAGGAGTAACTTCGGAGCAGACTGACTATAACAGTTTGAACGGTACTGTTATCCAGGCCAAGAGTATCACAGCAGATAAAGTGGCGGTGACCGACTTGGTAGCTTTTGGTGCTGACATCGGTGGAAACCATATCGGACACGACTGCATATATTCCGGAGCTAAGACTTCTGCGCTCAATACCACCAGAGGATTCTATCTCGGCTCAGATGGCCAGGTAGGATTTGGCGATACGAATGAGTATATTCAGTTCTATAAAGGCGATGACGGGAACTTTCACCTGAGAATTAGTGCTGGCGATATTTTGTTTGGTAAGAGTAAGAAGACTGTAGAGAGCGCAATTACTGAGATCGACACTAAGGTTAATAACGTTAAGTCCATTGTTGGAAACACATACACTTACCAGGTTGGTACTAGCATGACAGATGTTCCTACAGGGGAATGGCTAACTTCAATGCCTAACGTACCACAGGGACAGTATCTCTGGACAAAAGAGACCACCTTATATTCAGACGCAACCACCTCCGTAGGCTATATCGCTACCAGGATGGGTGTTGATGGTGCTGGTGGAGCTACCGGACCGGCTGGACCACAAGGCCCCCAAGGTAACCAAGGTGGTCCTATGTCAAGATTTAGTACAAGTTAAAATAAGAAATTTCTCCCTATTTTAACCTGCCAGAAGCTCAGCCTCAGTGTGCGTTCTTTCATACACTCGTTCGAATTCGTTTGGCGACATATAGTTGCAATGGCTATGAATTCGTTTCGTATTGTAGAAAGCTTCCAGATATTCAAAAATCAACTGGTATGCCTGCTTATAGTCGCGAATTTTAAAGCGATTGAGCCATTCACGTTTGATAATAGAATGAAAGGATTCAATGCATGCATTATCCCACGGAAAAGCTTTCTTCGAATAACTGCGCTGCATATTTTCGGTTGCTTTTTTATATTCCTTTGCAACATATTGGCTGCCACGATCCGAATGGATAATTAATGGTTGATCGATATTTCGGCGAGCTTTGGCTTTGTTTATAGTATCAATCACGCAAGATACTTCCAGTGTTTCTGAAAGCGTCCAGGCTATGATTTTTCTGGAAAATAAATCCATAACACTGGTCAGATAGACAAATTCTCATTTTGGCTTGTACTATTTATATTCTAGCACCAACAGGAACGCAACAAGCAGAAACCGCCGCAAAGACAGCATAAAAAATCCATTGACAGAGATAGCCGATAGACATTGAAAAACCGCCGTTATGGAGTTACCCATAGCGGCGGCATACATAATCATTTGCAGCTACAAAATTAACAGTTATATTTTTTTGATTTGTTTAACAAAATATAAATTCCAATCAATACCAAAATAGTGATTCCAAGTATCATATACATCGTTCCGATATTTACTTGACTTCCGAAAAAATAAAGATTGCAATCAAGGGAATCTTTTAGTTTTTCAATAACCTCTGTTGGAATACCTTGATTTTGCATTTCGGCAAGCGCCCCTTGCATTGTATGATTTCGGATAAGTGATGTACCATAAGTACCCGGCAAAAATGAGATTATTTTTTGCAGCCCTTCTCCAAATGAAGAAATAGGCATATATGCACCACAAATGAAACCATATCCCGCACTGATGATTGTGCCTACCGCTGAAATTTGTCCTTGTGTTGATAAGAAAAAATTAATAATCGAAGATAATGCTGTTCCAAACAAAACAAGGAGTAAAATATCAAGAAACAAAAAGAATATATCTGCGAGCGACATATACCAACCGACAATAGCTACATAAGTAAGACAGATACCCGTTGCAGCAAAGCAAATAATAAGTGTTGAAAACAAGGTTGCAGTATAATAACTCAGCGAAAGTGTAGCTGACTTCACAGGAGATATTCTTAAATCTCTTATCGTACCATTTGCTTTATCTTGCACCATTAAAAAATTAGAACAAAAAGCAACCGTTACACACGAAACAGCAAGAATAGAGGAGATAAGTTGACCGCCTACCAGTCCCTCTATTATGCTTTCTGATAGTTTTAATGAATTAGGTAAATTAGATGTAAAACTATCCCGATACACATTCCCAAGAAAAGTCACATAAAGTACAAGCAATATAGCAGGCGTTATCAAAGAGGTAAAGAACATTCCCTTATCTTTGAAAAATAATTTGATATTTCTTTTGATAAGAATGAAAGCCATACTCATTTTTCTGCACCTCCCACCAATGTTTTGCCCGTAACAGCAAGAAAAACATCGTCCATTTTTCCTTTTGTTATTTCGTAATCATTAAACAACTGCGGATTACGAATAATCAATTCAGTTGCAGCCTTTGTATTCGGTACAGAAAGGCGATAACCGTTTCGGATTTGCTCATATTCCACATCAAGTGCTTTAATATCCTTTTCATCCACATCATAAATTGTGATGTAATCCCCAGTATAAATATTTTTTAATTCAAGCGGAGTACCCTCTGCGGATATTTTCCCATCATCAATGATTACAACATAATCAGCTTCCGCAGCTTCTTCCATATAGTGCGTAGTTAAAAATACAGTCATATTTTCATCTTTGCGAAAACTTGATATAACATTCCAAATAAGTCGGCGTGTCTGTGGATCAAGCCCTGTTGTCGGCTCATCAAGAATAAGGATTTTAGGCTTATGAAACAAAGCCCTTGCAATATCAATTCTTCGGCGTTGTCCTCCTGATAATTTACCAACGGTGCGTTTCAATAAGTTTTCAAAATCTAATATTTTCGCCAATTCCTCAAGTCGTTTCTTAAACTCCATTCCAGTAATGCCATATAAAGCGGCACGACTTTCCAAATTATCATAAACAGAAAGGGCAGAATCCAAGACAGATGATTGAAAAACTACACCCAGTTCACGCTTAATATAGTCCATATCCTTATCTAAATCGTGTTTATCAATAAAAACGCTTCCACTATCTTTCGATAGTTGTCCACACATAATATTGATTGTAGTTGATTTTCCTGCCCCATTGATACCAAGAAAGGCAAACAGCTCTCCTTTTTTCACACGAAAACTCAAATTCTGAACAGCGTTTACACTTCCAAAACTTTTATTAAGATTATTGATTTGAATAATATTGCTCATTCAATTTCCTGCCACTCAAAATATGATTAAATATACTCACACCGAGATAATGTAGA
>ENA-OUQI01001862-OUQI01001862.1-human-gut-metagenome-genome-assembly--contig:-NODE-1862-length-12283-cov-10.793588_pt1 | contig 12283 bp, 10 predicted proteins | sample MGYA00237953_ERZ548840 | MGnify/ENA primary metagenome ERZ548840 (study PRJEB26490, sample SAMN05194690) | human gut metagenome | biome: terrestrial biome; feature: human-associated habitat... | reverse complement strand
TTCCAAGCTTTATTCCGGTTCGGGTATCCACAGCCTTCCTGAATTAAATCCCAAAAAAATGTATTGACATTATGCAGCGCAGTGCTATAATTAAAACAAACATATGAATAACTGTTCATATGTTCAAACAATCAAATGAAAACAGGAAAGGAAGTATTTATTATGAAAAAAACTTATAAAATCGACGTAGACTGCGCAAACTGTGCAAATAAGATGGAGCAGGCAGCGAAGAACACCGACGGAGTAAAGGATGCAACTGTGAATTTTATGATGTTAAAGATGATCGTAGAATTTGAAGAAGGCGCAGATCCTAAGAAGGTAATGAAAGAGGTACAGAAGAACTGTAAAGTAGTAGAAGATGATTGTGAGATATTCCTGTAAAGGTTGGGAAAAAATATGACAAAAAAGCAGAAGAAATCGCTGACTAGAATTATTATTGCAGCACTACTTATGATTATATTGAAGTTCTTACCAGTAGAAGGATGGCTGCGGTTCGTACTTTATATGATCCCGTATCTTGTTGTGGGATATGACATTTTAAGGAAAGCATTCAAAGGAATCCTGAATAAGCAGGTATTCGATGAGAATTTTCTGATGGCAGTTGCTACCATAGGAGCCATTGCACTTGGAAATTATACAGAAGGTGTGGCGGTTATGCTCTTCTATCAGATCGGAGAACTATTCCAGAGCTATGCGGTTGGAAAGAGCCGCAGGAATATCAGTGAACTGATGGATATCCGCCCGGATTATGCGAATATTGAAAAAGACGGAGAGCTGGAACAGGTGGATCCGGATGAAGTGGAAGTTGGAACTGTCATTGTCGTTCAGCCGGGAGAAAAAGTTCCGATCGATGGTGTGATCGAAGAAGGAAGCAGTACATTGAATACCAGTGCACTGACCGGAGAAAGTGTTCCGAGAGAAGCTGCAGCCGGTGAGGAGGTCATAAGTGGATGTATTAATCTGACAGGTCTTTTGAAGATTCGTACAACAAAAGAATTCGGAGAATCTACGGTATCAAAAATTCTGGATCTGGTGGAGAATTCAAGCTCTAAGAAGTCAAGATCAGAGAATTTTATTTCAAAATTTGCCAGATATTATACACCGGCAGTCTGCTACAGTGCGCTTGCACTTGCCATCCTGCCGCCACTGGTAAGGATGCTGGCAATGGGACTCGCGCCAGAATGGGGGGACTGGGTCTACAGGGCATTAACCTTCCTGGTTATCAGCTGTCCATGTGCACTGGTGATCAGTATTCCGCTCAGCTTTTTTGCAGGAATTGGCGGGGCGAGTCATGAAGGTGTGCTGGTCAAAGGATCGAATTATCTGGAGACGATGGCACGGACAAAGTATGTGGTATTTGATAAGACCGGAACGATGACACAAGGTGTATTTGAGGTGAGCGGAGTACACCACAATACGATGCCGGAGGAACAATTGTTAGAGTATGCGGCACTTGCGGAGTGTTCTTCATCCCATCCGATCAGTAAGAGTCTTCAGAAAGCATATGGAAAACAGATTCACCGGGATCGTGTGACTGAGATTGAAGAACTGAGCGGAAAAGGTGTGACAGCGAAGGTCGATGGTATTCCAGTGGCAGCCGGTAACGCAAAACTTATGAAATATCTGAATGTGGAATACAGTGAATGTGAAGAAACAGGTACAATCGTTCACGTTGCGGTGGACGGTAAGTATGCGGGACATATCCTGATCTCAGATAAATTAAAACCACATGCGAAAGAAGCTGTCAGAGATCTGAAAAAAGCAGGCATCACCAAGACCGTAATGCTGACCGGTGATATGAAACGAGTGGCAGATAAGGTCGCAGAAGAGTTGGGAATCGGCGAAGTATACAGTGAACTTCTTCCGGCAGATAAGGTTGCGAAAGTAGAGGAACTTCTGGAACAGAAATCAGAGAAAGAAAAGCTGGCATTCGTCGGAGACGGAATCAATGATGCACCGGTATTGTCAAGGGCAGATATCGGAATTGCCATGGGAGCACTTGGATCAGATGCAGCAATTGAGGCGGCAGATGTTGTCCTGATGGATGATGATCCGAAGAAGATCGCAAAAGCAATCAGGATTTCCAGAAAATGTATGCGTATCGTATATGAAAATATATACTTTGCACTTGGAATCAAGGCAGTCTGCCTGATCCTCGGAGCACTTGGAATTGCAAATATGTGGATGGCAATCTTTGCAGATGTTGGTGTCATGGTTATTGCCGTATTGAATGCAATCCGTGCATTATTCGTAAAACACTTATAGAAAAGGCTGGTGGGCAGATGGCAAAAATAGAAGAAGGAATGGAAGTATGTGACTCATGTGAGGTACATGAGAATCTTCTGAAGATCGTAAATGAAAAGATGCCGGAAGAAACGGAATTATATGATCTTGCGGAGCTGTTCAAGGTATTCGGTGATTCGACCAGAATGCGTATCCTGTTCGTGTTATTTGAAGCAGAGGTGTGCGTGTGCGATCTTGCGGAGGCACTGAATATGACACAGTCTGCAATATCACATCAGCTTAGGATTCTGAAGCAGAACAAACTGGTCAAGAGCAGAAGAGAGGGAAAATCCGTGTTCTATTCACTGGCAGACGATCATGTGCGTACAATTGTGGATCAGGGAAGAGAACATATAGAAGAAGATTTATATTGAAAAGAAGAAAACTGTATCAGACGGTCAAAAGTCTGATACGGTTTTTTTATATATACAAGAGAAACTTTTGAAATTGTAGATGAATTAGACTAAAGTATGAAAAACAGTCTATTTACTTTAAAATTATCAGAAATTAATAAAGAATATAATAAAATGAATTTAATATTACATTTTATTATATTTGTATAAAAAAACATAATATTTTCCATTGACAATTATATAACCATCTTTTACACTATAGTTACAAGGTATTCATTTCTAAAAAATTGGTATATGAATGGAGGTTTTGATATGGAACAAAAACAAGAAAAATTTAGTACCATAGGTTACATAGCAGCCGCGTTAGGTATGTGTATTGGTACCGGTAATGTATGGCGGTTTCCGCGAGTGTGTGCGGCGAACGGAGGAGGAGCATTTATCATAGCATGGACGATTGCAATGCTGATCTTTGCTGTACCGCTTCTTTCTACAGAGATGGCATTCGGTAAAAAGACGAGACTTGGATGTATCGGTACATTCCGTGATGCCGGTGGAAAGAAGTATACATGGATGGGATTCTTTGTTGCAGCAGTATGTTTCTTCCTGATGAGTTATTATTGTGTACTTCAGGGATATTGTTTGAAATACGCAGTTAATTCTGTTACTTCAGCATTTAAACCGAATCTATCAACAGAGACGACATCGGCAATGTGGACAGCATTTACAGATTCACAGGCACAGGTTATTTTATTCCATGCGATCGGATTTGCACTTGCATGTTTCATCGTTTATCAGGGAATTGCAGGTGGAATTGAAAAATTCTGTAAAGTAGCGATACCGGCACTGTTTATCATCCTTGTAGGATTAGCAATTTACGCAGTTACATTAAATGGAGCAAATCAGGGACTTCAGTATCTCTTTACTGTTAAGAAAGAGTATATTTTAAGCCCGAATACATGGATTCAGGCCTTCATCCAGGCAGCATGGAGCACCGGAGCCGGATGGGGATTCATTATTACATATGCGAACTACGTAGGAGAAGAGGAAGATGTTCCGACAAGCTGTCTGATCATGGGACTTGGTGATAACCTTGGAGCAATCCTCTCGGCACTGGTAGTTATCCCGGCAATCTGCGCACTTTCAGCTACACCGGAAGCAGCGAATGAAGCACTCAGTCAGGGAAACTTCGGACTTACATTTATTTACATTTATCAGTTATTTACAACAATCCCGGGCGGAAGATTCATTTCCTTTATCTTCTTTGGATTACTTGCAATTGCAGCAATCACATCACTGTTCTCTATGATCGAAGTTGGAGTAAAATGTGTTGTTGACCTTGGATTGCCGCGGAAGAAAGCAGTTGTCAGTGTCTGCTTCGCAGGATTCTTAGTAGGATGCTTCTCATGCTGGTCACTGGTTAACATTGATAATCAGGATTGGGTATGGGGAATCGGACTTCTGGTAAGTGGTGCCTTTATTGCAATCCTGGCATGGAAGTACGGTGTGGAAAAATTACGTACACAGGAAGTTAATGCAAAAGGTGCAGATGTACATCTTCCAAAAGCATATTATACCGGATGTATGTATTTGATTCCGGTTCTGGTAGTGATCATGGTGGTTTACTGGTTATTACAGACAAAGGAATGGTTCCCGGATACCTGGCTGAATCCGTTTATTATCCAGGATAATACAGGAACTGTATTACTTCAGTTCGGAGTAGTGATCCTTGCAGGTCTCGCACTTTCCAGGTTCTTTAATACAAAGACTGCAAAGGGAGCTATGAAAGATAACGAAGCTGGAAAATAATAGTAGAAAGAAGGTATGAACTATGACGATGGATGCAATTATTATGATGGTGATTACACTTGTTGGATATATTGGCGGATTTAGTTATTTCATGATACGTGTATTTAAAAAAGAAAGAAGTAAATCCAAAGAGTAGCTATCGAACGGAGAATGAATAAAGAATAGTATGGTAAATTAGACGACGTTCTGATTGAAATGAATACATATCGAAAAGGAGCGGAGCCGGGATTTTGTCAGGAGTGACAGGATTCCGGCTCCGCTCCTTTTTATGCATGTGTATTAGATGTCAAGTGCGGCATGGTATCCATCTTTATTAAAGCCGGGAAATATTGTTCATATACCCGGCTGATTCATTTTTTAATACCATCTCGTCATAGGAAGATCATTATTAATTCCCTTTGTCATTAAAATCTGATGGATATCAATAATTCCGTTATGGAAGGTAGCGGCACATGCAGAGAGGTACATATCCCACATCCTTAAGAAACGTTCATCAAACATTGTATGTGCTTCTTCAATATGATCCTTGAAGTTTTTCTCCCAGCAGAGAAGCGTACGGTTATAGTGAAGACGTAAGTCCTCGATATCCTGAGTATGGAAGTTATCTTCTGCCATGCAGTTCATGACTTCACGAAGACTGGGAACAGATCCGCCCGGGAAGATGTATTTCTTGATCCATGGATCACCAGGATGCTCTTTTAATGCACTGATGAAGTGGAGCAGGAACAGACCGCCGTCTTTCATGACCTTGCTGACACAGTCTAAGTATAACTGATAATTCTCACGGCCGACATGTTCGAGCATACCAACGCTGACAACGCGGTCATACATCTTGCCGTCAGAAGGAAGATCACGGTAGTCCATTAGCTTGACTTCCAGGTAGTCGGACAATCCTTCCTCTTTGATACGTTTCTGGCATTCTTTGTATTGTTCTTCACTTAAGGTGATGCCGGTACCTTTAATTTTATATTTCTTAGCAGCTTCAATCAGAAGGAATCCCCAGCCGCATCCGATATCAAGAAGAGTCATACCTTCTTTCAGATATAACTTTTCAAGAATGTAATCAACTTTATTCTTCTGCGCCTGATACAGGGTATCATCTTCATGTTTGAAATATCCGCAGGAATAACTCATTGTTTCATCGAGCCAGAGTTTGTAGAAATCATTTCCGATATCGTAATGACTGCTGACTTCTTTTTTCTGGTTTTTCTTTGATGAAGATGGGAACATGATAGATTTCAAATGATGTTCATCAGTTGAAAATTTACCCATCTGACCAAGAAGGTTATCAAGTGCCTGATAAAGGTTTCCCTCAATATCAAGATCACCATCCATGTAAGCTTCTCCAAGTGCAAGAGAAGTACTGGTGACCAGATCCTTTAATGGGATGACCTTTTTGAAATTTACGGTAAATGTAGGTTCGCCTTCGCCGATCAGATGTTCGTGTCCATTAATCTTGACCAGGAAAGGGTGTTCATCGAATTTTTTTAAGAATGTTATCATAGTCTGTTCTTCCAGCATAATATAACCTCCAGTTCTGCTAGCATTATTTCCTTCAGCAAGAATTATATTCCTTATAAATTTTGAAAGTCAAATAAAATAGACATTTTTTTAAAATTGTATTGGAACTACCAATAAATGAAAACATATATCAAGAACGCATATATTCCTTGACTTATGTGATAATAAGAGATAAAATACATATACCCCGTAAGGGTATGAATGTGAAAGGAGTATGCTTATGGAAGACAAATTAGAAAAAGAATGCGGTTGTCACTCGTCCAAGCATCGTTCGGATAAAGAATACAAGGATCTGATGAATCGTCTGAGCCGGATTGAGGGTCAGGTACGCGGCATCAAAGGAATGCTGGAAAAGGACGCTTATTGTCCGGAGATTCTGGTACAGGTATCAGCGGTGAATGCGGCACTGAACAGCTTTAATAAAGTATTGCTGGCGAATCACATCCGTACCTGTGTGGCAGATGACATCCGGGACGGAAAAGATGAGACGGTTGATGAACTGGTAAAGGTGTTACAGAAGCTGATGCGGTAAGTAAAGTTTATAGATGTATAGTCTGCTCGGAAAGCATTTTCTGAGTTTACTATAAAGAAATAAGAAAAATAATAATGACAGGAGGGAACAAGACAACAATGGAACAATATATAGTAACCGGCATGAGCTGTGCAGCCTGCAGCGCAAGAGTTGAAAAAGCAGTTTCGAAAGTGCCGGGTGTAACATCCTGCTCGGTAAGTCTGCTTACCAACTCTATGGGAGTAGAGGGAACTGCAAGTGAACAGGAGATCATTAAGGCAGTCACAGATGCCGGATACGGAGCATCGAAAAAAGGAGAAGGAGCGGCAAAGACACAGTCATCATCAGCATCTGCCGGAGAAGATATGTTAAAAGACAGAACGACACCGGCATTAAAGAAGCGTCTGATTGCATCACTTGGATTCCTGATCGTCCTGATGTATTTCTCCATGGGACATATGATGTGGGGATGGCCGGTCCCGGGATTCATGAAAGACAATCATGTGATGATGGGACTGTTACAGATGCTTCTGACGATTACAGTCATGGTGATCAACCAGAAGTTTTTCATCAGTGGATTCAAAGGACTGATTCACCGGGCACCGAATATGGATACCCTGGTGGCACTTGGATCCGGAGCGTCTTTTGTATACAGTACGTATGCACTGTTTGCAATGACAGATGCGCAGATGCATGGGGATATGGATGCAGTAATGTCTTATATGCATGATTTTTATTTTGAATCAGCAGCTATGATCCTTGCACTGATCACAGTCGGAAAGATGCTGGAGGCAAGATCCAAAGGAAAGACGACCGATGCATTAAAAGGACTGATGAAGCTTGCGCCAAAGACAGCGGTTGTGATCCGTGGAGAAAAAGAAGTTCAGGTATCGATCGAACAGGTACAAAAGGGAGATTGCTTTGTTGTAAAACCGGGAGAGAATATTCCGGTTGACGGAGAAGTCATAGAAGGAAACAGTGCAGTCAATGAATCTGCCCTTACAGGTGAAAGTATTCCGGTAGATAAGGCTGTCGGTGATAAGGTATCAGCCGCAACCGTAAATCAGTCCGGATATCTGAAGTGCCGTGCGACCAGAGTCGGCGAGGATACGACACTTTCGCAGATTATTCAGATGGTAAGTGATGCGGCTGCAACGAAAGCACCGATCGCAAAGATTGCGGACCGTGTATCCGGTGTATTTGTGCCAATGGTTATCACAATTGCGGTGCTCACAATTATTGTATGGTTGATCGCAGGACAGAGTATTGGTTTTGCGTTATCCAGAGGAATTGCGGTGCTGGTGATCAGCTGTCCATGTGCGCTTGGACTTGCAACACCGGTAGCAATTATGGTCGGAAATGGAATGGGTGCCAGAAATGGTATTATGTTCAAGACAGCAGTTTCACTGGAAGAGACTGGAAAGATGCAAATTGTTGCGCTGGATAAGACCGGTACGATCACAAGTGGAGAACCGAAAGTGACAGATATCATTCCGGCAGCGGGAGTGACAGAAGATATCTTATTAAAATGTGCGTATGCACTGGAGAATAAGAGTGAACATCCACTGGCAAGAGCAATCCTTGAAAATGCAAAAGAGGAAAATGCAGGCATCGAAGAAGTTACCGGATTCCAGGCCCTTCCGGGTAACGGTCTGACAGCCATACTGGATGAGCATACATTATATGGAGGGAATCATACATTTATCAGCAGTAAGGTATCCGTTGATGGAGATATCCAGAAGAAGGCAGAGAAACTTGCCGAAGCAGGTAAGACACCATTATTCTTTGGAAATGAAGATCGTTTATTAGGTGTAATTGCAGTGGCGGATGTCATCAAAGAAGACAGCCCGCAGGCGATCAAAGAATTACAGAACATGGGAATCCATGTAGTCATGCTGACCGGAGATAACGAACGTACTGCAAAAGCCATCGGACAGCAGGCCGGAGTTGATGAAGTGATTGCAGGCGTACTTCCGGAAGGAAAAGAGCAGGTGATCCGTAAGCTGAAAGAAAAAGGAAAAGTTGCGATGGTCGGGGATGGTATCAACGATGCACCCGCACTTACAAGAGCCGATATGGGTATTGCGATCGGAGCCGGAACGGATGTTGCGATCGATGCGGCAGATGTTGTTCTGATGAAGAGCCGGTTAAGTGATGTGCCGGCAGCAATCCGCATGAGCCGTGCGACACTCCGTAATATTCATGAGAACCTGTTCTGGGCATTCTTCTATAATATTATCGGAATCCCGCTTGCGGCTGGTGTATGGTATCCGCTGTTCGGGTGGAAATTAAATCCGATGTTCGGTGCGGCAGCCATGAGTTTATCAAGCTTCTGCGTAGTATCGAACGCATTGAGATTGAATCTTTTTAAGATGTATGATGCATCAAAAGATAAAAAATTAAAAGCCAAAAAAGAAAAAAAGAGATCCAAGAAGGAGGACAAGACAATGAAAAAAATAATGCATATTGAGGGAATGATGTGTGGACACTGTGAGGCAGCCGTAAAGAAAGCACTGGAAGCACTTCCACAGGTAGATGAAGCGGTTGTAAGCCATGAGGCAGGAACAGCAGAGCTGACATTAAATGCAGAGATCGCAGATGATGTGCTGAAGAAGACAGTAGAAGACAAGGATTATACGGTGACATCTGTGGAATAATCTATGATTTCTTATATACAGAGTATACTTTTTATTTGAAGCATCCAAAGAACACTGCTATACTTAATTATAAGTATCATAACGAGGAAGGAACGAAAGTTAATGAGAAAGAGTGGAATGTTAATGCCGGTCTCTGCACTTCCGGGGGCATATGGAATCGGATGTTTTTCAAAAGAAGCGTATGAATTTGTAGATATATTAAAAGAAGCAGGACAGAAATTGTGGCAGATCCTGCCGCTTGGACAGACAGGATACGGTGATTCACCGTATCAGTCTTTTTCAACATTTGCGGGAAACCCGTATTTTATCGATCTGGAGACGCTGATCGAGGATGAACTTCTGACGAAAGAAGAGTGTGACCAGGCAGATTTCGGAGAGAATGAAGAAGAAATCGATTATGAAAAAATATATAATGCAAGATTTAAAGTATTAAAGCTTGCATATGCAAGAGCCAAAAAGAACGGATTGATGGAAAGTAAGGCGTACCGTACTTATCTGGAAGAAGAAAAAGCATGGCTTGCGGATTATGCATTGTATATGGCAGTGAAAGATTCATTTGACGGAAAAAGCTGGGATCAGTGGGATGAAGACATCAGGCTGCGTAAGCCGGAAGCAATTGCGGCATATCAGGAACAATTAAGTGCAGAGATTGATTTTTATGAATTTCTGCAGTATCTGTTCGCCGGACAGTGGGCCGGACTGAAAACATATGCCAATGAACAAGGCATTGAGATTATCGGGGATATCCCGATCTATGTAGCATTTGACAGTGCGGATACCTGGGCGAATCCGAAGCTGTTCCAGTTAGATGAAGAGAATCTGCCGGTTGCGGTAGCGGGATGTCCGCCGGATGCATTTTCGGCAACCGGGCAGCTGTGGGGGAATCCATTGTATGCATGGGATTACCATAAGAAGACGGGTTATGACTGGTGGATGAAGCGGGTGGCTTGCTGCTTTAAATTGTATGACATCATCCGTATCGACCATTTCCGTGGGTTCGATGAATATTATGCAATCCCGTATGGAGATGAGACGGCAGAAAATGGTGAATGGATGCCGGGACCGGGCATGGATCTGTTCCGTACGATGAAAGAAACATTAGGTGACCTTCCGATCATTGCGGAAGATCTGGGATTCCTGACGGATACGGTGAGACAATTGTTAAAAGACAGTGGTTATCCGGGAATGAAAGTACTGGAATTCGCATTTGTGGCAGGAGAGGACAGTGATTATCTTCCACATAATTATGATAAAAACTGTGTAGTTTATACGGGAACCCACGATAACGATACCCTTCAGGGATGGTATCAGACACTTTCCGAAGAAGATAAAGAGATGACAAAGGAATATCTGAATAATCCATACACTCCGGATGAAGAAGTACACTGGGATTTCATAAGTCTGGCGATGAGAAGTGTGGCAGATACGTGCATCATTCCGGTACAGGATTATCTGGGACTTGGTAATAAGGCAAGAATTAATATGCCATCTACACTCGGCGGTAACTGGCTGTGGAGAATGAAAAAAGGCGCATTTACAGATGAACTGATTAAGAAGATCAGAAAAATGACAGAAGTCTGCGCAAGATAAACATAACAGGAAACAAAAAGAAAACACAATATTCAAACGAAGGATTTACTGAGAAGGGAATGGAAACGTTTTGGATATTGTGTTTTTCTTTTTGTTTTGTATATGCCAAAACCTCTGATTTTTCATAAAAGTATAATTTTTGACATAAAATGTATGATTTTTTGTATGACAGATATGATTTTTGGTAAAGAAAAAGTATAAAAAATTATAGAATGAGACTGTAATATGTTAAGATGGTATTAATAAAAGGTATGAGGTGTACTATGGGGTTGTTAAGACTGGTGATTGTAGATGATGAGCCGATCCTGCTGGAGGGTCTGGTAAAGACGTATGACTGGAACGGTATGGGATATGAGGTGGTTGGTTTTGCGCAGAGCGGAGAGCAGGCGTTAAAGGTAATACGCGAAAAAAAACCACATGTAGTGCTGACAGACATCAGGATGAAACAGATTTCCGGACTTATGGTAATGGAAGAAATCAAGAAAGAGAACCCGGAGTGTCAGTTCGTGGTATTAAGTGCATACAGGGATTTTGAATATGCGAAGAAGGCATGTGACCTGGGAGCATTCGCATATCTTCTGAAGCCGATTGAAGATGAAAAATTACAGGCGACGATGACAGATGTCGGTAAAATCTGTGAAGATCAGATCCGAAATGAGGAGAAGTATGACCGCTGGGAGAGACTCCTGAAAAAGGACGGAGATGGATTTTTGCAGGTTGTCGTGCAAAAATATGTCCAGAACCGGCTGCCGGAAGAAAAAGTAGATGAAGTCTTCCATACGCTGCAGGATGTCATGAAGGAAGGGGACCGGTTTATTACAGTATATGCAGATCTTGATCTGGCCTATAAGATTACCAATGAACTGGAATATGAAGCCTCGAGATTTTCCATGGTCAGAATGATTGAAGAAAAGATCGCAGAGAGATTCACATACTGGAAATTCGAAAGTGAAGAAGGACATCGTACATTTATTATAAAGACGCAGGAGAACACAGCGGTACATGAGCTGAAAGAACTGCTGGAAGAGGTAAAAAAAGAAGAGAACAGCCCGGTTATTGCAGCAATATCCAAACCATATAAAGGGATCCGCGGAATCAGAAGAAGTTTTGGCGAAAGGAATTTGTGAGAGGATCGGAATTGACGGACGTCTGACGTATCAGCCGGAAGGCGGAGAAAAAGAGGTGTCGGAAAAGGCGATGCCGACCCATACAGAGGCAATTCAGTTTGTGATTGAAGCTCTTACAAATCCGGAAACGGGTGTTGTTAAGAGTTTGGATGAAATCGGAGCTGTAGGACATCGTGTCGTACACGGCGGAGAAAAGTTTGCATCCTCAGTTGTGATTACAGAAGAAGTGAAGAAAGCGATAGAGGAATGTAATGATCTTGCGCCGCTTCATAATCCGGCAAACTTGATCGGTATTACAGCCTGCGAAAAACTTATGCCGAATACACCTATGACAGCTGTATTCGATACGGCGTTCCATCAGACAATGCCGGAGGAGGCTTACCTTTACGGCCTTCCGTACGAGTACTACGAGAAGTACAAAGTAAGAAGATATGG
>ENA-OUQI01001858-OUQI01001858.1-human-gut-metagenome-genome-assembly--contig:-NODE-1858-length-12319-cov-6.415607_pt1 | contig 12319 bp, 10 predicted proteins | sample MGYA00237953_ERZ548840 | MGnify/ENA primary metagenome ERZ548840 (study PRJEB26490, sample SAMN05194690) | human gut metagenome | biome: terrestrial biome; feature: human-associated habitat; material... | reverse complement strand
GTCGGCAGCGTCAGATGTGTATAAGAGACAGCCTTTCCTTAGTCCTGAAATGTGTACTTTTTGAGACCACTAAAAAAGGACTGATAAACGGTCCCGAAATCTATGGACATCCTTTTACGGAACGTCCCGGTATTTATGTATGCTTTTGGGCACCACCTCCTTAAAAATGGATATAAAAAAGAAGGTGTATTTCAACCTTCTTCTTGGACAATTTATAAATATCAGAAATACTACCACATCTGCTATTCATTTATCATAACAAACGAAACAGTTCCATTATTTATAATTTTGCAACCACTTTTATTCTGTTTTTTCTACTATATCACTTAAATAATCAGCATCTGCAATATGTAAAACTATTCTGTTATACTGTTTTCTTTTTTTATATGAAAAACGCAGAAATCTGTTGATTCCATTTATGAATGCAACCCCATACGAATATGCCTCACATAAGTCATCTACATTTTTACAATTATTTCTTATATAAATCGGGGATAATCTGCAAATTTTTATAAAATTTTTTTCATATAATGATGGTAATATTTCCAATATTATAAGTTGAGTATACATATGCCAGTTTCTTTGAGCATATATCTGAATCCCTTCGACCTCTACAATACCATTCAGCAATTCCTTAATTTTGCCTATAATTTCTTGACACTCTATCATATGCTCTGTTTTGATTGAGGTTGCATCCGTATAGAATCTAATTTGTTCTTCAATAATACTTATGTTGTTAGATATAACATCTCTAAATTTTAGCAACGTATCTTCTAATTCTTTCTGAATCTTTGCAACACTACGAACTCTATCAGCTTCCTCTTCCGCCCATATTGCCTCAATAGAATATTTTCTCTTTTTGCGTTTAAGTATTCCTACGTAAAGTAAAATCAAAACAATCATGGTAACCAATATTGCATTTACATTATCTTGAACATATTTAACGATATTCAACACTGCTTCAGCATTCTCTGATGTAAAAATATATCTAAACAAGCCATATATATTGCTACTCAATGCCGACCATTTTATATAGCCCTTGGAAAAGAGAAGTGAAACTATAATAATCAAATCACATAAAACATTTCCTATTACACCGCGAATATAAAGACCAATAAGTGAAATATCAATAATTATTTTTTCTGCTCGGGACCATTTTTTATCTTTTTCATTCTCCATTTTCCAATAATCATAATCAGCTGGAGCAAATGAAAATGATGGAATATCCCTGATTATACGGGTAATAAAATATGATATCTTTTCTTTAAACGAAACATAATTGTATAATGGATATTTTGAATGTTCTAATACACTATAATAAAATTGAAAATTTCTTATCTTCTTCAAGCCTGCGGATAGTATTGCAAATGCAACAATTTCAACTAATATTAACATGATTGTATTCATATATTTGTTTTAAGTTCTCTCGGGAACCAATTTCTCCTTTTTCTAGTCGTAAAATTTGTTGATTATTTTAGTAACCCTACAAATTTCTTGCTTTATTGATTCATTTAGATAGCAAATAGATTCAAGATATTTTAACTTCTGAGTCCAAAACCGATATGCTAAATTCATATACTCAATGACTCTCTCTGGTGAATCAATTGCTTTTTTTCCAGATTCGACCATATCCTCTACTAATGAACTGTTAATATGATATATCTGGCTACAATAATCCTCTATTCCATCAAACTGTTCCAAATATTCCTTTAAGTATTTTGCATTTTGATATGTAGATGCATTCATAAGTAAATTAACATTCGACGAATAGTATTGTTCTAAAGCCCAAATAAATGTATCCAAGCGGTCATTTCCTATCTGCTTCTTTGCAATATTAAGGGCACCTGTTTGTGGCATGATAGAAATATTTACTCCTGACCTATACAGTAATTGACATATTTTAAGGTTGTTATAGTACATCTTTATACTCTCCACCTTGTCATCTGAAATCCCATTCTGAATATAATTCTGGTATTTTGGAAATGTTGAATATGAAAAACCAGAACCAAAATTAAAATCTGTATCTCCACCATAATTCATATCAACTAATTGCTTTCCGTTGTGATTTATATCTGCTTTAAAATATGGTCTTTTCTTATCATTTTTAACACGAATGTTAGTAAGAAGATTACAATATATTTTATTGTAAATCTCAAATGCTAACTTTGATGAATCAAATTCTTCTTTTACCATTAATTGTAACCTCCATAAAAAAATCATACCGGGCTATTTCTCTAAAAAACGTGTAGTAAGTGTGTAGTAGAGCACTTTTTCAACTAAGAAACGGCTTATTTATTGGCTTTGTAGGAGTATCTAGTGATGTTGCCGTGACACACCATCAATTTTACTAAATCAATTTAAAATACCTCAACGCATCCTTAATATACTCCACCTTCTCCTGCGGACACTGCTTTACCTCTGGATTCTCTTTCTTGGACTTATTGTAGTTCTCGCCCATGTCCAGACCACACATACGCTTTACCTGTACAATATAAGAAGTATGCACATTCACACCGTACTTTTCCTTCACATATTCCTTAATCTTTGAATAAGTAGCCTTTTCTTGTGGTGTATAATTACTCTCTTCATCAGGCTCCATTGTGACCTCAATCTTATGTGTATCTTTTTTGAGGGATAATTTAACAACCGTCTCCACGTGCCCCGTATTAGGAAACATATCCACGCAGCAGCACTTCTCCACCTTATACCCTCTCTCCTGCAAAGTAATAAGGTCTCTTGCAAGTGAAGTAGGCTTGCAGGAAATGTACACCATTCTGTCAACACCGTAATCAATAATCTTTTCAAGTGCCTTAGGGTGGATTCCATCACGAGGTGGATCAAGTACGATGAAATCTGGCTTAATCTCAATATTATCAAGTGCCTTTAAGACATCATCTGCAATGAACTCACAGTTAGTAAGACCGTTCTGAGCTGCATTCTTCTTGGCAGCCTCAACAGCTTCCGCAACAATCTCAACACCGATAACCTTGCTGGCAACCGGAGATAACATCTGTGCAATCGTACCAGTACCTGTATACAGGTCATATATAACCGGTTTGCTGCCAGCATTTCCCTGAACCTCGACATTTCCCGCAGCTTTAGCAGTCACCGCAGCATCTGAATTTCCCACAGCACTGGCAGCCCCAGTGTCATCAACACCTGCCACATCTCCAAATCCGCCAGAAAGCACATACTCACGTGCCTTAGAGTAAAGCACTTCCGCTCCAAGAGAATTAGTCTGGAAGAATGAGAACGGAGTTATCTTGAAACGTAAGCCCAGAAGTTCCTCCTCAATATAATCCTGACCATACAGAAGCTCAGTTTTCTCGTTAATTACTGCATCTGCAAGGCTGTCGTTAAATGTATGGAGAACACCTGTAAGAGTGCCCTTATATTCAATTGATGTCAGGCGGTTTACAAGCTCTGTGAAATCATGCTCAATCTGAGTTGTTGTTACGATATCAACAAGAATCTGTCCTGTCTTTACTGACTTTCTTACAAGAAGATGACGCAGATACCCCTCGTGGCTTAACTTGTGCTGGAAAGGAAGCTCCTTCTCTATTGCATAATCCTGAACGCATGTGAGAATCTTTCTGTAATCCTCATCAATAATCTTACATTCTGTAACCGGAACAATATCATACATGCTGTTTCGTTTGTGAAGTCCGAGTGCAAGCGGTCCATCTTTGTACTCATCGCCAAATGAAAATTCCATCTTGTTACGGTATTCCTCTGTGACCGGACTTCCAATTATTCCTTCAAATGGAAGCTCACCTGAAACAACTTCACTAAGAAGCTTCTCCACCTGTGCGCTCTTAATCTTTAACTGTTCTTCGTAAGCTACTGTCTGGTAAGTGCAGCCACCGCATTTGCCAAAATGTGGACATGCCGGGTTGGTTTCAAGCGGACTCTTCTCAACAACTTCCATAAGTCTGCCTTCGCAGTGTCCTTTTCTTTTCTTATTCACGCAGAATCTGACAGTCTGTCCAGGAATTGCGTTCTTGACGATTGCCTTTTCCTTCTGTCCGTCCTCATCTGTCACCCACACTGTCGCCTTGTTAGGGAAATCAACCTTTTCAACTTTACCTTCGTATACGCTTCCTTTTTTCAATCTATACTCCATTCCGCACATGAATTGTGCCTGTTATTAACATATTAATAGTTTCTGGCAGCACTTATTCACATAACGGCATACCTTATATAATTTTATCAGAAAAATGTGCTAAAGTATAGTAGTCACATTTACTCCACCACGCTGGCATTCTTTGCCTGCACTGCAGAATGTATTCTTTCAAGTACCTTGTCACACAGCCATGTATAAGCAGCCCCGGCAGCATTCAGTCCTATACGTAATGCAACTGCATAAGGCATTCCAAAAAGTCCCGCCGCAATTGATAATGCGCCAAATGTATTAAAAGCTGTCTGCCATGCATAACCAGCGGAATATCCGACTCCGATACCACCTATCATGCCTATATACGGATACATTGATTCTGGCAGTACTATATACATCACTGCAAAAATCGCACATCCAACAACATTAAACAATGCCCTGTTTCCAATTCTCTTATCAACATCTTTAGAAAACGGCAGACACACTGACATGCACGCAATTCCAATCCACATTGCCCTAGGCAGTCCCATCAGTGAAACAATCAGCATAGCGCTTGATACGATAAATGTAAGCTTAATGTACCATCTTGTCCTTGCTGAATTAATATTAAATTCCTTAAACAAATCCCAGAATGTTCTTCTATATGGTCTGTTCCTCTGATTCTTATAGAAAATAATCATGCATACTAACATCCCGGCAAGCAGTCCCACAACTCTCATCATATATTCATGGCCTGTGACATCATATCCCTGCAGCAAAAGATACCCAAGAACAAATGTTGAATGATTATACATAATTACATTGTGACATCCCATTATCATAAGAAGCATAATACACACAACATTTATTACAAATGCAGCAACTGGCGGTACCATATTGGAAACCCTCGGTCCTGCTATCAATATCGCATATATTCCCATTATCGAAATCAATCCATGTGATGTCTTAATTCCAAAATCCGCCTGTCTTAATACCAGCACCGCAAGAAGCACTGTAACTCCGACAACGCTGTTATTATTCCCCAGCAGCTTACTGAATACTGTAACTACTGCGACGCAGAATATCATAACAAGATACACCTTAAAATTATATATAAGAATATGTCTTCTTTTCTCTTTAGAATCCTGTGTGTTCTTGATAAGCTGTTTTGAACCAGCCGAGCTTAACTGTAACTCCTGATAAAATGTCATAAATTCCTGCTTTCCTTTCCTCCCCTTAAATTTTGCTTTATAACAGGGTTGAGTAATATAACACTGATTACACCCCTATGTCAATTAAGAAATAATTAAATATTATGCAATAAAAAAGCCACAACCGCTCATATATCCTAATGGACATATCTTAGCCGGCTGTGGCTTTCAATCATATCGCACTTATTACATTACTTCTCGATGTCTTCATCCTCGAAATCATCGTCAAAATCTTCGTCTTCGAAATCTTCATCATCGAAGTCATCTAAATAATCTGGTGTAAAATATCTGTATACAGCATAAGCGATACCAGCAACTGCTGCAACTGCACCAACGATAGCAAGAACAGCTATGATAATTGTGCTGCACTTCTTGCAGCATTTCTTATCTTCATCTTCCTTCTTGCTAATAAGTTCTCCTAATTTAGTAGCTGCGATAAGCTCATCTAATTTTTCTTTACTCATAACAATATCTCCTTTCATACCACGGATTTAATAAATGTATTATAGCATAGCGTTAAACATTTGTCATTATAGTTTTTTAAGTCTGGCAAATCCTGCCAGCATTTTCTTCTGTCCGTACTCTGCAAATTCAACTGTTACCATATAGTCTCTTGCTGAATCCTCTATAGCAAGTACCTTTCCTTCGCCGAATTTCACATGGCTCACCATATCACCGACACTGTAGCCAAGTCCGCCTGAAGATTTTGCACTTATATCTGCACCTCTTGCAGCACCTATTACATTTCTTGAAGATAAGCCGCTTCGTGTAGGCACTCCTGCATAAGCACTTCTTACAGAATCTGCCGGAGTCTTTCTCTTTTCTGGTTTCTTAAGGTCAAATAATTCCATAGGGTCTTTTCCAAATCCCGGATTAGAACCACCATTTATCTTAACCTTTCTTGAACTATATGTTCCTGCTGCCCTTCCGCCTGGTGTGCCGCTTCCGTAGCTGCTAAGAATTGATCTGGCTGTTGCACGCATGTTAATGCCTTTTGTATCCGGCTCATCTGATGTACCGCCATATGCAATCCTGCCTTTAGCATACCCACTGGAATTGTTTTCTATGTGCATATATTCCTTAGGAATTTCATTAATGAATCTTGAAACCTTATTCATCTGTGTTTCACCACGCACCATACGCGACTTGGCACTTGTAAGATTAAGTATTTTCTCTGCTCTTGTTATTCCAACATAGCACAGTCTTCTCTCTTCCTCAATCTCAGTTGAATCATCTGACACAATTGTCATATAGCTTGGAAAAAGTCCATCCTCCATTCCTGTCATATACACGATTGGGAATTCCAGACCTTTCGCACTATGCAGTGTCATCAGCATTACATGAGGCTCTGACTCATCAAGATTATCAATATCCGCTATTAAGGCAACTTCTTCAAGACGTCCTGAAAGTGTAGGCTCTTCGCCTGCTTCTTTACAGCTCTCCTCATAGCTTACAACCTTATTAATGAATTCATCCAGATTCTCGCGTCTTGCCTCAACCTCTTCCACCGTTTCATTCTGTGAAAGGCTCTCAATATATCCTGTATCCTCAATTACAGCCTCAGCAAGCTCCTTTAATGACATAAATTCTTCCTTGGCACGCAGTCTTCCAATAAGGTCAACAAATGGCTCTAACTTGGAAAGTGCCGCATTCTTTATTGTGTCAATATCCTTTGCATTGACAAGTGCTTCCCAGAAAGTAATATCATTAAAATCTGCATATTCCTGCAATCTGTCAATCGTAGTATTACCAATTCCCCTCTTCGGAACATTTATAATTCGCTTAACCGCCTGACCATCAAGACCATTATCAATAGTTTTAAGATAAGCAAGAATATCTTTGATTTCCTTTCGCTGATAGAAATTCTGTCCGCCATATATCTTATATGGAATGTTGTGAATCATCAGCTTTTCTTCGAGCGCTCTTGACTGTGCATTAGTTCTGTAAAGAATGGCAACATCATTATAATTCCAGCCATCCCTTACATACTCTGCAATACCACTCGCAACGCCTTCTGCCTCATCATACCCGTTCTCATACAGAGTATAATTGACCTTCTCGCCCTCTCCGTTATCAGTCCAGAGTGACTTGCTCTTTCTTCCAATATTATTACTTATCACTGCATTTGCAGCATTAAGAATAGTCTGCGTCGAACGGTAATTCTGCTCAAGCTTTATAACCTTAGCGCCTGTGAACACATTTTCAAAGTTAAGAATATTATAAATATTTGCTCCACGGAACTTATATATAGACTGGTCATCATCACCAACCAAACATATATTGCCATACTTTGCTGCAAGCATTGCAACAAGCTTAAACTGTGATGTATTAGTATCCTGATACTCGTCGACCATTATATATCTGAATCTGTCCTGATAATGCTCAAGTACCTCTGCATCACTCTGGAACAGCTCAACCGTCTTGAATATCAGGTCATCAAAATCAAGCGCATTATTAAGCTTAAGCGTCTTCTGATATTCTCTGTATACGCCTGCAATTCTTCTAAGATTATAGTCGTTACCTGCCTCAAGCTCGAACTCATCAGGAGTCTTTAACTCATCTTTAGCAGATGAAATCTTACTCATAATTGCACGCTCTTTAAGCATCTTCGTATCTATATTCATCTTCTTACATATATCCTTGATTACAGACTTCTGATCGTCCGTATCATATATCGTAAAGTTATTATCGTATCCAATTCTGTCTATGTATCTTCTTAAAATTCTCACGCATGTTGAGTGGAATGTACTTACCCATACAGCCCCTGCGCCCTGTGTCACAGTAGTCTCAACTCGTTCCTTCATCTCTCTTGCAGCTTTATTAGTAAATGTGATAGCCATAATATTATATGGGTCTACTCCGCATTCTTCTATTAAATATGCAATTCTGTTCGTAAGCACGCGCGTCTTTCCAGAGCCTGCCCCGGCAATAATAAGCAGCGCGCCGTCTGTATATTTAACTGCCCTTTTCTGGCTGTCATTCAAATCTTCTAATCTCATATACCCACCTTTATGCAAATGTGAAATCTATATCCACCTTATTTCTGCCAACTACCACATTATACAAAAACAACGGGATGTTGCCAAGCCAATATGACAACATCCCTGATTGTTATTTATTAAATTCACATATTACTAATTGTCAGATTATGCAAGCTTTGTTCCACAGTTAGAACAGAACTTAGCGCCATTAGTTGGTGTTCCACAGTTAGGACAGAACTTAGGTGCTGTGCCACCTGACACATTTGCATTATTATTCATTGCAGTATTCATGTTATTCATCATCTGCTGTCCAACCTGCATTCCCATCTGGAGCTGCATCATATCACTGGCAATATTCGAACCGCCTCTTGAATTGCCGATACTATCAGCCATAGCCATCTGTGTATATCTGTTCATATCTCCAACCATTGCCTGAGAAGCTGCCTTATTAGTCATCTTCTGTACTTCTTCCGGATAAGAAAAGCTTGAGATAGTAAAGCTTGTTATTGTGATTCCTAACTTGCTCATCTCCATATCAAGGTCTGTCTTAATACCCGCTGAGATATCATAAGCATTAGCCTGAAGATTAAACATATCCTTGCCTTCTTTAGAAATCCACTTCATAAGAAGCTGGTCAAGAACTGCTGATATTCTTTCCTTAACATCTGCAACAGTGTACATCTGCTTTACACCTGCTACCTTGTCTATAAGCGTAATGTAATCAGATACTGAAAATGAGAAGTTACCGAAAGCTCTTATTGGCATTCCACCTGGAAGTGCCTGTGTTGGAATAAGAATAGGATTCTTAGTTCCCCACTTTTCTGTGAATTCCTTAGTATTAACAAATAAAACTTCTGCTCTTACTCCACTGTTGAAGCCAAACTTAAAGCCTTTAAGTGTTGATAAGAATGGAATAATCTGTGATTCAATATCAAAGCTTCCCTCGTCCTTAAAAATACCTTCAATCTTACCATTGTACATAAAGATTGCATCCTGGCCGGCGCGGATAATCAGCTTACTGCCTTTCTTGATTTCTCTGTTGGTCCATTTCCAGAAGATTATATCATCTCTGTACTCTTCCCATTCAACTACGTTGGCAAACTGCCCTTTGAATAATCCCATGTTCCCTCTCCTTATCTATGTATTGCTTATCTCATTATAAATGTGCTTCTGAATTATAAGCCCATCTGAGCCTTAAGTGCTGCTAATTCATCATCAACTGCTGTGTTAGCTGGCTCTGCATCATACTTAGCTGCAAGACTGTCAACATCTGCCTCAAGCTGTGTCTGGTTAAGCTCTGCCATAGCATTTGCCTGGTCAAGCATCTTATCAGCCTTAGCTTCCATCTTGTTAAATGCATCCATGCTTGTTCCAACGCTGTTCACGCTTGAACCAACCTTATTGATTCTCTCCTGAGCCTTAGCTGCTGCTACCTTAGCCTTAACTGCATCTCTTCTTGCCTCAAGTGACTGGATATCCTTGCAGAGCTTATCATGCATCTGACGCATCTTGGCTGCATTGTCTGCTGCAATATTGTATGTCTGCTGTAATGTAGCCTGCTTAGAAACTAACTGCTGCTTCTTCTCAAGGAATGTTCTTGCATCTGCCTCATTGCCAGCCTTAAGAGCCTTTTCTGCATATGACTGATACTTGGCAACATCTGCTGTGCATTCATCAAGCTCTCTTTTACATCTTGTCTCCTCAGCCATAACTGAAGCTGTCTCTGCCTTAACCTTTCCAAGGTCGCTCTCAAGATTTCTCATGTACTGGTCAATCATCTTCTCTGGATCTTCACACTTATCGAGAAGTGCATTGATGTTAGCGCTCATAATGTCCTTGAATCTTGTTAAAATACCCATAATAATCCTCCATTCCTGTGCCGCTTTCTGGCACATATCACCCTCTGGTGCATCCGAATTCTGTCTCCCAGAATTCTTAAAAAACCTTTTTCATTATAATATATCAGGAGCAAAATGTCACGAATATTTGCTCCTATGAAACATATTTTATATTGCTGTAATAAATATTAAAATATCATAATATGCACAATACACTATGCTAAAGTTCATTATATTATTCCTACTTGAAATGTGGTTTTAAAAACTATATAATATAGCTTAAGCATTAATATAAATGTATTCTCTCATGAATACGCATTTTTAAAGAAATGAGGAACATATGAACAACGATATTAAAGAGCTTATGAGCGGTATTCTTAAAGATATGTCCGCTCTTAACTATATAAAACCCGGAGATGTGCCTAACATCAATCTGTACATGGATCAGGTTACAACATTTATGTATGAACATCTTCACGATACAAAGCGTACCACTGATGATAAAGTACTAACCAAAACGATGATTAACAACTATGCCAAGAACAATCTGCTGCCATCACCAGTTAAGAAAAAGTACTCTAAGGAGCATATATATATCCTTACATTTATCTATTACTTTAAGAACATTCTCTCAATAAGTGATATACAGAAAATGCTCAATCCTCTCACTGAGAAATTCTTTGATGAAGGTTCCAAGCCGGATCTGGATTATATATATAAAGAGATATTTTCAATGGAATCCTCTCTTGCAAGGCCCTTATCTAAAGATATATTTGCAAAGTCTGAACAGGCAAGTAATGCATTTACAGATGTAAAGGATGATGATGACAGAGAATTCTTACAGTTCTTCAGTCTTGTATGTCTTTTAAGCTTTGATGTATACATGAAGAAGAACATGATTGAAAGTCTGATTGATGATTACTCTGCCAAGCATGCGCCAAAGCAGCCTGAGAAGCCTGATAAAACAGACAAAAAGAAATAATCCGTATAAATTAAGGGAACTGCCAGTACTGACAGTTCCCTTTTACATTGCTTCATATATTACTTATTATCTTCTGACTCTTTCTCAAGCATGCCAAGTCTTTCAAATACTCTGTCATACCCGTCATTACCATAATTAAGCGAACGGTTTACCCTGCTGATTGTCGCAGTAGACGCACCTGTCTTCTCTGCAATATCAAGATATGTCCTGTGTTCTCTTAACATCTTGGCAACCTCAAATCTCTGTGACAGAGATAAAATCTCGTTAATTGTACATACATCCTCAAAGAAATCGTATGCTTCATCTAAATCCTTAAGACTTAATATTGCCTGAAAAAGCTGCTCAACAGCCTGTGTCTTTAACTTATTATTCATAATTATACACCCCGGTTTTCCAAAATAGCATTGGCTTATTACTTTCAAATTTTAACACAGTGAAGTTTTAAAGTAAAGACATTATTCACTTCTTAATGCCACAACAGGATCTTTTTTAGCTGCAAGCTTTGCTGGAATAAGTCCGGCAATAAATGTAAGGAACATACTTATTATTATAAGTATTACTCCTCCTGCAACCGGAAGCTGTGCAACATTGGAAATGTCTGTAAGGTGCTTAATCAACGCATTTGCAGGTATGCACAACAATAAAGTTACAACAATGCCGAGTGCGCCTGAGACAAAACCTTCAATAAGTGTCTCTGCATTGAATATTCTTGAAACATCTTTCTTAGAAGCACCAATACTTCTTAATACTCCAATTTCCTTAGTTCTTTCAAGTACTGAAATGTATGTGATAATACCTATCATTATTGAAGAAACTATAAGTGATATTGCAACAAATGCTATTAGTACATAAGAGATTGCATTAATAATTGTACTTACTGATGACATCATTATTCCAACGTAATCTGTATAGTTGATAACATTTTCTTCCTTGCCATCGTCCTGTTGCAGCCTATTGTAATCCTTGATAATATTCTGAACCTTCTCCTTAGAATCAAAATCAGTTGCATATATATCTATCTGTGAAGGTGTATCAAGGTCTGTAATTCCAAGCTTCGACTTATTGCTGTCTAATGTTGCATCTGTTGTTCTAGCCTTTAGTGACGCTGAGAAAAGCTGTAGTATCTGGTCATCGCTCATTCCACTTGTCATTGCCTGCATCTGAGCGCTTTCCTCTGGTGAAAGTGTTGCCATATATGCATTTACATCATCCAT
>ENA-OUQI01001848-OUQI01001848.1-human-gut-metagenome-genome-assembly--contig:-NODE-1848-length-12353-cov-5.580094_pt1 | contig 12353 bp, 10 predicted proteins | sample MGYA00237953_ERZ548840 | MGnify/ENA primary metagenome ERZ548840 (study PRJEB26490, sample SAMN05194690) | human gut metagenome | biome: terrestrial biome; feature: human-associated habitat; material... | reverse complement strand
CGTGAATATAGCCGAAGTTAGCGACTAGCTCAAAGTTGCCCTGCCCACGTTCCCCGCCTGATCCCGCACTCCCGCCCCGGTTTTTCGGCGTCCGCGTAGCCAATAAAAATAAGAAACCTCAAGAATTTTCCCCTTTAAGCGCCTGCGTAATTCCCTTCACCGAAGAAGCATACTCCATCGGCGCCATCCCCGTAGCCTTCTTAAACTGCTTCGAAAAATAAGGCAGCGAACTATAAGACAAAAACCCTGCGATCTCCGTCAGATTTTTCCGTCCGTCCCGGATCATATCCTTTGCCCGCTGAATCTTCAGTCCGTTAAAATATTCCATCGGACCACATCCCTTCTCCTTCTGAAATAGTTTCTGAATCGAAGAACGGCTCAGCGAAAAATGCTCACACAGCTGATCCAGCGAAAGCTGTTCACAGATATGAAACTCCATAAACTCTGTGATTTCCTGTAAGCGCTTCTCCCGTGTTCCCGAAAGTTCCACCGGACTCACGAACGTCCCCGTGATCCGCCGGCGCGGAAAAACATCAGGCTTTGCATCATTTTGAAGTACTGTGACAAGAAAAAGCTCCAGATACAGCAGAATCATCTGCTGGGAACCAATCGGTGTATCCGCCCGAAGCTTGACCTGTTCCACGGAAGGAATATTCATCGGTGTGGATAATACTTTCCGGGCGGTGTCGAGAATGTGGGAAACCAACGTCCGTTCCTCCATATTTAATGTCATCTTTTTTCCACGGAATTCACCCATTGCCGGAGAATGACTGACAAAAGAGACAGCAACAAGATTTGGTGAAGAATTTCCGACTGAGCGGATCGCATGAAACTCATTTGGTTCATGGAAAATAATATCTCCTGCGTGAAGTGTAAACTGATGTTCTCCGCCCTGAACGATCACACTGCCTTTATCAACATACATAAATTCCCAGAAATCATGGGATTCCCCACGGAATACAAAATCCCGCATATATTCAAAATAATGAATCGTGATGATCGAATCAATCACAATCTCGCGTTTCAGCTTTGTTTCAATATAAGTCATAAGTGAACACATCCCTCCGAATACCCCTATTTTACCAGAGAACAGGGTAATCCACAACAAAAGGATCGGCCTGATTTCGTGCAAAATAAGCGCTTTATTATGGTAAAACGCTAAAAAGCATACGCAATCAGACAATAAGAGTACACAATAAGACAACTCAAAAACGAAAAAACTGGTTATAATGAATAAAACACAAACAACTGTCTGAGGGACAAGGACGAACAGTTGACAAAGGAAAAAATAAAGAGGCAAACACCTATGATGATAATTGAAAGAGGAAATACGAAAGTCTGTTTCTGTCAGGAGACTCTGGCGGTGACGGTAGAAAAGGATCAGACCCGCTGGGAATGGGCGGATGGCTTTCAGCCGAAACTGATCTGTAAAGAAGGAAGCTTTTCTTTTCTGGATGCAGTAACCATCACCCATGAAACCTATACTATGGGTGTCGGCATCGGAATCCGAAGCTGTTTTGAGGGATTTGAAAAAGACGGCGTGACTTATCCGTATGCTTTTGAGACACTGATCTGGATGGAAGATACCACAGAACAGGTATATTTCGAATGGGTTCCGTTAAAAGAAGAAGGGCTTCAGATTGAAAAAGTACTCTGGCCGGGTCAGATGGCTTTTGAAGAAAAGAAAGACAGCTGGTATACGCTGCTGACACATCAGCAGGGTATTCTGATTCCGAATGACTGGGAGATACCGTTGTCTGCGATTCCGTTTGCAGGATTCTTTGAAACAGCAGGCGGATATATGCCATGGTTCGGTCAGGTAAAAGACAGACAGGGGTATATCGCAATCTGCACCACACCGTGGAATGCAGGATACTATGCCGAGCATCCGGCAGGCGGTCCATACACCCACGTCGGCGTATACTTTGAACCGAGTCTCGGAAAGATGGATTATCGCAGAGTGATGCGATATACTTTCCTGGATGACTGTGATTACAATGATTTGTGTAAAGAATATCGGTCTTATGTAAACGAACAGGGAAGATTAAGAACGCTGGAAGAAAAAGCGGCAAGAAATCCATCCGTCAACGATCTGATCGGATGTGCTTTCGTTCACAAGGGAATCAAAACCCAGGTGCAGCACAACTCCGATTTCTTTGATCCGGAGAATCCGGAAAAGAACAATCATCTGACAACTTTTGCACAACGTACAAAAGAAATCAGAGAACTTCATGAGCAGGGAGTGGAAAAGCTGTATCTCCATCTGGATGGCTGGGCACAGCCGGGATATGACAACCAGCATCCTGATTACCTGCCGGCGTGTAAAGAGGCCGGTGGCTGGGAAGATATGAAAGAACTGGCAGATACCATGCACGAATGTGGTTATATGTTTGGTATCCATGATCAGTATAGAGATTTTTATAAAGCTGCTCCAAGTTTTGATGAAAATTATGCCTGCAGATTACCGGATGGAAGTATTCCGGAGCACCAGAGATGGGCGGGGGGTCCACAGTCATATCTGTGTGCAACACAGGCACCGTATTATGTGAAGCGCAATTTTACCGAGATCAAAAAACACGGAATCCGGCTGGATGGTGCTTATCTGGATGTATTCACCTGTAACGAAGGAGATGAATGTGACAATCCGGAACATCGCATGACACGTAGAGAATGTTATGAATTCAGAGGAAGATGCTTTGAGTATCTGCTCTCCCAGGGTATCCTGCCAAGTTCGGAAGAAGTAAGCGACTGGGCAGTCCCGAGTCTGGTTTTCTGTCATTACGCACCGTATGATTTTATGATGAAGAAACCGGGAACACCGAAAGAAGGAGTTCCGGTACCGTTATACAATCTGGTATATCATGACTGTGTGATCCAGCCATGGATGATGGATAAAGTAAGCGACGAGGAAGATTACATGCTGTACGCCCTGTTAAACGGCGGTGCACCGTATCTGATCCGTGACGCGGCTTATCCGAATATCGACGGAGCTTTTGACGATAACGTAACACTGAGTCGAAAAGAAGAAATCGAACGTAGCAAGGCAGTGACAGAATTACATAAACAGGTGGCAAAATGCGAGATGCTGCATCATGAGATGGTAAATGGAGATTATATGGTACAGGAGACAACGTTCTCCGACGGAACCGGTGTACGGGTGGATTTCAGAAAACAAACGTACCAGATCTTCCATAAATAAAACGATTCAATACGAAAAGACAACGAGAGGGAGCCAAAGCGGGCATGTGTACAGGAAGGCTGTGCATACCCGCTTTTCCCGTATCAGGCTGAGAAAATTATGGCATTTTCAAAAAAAGATGTTATAATGATGCAGAATAAATAGTTAAAACAAATACGTATGTAAGTGGGTAACCCTTTTGGCTAGTACAACGTAAGCACGGAACAGTTACTCATTTTCATAATAGAGTAACCCGACAATGAATATTCCAACAAAGGGAAAAGGAGAGAAAGGTCATGAAAAATATGAAAAAAATTGCAGCACTGGGTATGTCTGCTGTCATGGTAGCAGGTATGATGGCCGGATGCGGAAGCAGCAGTGATTCTTCCAGCAGCGACAGCAAGGGAAGTTCCAAATCCGGTGACAAAGTAGAACTGACACTGGGTATCTGGGATGAAAATCAGAGAGATGCCATGCAGAAAATGATCGATGCATATGAAGCAGAAAATGATAACGTATCCATCAGCATCCAGCTGACACCATACAAAGGTGGAGAATACTGGACAAAACTGGAAGCATCTGCAGGCGGCGGAACAGCTCCTGACGTATTCTGGCTGAATGTTCTGCATCTGGATTCTTACGTGGAAGGTGGTATCCTGGATGATCTGTCTGATGCAATCGCATCTTCCGACATCAAAGATAACTTCGCTGAGACTCTGGTAAACAACTATGTTCGTGACGGTAAAAACTACGCAGTACCGAAAGACTTCGATACCAACGCTCTGTGGTACAACAAAGACCTGTTCGACCAGGCCGGTGTGGAATATCCTACCGATGATATGAGCTATGAAGATCTGGTAGCTCTTGCAACAGAACTGAAAGACAAACTTCCGGAAGGTGTATATCCGTTCGCCTGCCCGGTTGACTTCCAGACATGGTATTATCAGACTGTATACGCAAATGGCGGCTGGATCCTGAACGATGACGCTACCGAAACAGGATACGGTGATGCAAAAACACAGGAAGGTATCCAGTGCTGGATCGACATGATCGATGCCGGTCTGTCACCAAGTGCCTCTACTCTGTCTGAGACAGGTTCCGATGCCATGTTCGAAGGCGAGCAGATCGCTATGACACTGGCTGGTTCTTACATGGTTCCGGAATACGTTTCCAACGATACCATCAAAGACAAAATCGACTGTGTAGAAGTTCCTACCTTCAATGGTGTAGAAGACAACTGTATCAACGGTCTGGGATTCGCAGTATATGAAGGATCCAAACAGAAAGAAGAAGCTGAGAAATTTGCAATCTGGATGGGAAGTTCTGAAGCTCAGAAGATCCAGGGTGAAACTGGTGTAGTAATCTCCGCAAGAGAAGACGCACAGCAGTATTTTGCAAAAGCAAATGAGCAGTACAACCTGGCAGCATATACAAACCACTCCGCTGAAGCTTATCCACTGCCGGTATGCAGCAAAGCAGCAGAACTGTATGATATGGAATCTACCTGGTTAACAAAAGCTTATACGGGCGAAATGTCACTGGCAGATGCCTGCTCCGGCCTGAAAGAAGAAGCAGACGCTCTGTTAGCAAAGTAATAAAGTAGGTGAAAGAATGGCTGACGTGAAAGCAAAAGTAAAGACGCCGAAGAAAAAAGCGTCGAAAAGAGAGAAAAAAGACTGGATTGCCGCATATATCCTGATTGCACCCGTTACCCTGGGTCTGCTGGTGTTTTATATCTGGCCGTTTATCCAGAATGTCTGGTTCAGTTTTAATGATGTAAACAAATTTAATATGTCTACTTTTGTAGGTCTTGCAAACTACAAAGAAATGATCGGTGACAAAGAAGTATGGAGAACCTTCGGCAATACCCTGAAATACGTTATCGTAACTGTACCGGTAGGGCTGGCGTTATCCACTTTCCTTGCGGCTTTACTGAATGCAAAGATCAAAGGAAAATCCATTTACCGTACCCTGTATTTCCTTCCTTCGGTTACCATGTCTGCAGCTGTGGCCATGGTCTGGAAATGGATCTACAATGAACAGATGGGTATCCTGAACAGCGCTATCAAAGCCATGGGAGGAACCGGTCATAACTGGCTGACTGATTCCAAGACAGCATTGTTTATGATTATGATCGTAGGTCTCTGGATGACGGTTGGTTATAACATGATTATCCTACTGGCAGGTATGCAGGGAATCAACAGTGTGTATTACGAAGCAGCCGCTATCGACGGTGCAAGCGAAATTACTCAGTTTTTTAAAATCACGGTACCGATGCTGACACCGACAGTCTTCTTCGTTATGATTACATCCATCATCAGTGGTTTCCAGGTTTTTGATACTGTTTACATGATGATCGGCAAAGCAAGTCCGGCATTCGAGGCAACACAGACCGTTGTGGCACTGTTTTACCGGACAGCGTTCGACTATGGTTATAAAGGATATGCAGCAGCTATTTCTATTCTGATCTTCGCAGCGATTATGATCGTGACCGTGATCCAGATGATCGGACAGAAGAAATGGGTGAACTACGACTAAGGAGGAGTGAGAACATGAAAGGTAAATTTAAGCTAAATCACCTGATCGTCCATCTGATCCTCCTGGTCGGAGTGATCGTGGTTGTATTTCCATTTGCATGGATGATCCTGACATCATTTAAAACATCCGGTGAGGCGATGAAGATTCCGCCGACAATTTTCCCGGAAAAATTCGTTACAACGGCATATCATACCATTGTAAGTTCTGCAATTCCGTTTGCAACTGTTTATATGAATACGATCATTACCACCGTGGTTACCACACTGGTACAGATTGTATTCTGCTCCATGGCAGGTTATGCGTTCGGACGTATCGAGTTCCCGTTCAAGAATGCAATCTTTATTCTGGTGTTATCTGTACTGATGGTACCTGGACAGATCTTCCTTCTGCCGCAGTATCAGATCGTTCAGAAACTGGGACTGCTGGATACGATCCCGGCACTGTTTCTGCCAAACCTGTTCAGCGCGTTCGGTACTTTCCTGCTGAGACAGTTCTTCATGTCTCTGCCGAAAGAACTCGAAGAAGCAGCCATCGTGGACGGATGCGGACGTTTCCGTATCTTCGCACAGATCATGCTGCCGCTGATCAAACCGGGTATCGTGGCAATGTCCATCTTCACCATCAAGTTTGCATGGAATGACTTCATGTGGCCTCTGATCGTCAACACTTCTATGAATAAGATGACACTGGGACCTGCACTGTCTACCTTACAGGGACAGTACACCACAGAGTATCCGATGCAGATGGCCGGTGCGGTTCTCGCCGTACTGCCGCTGGTAGTGATGTTCTTCATCTTCCAGAAACAGTTCATCGAAGGTGTTGCTCAGTCCGGTATCAAGGGCTGATGCTCAACCTATTGACAATGTAGGAAATCACATGCTACTATAATCCACAGAATTGTGGGTTTCAAATGAGAAAAAAAGATTTCGGGGCTTTCAGTTCCCGGAATCTTTTTCTTACTTTACAGGAAATTGCTTTCCTGTAAAGTAAGAAAAGCTCCGCGAGGATGCGCACTACGGCGTATAAGGTAGATGTCGCAAGCGACCGCCCCAGGCGCGAGAATGTGCAAAGGCACATTCTTTGTTCTATATATAAGGAAAGTCATGAAGAGGACAGGGAGAAAAAAGAATGGAAATGACAATACAGGAAGTAAAACAACTGGACAAAAACAGCTATCAGATCATTGATATCCGTGATGATAATGAGATCGCTCACGGTGCGATTCCGGGAGCGGTTGCGCTGAAAGTGGAAGAGATTGCGGAGAACCCGCTGGTGGATAAAAGCAAAAAACTGGTGATCTGCTGCAGCAGAGGAAAATACAGCCAGGAAGTGGTACCGGAACTGGTGGAAAAAGGTTTTGACGCTGTCAGCTTAAAGGGCGGTTATATCGCCTGGCTGATGGATCTGATGCGGGAAGATCAGGAAAAGGACATCAGTGCCGATGTGGAAAAAAGCATCCATAAAAAGTTCCGCAAATCCATCTGGTGCAAATTTACGAAGGCCATCAATCAGTACGAACTGGTTAAAGAAGGAGATTGCATTGCAGTCTGTATCTCCGGTGGAAAAGATTCGATGCTGATGGCAAAACTGTTTCAGGAATTAAAACTGCATAACAAATTCTCTTTTGATGTGAAATTTCTGGTGATGGATCCGGGATACAGCCCGGAAAACCGCAAGGTGATCGAGGAGAACGCAAGAAAACTGAATGTTCCGATCACAATTTACGAATCGGATATTTTTGAGGCAGTTTTCCATGTGGATCAGTCCCCGTGCTATCTGTGTGCGAGAATGCGAAGAGGCCATCTCTATCATTACGCACAGGAACTGGGCTGTAACAAGATTGCTCTCGGTCATCACTATGATGATGTGATCGAGACCATCCTGATGGGTATGCTGTATGGCGCACAGGTACAGACCATGATGCCAAAGCTGCACAGCACCAATTTCGGGGGGATGGAACTGATCCGTCCGATGTATCTGATCCGAGAGGACAGCATCAAGGCGTGGAGAGATTATAACGATCTGCATTTCATTCAGTGCGCATGTAAATTTACTGACACCTGCACCACCTGTAATAATGAAGAGACAAAATCCAAACGTATGGAAATCAAACAGCTGATCCAGACATTGAAAAAGACGAATCCATTCATCGAGAGCAATATCTTCAAGAGTGTGGAAAATGTCAATTTGGATACGGTGGTTGGCTATAAGCAGTATGGAGAACGCCATTATTTCCTGGAAAATTATGATAAGATGGGCGAGTTGAAAAAAGAGGAACTGGCGAAGAAAGAAGCGGCAGAGAAAGAGGCGGAAGCTGCAAAGACAGAGAATGCCGGTGAGAATGTAATGGAACAGAAAGCCGCAGAAGAATAAGAAAACCGGAATCACTACAGACAAAGATTGAGGTGAGCATATGGCAGCAACACTGGAAAAAATCTATGAGGCAGCGCTTCATCACTATCATATGAAACTGGTCGCAGGCGGGGGAGGACTCTCGAACCTGGTGGACTGGGTGCATGTGGTGGAAGAGGTGGATTATGTGCATTTTCTGAAAGGACGGGAACTGATCGTGACCACCGGGATCAAAGAACCGGACGATGCACAGTTGCTGGAATTTGCCCGGCGGGTACATGCGACGGGAGCCAGCGGACTGGTGTTTAATATCGGAAGGTATATCAAGGGTGTGCCAAAGAAAGTCCAGGAATTTGGTGAAGAACAGGATTTTCCAATCTTTGTTCTGCCGTGGGAAGTGCATCTGGTGGACTTTAACCGGGAACTGTGCAATCTCATCTACCGGTCAGAACAGGAGCAGGACGATCTGGAGAGTGCCGTTCGAAAAGCGGTATTTTCTCCGGAAAAGAAAGAAACATATCTTCCGGTGCTGGCAAGAGAGGGGATTCATGGGGATACCGGTCTTACGATGGTGCAGTGTTATGTTCCGGCTTCCGGAAAGACCGATATTACCAGCTTTTATTACCGCTTTTTAAGGCAGTGCCAGCAGATTCTTACAAAACAGAATCTGACACATGTAGTCTTTCATCACGACAGGTATCTGACACTGGTGATGGTGGAATACAGAAAAGAGATTGTGGAGCAGGTGCTGGATGCGATGAAACGATGTGCCCTAAACTCAGCAGAGGGAACAGCGATGTATCTGGCTGTCAGTGAGGGAGAAACGTTGATTGGTAATCTCAGGGAAAAGTATCAGACTCTTTCTTATCTGTGTCGCTGGGCTGCCGATAAAAAGCAGACCCTTTGCCGGGAGAGCGAAATTGGTGTGACAAAACTCCTGCTGGCAGTTTCGGATCGGAGAAAACTATGGGAATATGAGACACAGACCCTGGGAGAGCTGGAGAGGATCGACCAGGAGACAGGAAGTGAATATCTGAAGATTCTGAAAATTTATCTCGAAGAAAACGGCAATATTCAGGAAGTAGCAGCAAAATGCTTCCTTCACCGGAATACGGTGGCATATCATCTGAAAAAGATCAGCGAGATCACCGGGAAAAATCTCGGGGAGACGAGAAACCGGACCCAGTGGGAACTTGCCTATCTGATCCGGAATCTGCGGAGGCTGCTGGAATAAATGAGACGGAGTGAACAGATAACAATGTGAACGATGCACAAAAACCATGTGCACGGTGACAATGGACAGAACAGGAAAGTGTGATAATATAGGATACAAGCAAAGGCGCGATACAGTTGAAAAGCTGTGATCGTGCCTTTTTGTTTTTCAGATTAGAATTCCACAGGAATGAGGCATAAAGGAGGAGACAGAAATGTTAAGAGAAGCATTACCTGAGATTGTAACAGGAAGTGTACCGGGACCGAAAGCTGCGGAAATTTTAAAACGACGTGATGCAGCGATTCCGAAAGCCATGTGCGGAACTACTTATCCGATCTGTATGGGAAGAGGAGAGGGAGCCATGCTGGAAGACGTGGATGGCAATCGTTTCCTTGACTGGATCGGTGGTGTCGGTGTTCTGAATATCGGATACAGCAACCCGGAAGTCGTTGAGGCAGTGAAAGCCCAGGCGGACAAATATTTCCACGGCATCTTCAATGTCTATGTACATGAAGGATATGTAAAACTGGCAGAAATGTTTGATGAGACAATGCCATGCCGCGGTGACAAGATGAAAACATATTTTGCAAACTCCGGAGCCGAGGCAGACGAAAATGCGATCAAGATTGCAAAAGCCTATACGGGAAGAAATAATATCATCTGTTTCTCCGGTGCATTCCATGGAAGAACCAACCTGACCATGGCACTGACTGCAAAGAAAGCCTACGCCCTTGGCATGGGACCTTTCCCGGCAGGCATCTACCGTGCGGAATTCCCCTATCTGTACCGTGCACCGAAAGGATACACCGAAGAGGAAGCCATTGACTATTATATCGAAAAATTCCTGAAACTTTTCGATGAAGCTACACCGGCAAGTGATGTGGCAGCTGTCATCCTTGAGCCGTTACAGGGCGAAGGCGGATTTATCCCGGCACCGATCGAATTTGTAAAGAAACTGAGAAAGATCTGTGATGATAACGGCATCATGCTGATCGCTGATGAAGTACAGTGTGGTAACTGCAGAACCGGAAAATACTTCGCATCGGAATACTGGAAAGAAGCCGGTGCAGCACCGGATATCATCACCACAGCAAAATCCATGGGAGCCGGAGTTCCGATCAGTGCCATCACAGCAAGAGCAGAAGTCATGGATGCAGCACCGGCGGGAACCATCGGCGGAACCTACTGTGGTAACCCGTTAGCCTGTGCAGCAGCCATCAAAACAATGGAAATCATGAAAGCCGAAGATTACTGTGGAAAGTCGATGCACATCGGAAAAGTGGTTACAGAAGCTTTCGAAAAGATGAAAGAAAAATATTCTGTGATCGGAGATGTCCGGGGACTTGGAGGCATGATCGGTGTAGAATTTGTCAAAGACAAAGAAAGCAAAGAGCCGAATCCGGAATTTGTAAAGCAACTGATCCAGTCGGCATTACAGAAAGGTCTGCTTCTTGAAAATGCCGGTTCCGCAGGAAATGTCATCCGTTTTCTGGCACCGCTGTGCATGACTGATGAGCAGATGGAAGCAGGATTAAAGATTTTCGAAGATGCTATCATAGAAAATCTGTAACCGGAACTTTAGAAATATTCATGAAAATCGCTATAGAATAAAAAACAGAAAATATAAAAAGACGGCAAAGGCGCTGAATAAACAGTTTCCTGCCGTCTTTTTGTTTTGATTTACGCGGGCAGCAAGTTAAAGTCCATGCTTGCATGAGACCTTGGTGACTGCTGCGATAACTTGAGAAACACGCTCCGCAGGGGTGCGTTATAAAACATATTTCATAAACAAAAATCAGGGAGGACAACACTATGAAATTAAAAGACACAGGACTCACATTCCAGGACATCAAAGACAAAGTAGACAAATATATGATCGAGACTTATGAGAGATTCGATTTTCTGGCTGAGACAGCAAAAGATCAGTATATGTATGACGAAAACGGAACTCCTTATCTGGATTTTTATGCAGGAATCGCTGTAAACTCCGCCGGAAACTGTAATGAAAAAGTGGTAGCAGCAGTGAAGGATCAGGTAGAAGATATCATGCATACTTTTAACTACCCTTACACCATTCCGCAGGCTCTGCTGGCAGAAAAAATCTGCACTACCATTGGCATGGACAAGATCTTTTATCAGAACTCCGGTACAGAAGCCAACGAAGCGATGATCAAGATGGCAAGAAAATATGGGGTAGAAAAATACGGACCGAAGAGATACAACATCGTAACTGCATCCATGGGCTTCCACGGAAGAACCTTCGGTGCCATGTCTGCAACCGGACAGCCGGATAACGGATGTCAGATCGGATTCGGACCGATGACGGATGGATTTACCTATGCAGAGTACAATAACCTGCAGGCATTCAAAGATGCATGTACCGAAGATACCATTGCGATCATGGTAGAGCCGGTACAGGGTGAAGGCGGTGTTCATCCGGCAACCATGGAATTTATGCGGGGACTGAGAGAATTCTGTGATGAACATGAGATGCTTCTTCTGATCGATGAAGTACAGACCGGCTGGTGCAGAACAGGTAAAGTGATGTCCTTTATGAATTATGGAATCAAACCGGATATTGTATCTATGGCAAAAGCTCTGGGTGGCGGAATGCCGATCGGTGCGATCTGTGCAACTGCAGAGGTAGCCAAAGCATTCACCCCGGGATCTCATGGTACGACTTTTGGCGGACATCCGGTATGCTGCGCGGCAGCGCTGGCAGAGGTCAATGAACTTCTGGATCGGGATCTTGCAGGAAATGCTACAAAGATAGGTGCATATTTTATGGAACAGTTAAAGACGCTTCCGCATGTAAAAGAAGTCAGAGGACAGGGACTCCTGGTTGGTGTGGAATTTGACGATACCATCTCCGGTGTGGATGTGAAACATGAATGTCTGCACAGACATCTGCTGATCACAGCCATCGGAGCTCATATTATCCGTATGATCCCACCGCTTATCATCACCGAAGAAGATTGCGACAAAGCGGTGGCAATCATCAGAGAAGCCGTAGAAGCACTAGAGCGTGTTTGAAAAATCATTCCTGCAATCTGCACGCCCCACTTTGCGGCA
>ENA-OUQI01001838-OUQI01001838.1-human-gut-metagenome-genome-assembly--contig:-NODE-1838-length-12395-cov-3.075527_pt1 | contig 12395 bp, 10 predicted proteins | sample MGYA00237953_ERZ548840 | MGnify/ENA primary metagenome ERZ548840 (study PRJEB26490, sample SAMN05194690) | human gut metagenome | biome: terrestrial biome; feature: human-associated habitat; material... | reverse complement strand
GCCGCTGCGGGCCAACTATCCCCAGCGGCGCCCCTTTCGGCGCCCGCCCAACCGATGCCGACGCCAACACCCGCGCAGCCAGCAGCATCGACGATGGAGTCTCTCCCCTCTCAGCCCATCGCGGCAGCTGCTCCCCCATCGCCGGCCTATGGCGCCCCCCTGTCTCAGGCGGCCCCCTTCGAACCATCCGGCATGGTCGCTCATCCCTTTGCAGAGGACGTCGTGGTCGATCACTACGCACCCCCCGCGCCCGCACCGCTCTCCCAGGAGCCAGTTGCCGAGCGGTCTTCGAATCCCTCGTCTTCCCTCACGTTCGAGAACTTCGTTATCGGGGAATCGAACCGCATGGCCTATTCCATGGCCGTCGAAGTTGCAGAGTCCCCCGGACGGCTTCCCCTTAACCCCCTGTTCATTTACGGGAAGAGCGGCTTGGGAAAAACCCACCTCATGAGGGCCATTCAGAACTACATCGAGGAAACGCGTCCCTCGATGCGAACGGTCTATGTGGATGCTCAGGACTTTGTCTCGAAGTACTCAGAGGCCGGCGCCATCAAGGATCAGGAGAAGGTCAGCTTCCGCAACTTCCGCGCCTATTACGAGCAGGCGGACATCCTCCTCCTCGATGATGTCCAGCACCTTCAAGGCAAGAAGGAATCCATGAACATGCTTTTCCAGCTGTTCAACACGCTGACCAGCCAGGGCAAGCAGGTGGTGCTTTCCGCCGACCGCGCTCCCAAGAACATCCAATTCGACGAGCGTCTGAAATCTCGCTTCTACAGCGGCGGCACCATCGATATCCAGCCGCCGGAAGTGGAAACCAAACTCGGCATCGTCAAATCCTTCACCGACGAATTCAGCCGCAGCGAGGGCCTGGGGAACTTCACCCTCTCCGACGACATTCAAATGTACATCGCCGAGAACTCCGGATCCAACATCCGCGAGCTCAAGGGCGCCGTGAATACCGTCATCTATCGCATGATCTACTGCGATCGCAGCGATATCTCCATCGATGAAGTGCGCGAGCTTCTAGCCAACCATTTCACCGGCGGTATGTCACGAAGCTTGACCGTGGAGGACATCCAGCGGGAAGTGGAGAACTTCTTCAAGGTGAGCCATAGCGACATGGTAGGCCCCAAGCGATCCCAATCCATTGTGAGACCGCGACAGATCGCCATCTACCTGTGCCGGCAACTGCTCGATCTTCCCTACGGCGATATCGGCAAGAAATTCAATCGCGACCATTCGACCGCCATCCATTCGGCAACCAGCATCGAAGAGCGTTTGAAGACCGATCGCGATACCCAAGAAGAGATTGAGGTGCTGCAGAAGATCATCTGCGAGCTGGACTAGTTTGTTCACAAACTCTTGATAAGAAGGGAAAACCTGCGCATAACAGGACGACTTTTCAACGACAACGGGAGACAGCAGAGGATGGCCGCTAGCGCATGGTTCACAAGCGCGCTCGATAACTCACCAAGCAGTAAGTACGCTAGCAAGCTCCTCACCTGCGGCTATGCCAGTTATCGACTAATCCACTCGTCTTATTGAGACTACTATTTGGATTCTATTTTTAGAATGCCTCCTCAATGGGAACTACTTTTTAGTTCTGCACAGCCGTTACCGGTATTTCATGGTTTCGCCTCCCTACCGCAACCCCCTTCGCAGCCATCTTCCTTATTCTTCTGTTCGCCCCGTTGACAGTACTTTTTTGCGTTGTATAATTCAAAAGCTACTCTTTAAACCATGAAAGGGAAAGAAACAATGAAACGCACCTATCAACCGAACAAACGCAAGCGCGCCAAGTGCCATGGCTTCCGTGCCCGTATGGCTACCAAGGGTGGTCGCGCTGTTCTCGCTTCCCGTCGTGCTAAGGGGCGCAAGCGTCTCACCGTCTAGGAGATCTTTAGGTGCAGACTATTAAATCCAGCACTGAAATCTCCCAGCTCTTCTCTACGGGGCATCGTCTTCATACGCCATACTTTACGGTTATTGTAGGCGCGCAGGACGACAAGCAGAGCAATCATGAGCGACACGGCCATTCCGGTCGTGTCGCTTTTATTGCGGGGAAGAAGTTGGGGAATGCCGTTTGGAGGAACCGCGCCAAACGCCGCTTGCGAGCACTCTGCATGGAGATGGGTGGGCCGTGGGCCGGCTTTGACGTGATATTTCTGGCAAAATCGGGCCTCACTCGGGCTTCTTATAGTAAAGTGCTGAAAGCATGCGGAAATGTCGCTGAGCGCCTTGCCCAAGGCGAAGGGAAGAACACCGTTGAAGAAGCTGCTCGTACGCATTAAGAGGATTCCGACTCTGGTCGCTATCGGTCTTATTATGTTTTACCGAATGGCTCTTTCACCCCTCCTTCCCCCCTCTTGTCGCTTCATTCCCACATGTTCTGAGTACGGACTCACTGCGTTCAAGCGGTATGGGTTTTTCAAAGGGTTCGTGCTCACTGCAAAGAGGATACTGCGATGCCGCCCTGGCGGTCCGTGTGGGTACGATCCCGTTCCCTGAGTCGCCGGTGCATTTGGAAAGGTAAGTTATGTGGGACATCTTTAAAGACTGGATCTTCGACATTATCCAGTTCTTCTATAACTTCTGCCATGACTGGGGCCTGGCGATCATCATTGTCACGATTATCTTCCGTATCATCGTCGCGCCCCTCATGCATAAGCAAGCGAAGTCCAATTATGCTATGCAGAAGGTGCAGCCGAAGATTCAGGCCCTGAAAGATCGCTTTCCCGATGATCCCACGCGCCAATCCCAGGAGATGCAGAAGATCTACGCGGAGATGAAGTTCAACCCGCTCGCTGGTTGTCTTCCGATGCTGCTTCAGATGCCGATCTTTATTGCTCTGTTCCAGGTGCTTCGCGAGATGGGCGATCGTATTGGCGAGGGCACGTACTCGTTCTACAACTTGGTGCCGAATCTCGTCACGACGCCCTCCCAGGCTTTCGGCGAGGGATTCGGAACATTTGTTCCCTATCTCATTCTCATGATTATCTTTGCTGGTGCCACCTTCCTTCCGATGGTTCTTCAGCAGTTGAAAACCGAAAACACCCAGCAGAAAAATCAGACGCTCATGATGGGCGCGATCATGTCTCTTATGATGCTTTGGATTTCCTGGGGTTCGCCGGCGGGCGTGTTGCTGTTCTGGGGCGCATCCTCCCTTATCGGTATCGGTCAGAATCAGTTGACGCTTGCGCGATGCCGTGCTGCTGATCGGCGTAAAGAGGAGGAAGAAGCTCTCGTTGTCAAGCCGATAGAGGTTAACGTCACGCGCAAAGAGAAGAAGAAGCGTCCCAAGAAAAAGCGCTAGACCTTACTGATTTTAGGGAGTGTTTCACATGAAACACTCCCTTTGTACGTTCCGCGGCATCATTTCAACCGCGGTGTTTAAGGTTAGGAGCCTGTAATGACTGAAGAGTTCGAGGACATGATTGAAGAGGTAGAAGACGAGGTGGTGGAGGATTCTCGGTCTTCTGCAGACCCCATTAATACCGAAGAGGTTGTTGAAGAGGACGAGCTTATCGTGACGGACGAGATGCTCGATACTATTGCCGACACTGCTATCGCGGCGCTCCAAGATATTCTCCAGTACTTCAATGTCGGCGAAGTGACTATTGATGAATACGAGGGCGACGAGGGCGAACTGATTCTTGATATCAGCGGCAAAGATATGGCTGTCCTTATTGGTCGCCATGGGAAAACTCTTGACGCGCTGCAATTCATTGTGTCGATGATAACGGTACGTACCATTGGCTTCCGTTATCCGGTTATTGTCGACGTTGAGGGCTACAAGAACCGCCAGCGCCAAAAGCTCGAGTCGATTGCGCACAGCTCTGCTAATCGTGCTGCTTCTCAGCACCGCAAAGTTGGATTGCGCCCGATGACTCCCTATGAGCGCCGGATTATCCATATTGCCCTGAGAGACGATGATCGCGTCGAGACTGTTTCTGAAGGAGAGGGTCCTTCCCGTCATGTAGTCGTGGTTCCTCTGTAAAAACTGTTCGGATACTTTCAACGTGCTGATGGGACGCGCAAAGCACGTCCCATTTCCTTTATTATGGACATGTTCGCCTATGGGAAGGAGTTGAGATGGCAGAAGATCAGACGATGAGCTTGATACAACGCTATCTTGATTCAATCCTTGAAGCAAATAAGGTCACGAATCTTACTCGCATTACTGATGGGGAACAAGCGCGCCTCCTCCATATAGAGGATTCACTGGTAGGTTTGCCAGAGGTCAATGAAGCTCCTGGCGGTCTCTATGGAGATCTTGGCTCAGGAGGCGGGTTCCCTGGCGTCCCTCTTGCGCTCGCAACAGGTAGAAAGACGCTTCTCGTTGATTCGGTGAAGAAGAAAATGATCATTGTTCAATCTGCCCTCGATGATCTTTCGTTGAGTGAGCAGATTTCTACATCAAGCGAGCGCATCGAGGATCTTCCTCTGGCGTACAAGGAGAAATTTGCTGTCCTCACAGCTCGAGCTCTGTCTAAGCTCGTTTCTCTTATAGAGCTTGCTTCGCCCCTCTTGAAAAAAGGCGGTCGCTTAGTGTGCTATAAGGCCCAGCTATCATCGGAGGAGCTTGAGGAAGCGCTTGCTGTGCAAGACCTTGTTGGTATGAAAATGATCTCTCAGCGCGAGATTTGCTTGAGCGATGGAGAGACTACAAGAACAATTGTAGTGTTTGAGAAAGTCAGCAAGCCGAGCATCAAGCTCCCTCGAAGAATTGGCTTGGCTCAGAAACAACCACTTCGTCCTCGAAGCTGAATATAGTATGTGATCGTGTTTCACGTGAAACACGATCAATTTGAATCCTTCTGTCGAACATCGCCTGAACCGGCTTGAGGCGATGATATACTGTGCTCCAATCAAGGAAGGAGGTTCCTGTGGGATTCTTTGATGGTCTTAAACGAGACACAAAACAAGCCCGGACTGTCGAAGAGGTTGATCGACCTCAGACTCAGGAACAAGAAGTGGTAGTCGCTGAAGAGGAACTCGTTGACGATCCTGAAAATATTGAAGTGGTTGTCAGGGAGGTTGAGGATTACGCAGCTCCTGTGATTCCTCAAGAACCTTTGAAGAGCTATAAAGACAAGGCGCCGGTGCGTCATGTTGTCGGACAGACGAAGATCATCGCCATCATTAACCAAAAAGGTGGCGTAGGGAAGTCGACAACGGCAATCAACCTTGGAGCTGCACTGGGAGAGATGGGCAAACAGGTGCTTCTTGTCGATCTTGACCCTCAGGGAAATTGCTCCAGTGGTCTTGGCGTTGAGAAGAGTCTCATACAGCAGTGTATCTACGATGTTCTCCTTAATGATGTTCCTCTTGAAGAGGTAATTATTCCTGATATCGCCGAGGGGTTAGACATTGCTCCTGCTACGATTAATCTTGCGGGAGCGGAAGTTGAGCTGGTCTCGGAAATGGCGCGAGAGAATCGCCTCAAGGATGCTGTGGGCGGTATGCGGGGCAAATATGATTTCATTCTCATCGACTGCCCGCCTTCTTTGGGTCTTTTAACAGTCAATGCTCTCGTAGCGGCCGATAAATTGCTTATTCCTATCCAATGCGAGTTCTATGCTTTGGAAGGTGTGACAAAACTCCTCGAATCAATGAAGCGTGTCAAATCCCGCCTTAATCCTACTCTGGATATCTACGGCATTCTTCTTACTATGTACGATAGCCGTACAACGCTCTCGAAGCAGGTTGTCGATGAAGTGCGTGAGTATTTTGGGCGCTTGGTGTTCGCCACGCCTATTCCTCGCACGGTTAAATTGTCGGAAGCTCCGAGTTTTGGGCAGCCGATTACCCAATATGATCCCAAGGGAAGAGGCGCTCTTTCCTATATTGAATTAGCGAAGGAAGTGATTGCTCGTGGCTAAGCCCGAACGTCGTGGAGGACTCGGTCGAGGTCTGGGTTCCCTCCTCCCCGGTTCCTATGAATCACCTGCCCCTGTTTCCCCTGCGCCTGAGCGCCAGAGAGTGACAATTGAAGTAGATGAAGAGGCAGCGCGAGAGGCCCCTGTTTCCACGCGGCCCGTACGGACGATGGTTGAGCTTGAGGAAGAACCAATAAAGGTCTCTGAGCCCATTGTGCGAGAAGCCATTATTGAGGAATCAAGGATTGAGGAGGTTCCTGTACGGGAAACTGATGAGGTGGAGATTGATAGAATCGCTCCTAATCCCGATCAGCCGAGAACCCAATTTAAAAAAGAGGAAATAGAAGAACTCGCTGCTTCTATCGAAAAAGATGGTCTGCTTCAACCTATTCTTGTAAGACAAATAGCTGATGGCACTTATCAGATCATCGCTGGTGAGCGCCGTTGGCAAGCCTCTAAGGCTGCTGGCCTTAAGAAGGTTCCCGTTCGTATAAAAGAGGTTGATGACGACCAGGCTCTCGAGCTTGCGTTGATCGAGAACATCCAGCGCTCTGATTTGAATCCGATAGAGGAGGCCTACGGATACCGTCGGTTGATGGAGCGGCGCTCGATGACCCAGGCGGAAGTGGCGCAGGCAGTTTCCAAGGGTCGTTCGACTGTCGCCAATGCACTTCGACTTCTTGATCTTCCTGAAGAGGCTCAGCAGCTTCTGTTTGAGGAAAAGATCACGGCGGGCCATGCTCGTGCCATCCTTTCAGTGCCCACAGCTGAAGGCCGTCTTTCCTTGACTCAGAAGATTATCGATAATGGCTTGAACGTGCGCGAAGCAGAGAACCTTGCTCGCCTTATGTCAGGCAAAAAAGATAGCTCTGCTTCGACTCCCCGTGAGCCGATGCCTGCAGTTTACAAGTCTGTGGCGAAGACCTTGCGCGAGACATTGAAGACTAACGTGCGTGTGAAATCGTCCAAAGGGAAGAATAAAATTGAGATTGAATTTAAGGATGAGGAAGATTTGCGACGACTCTTTAGCGAGCTTGTTGGTGAGTAACTTCCAATAGCATTTAATGACTAAGAAAAGAGTCTGTTTCACGTGAAACAGACTCTTTTCTTTTGTTGAAAGAAGTCGTTATAGACCCTAGTGTGAGGTAAGGGAAAATACTTTACATAACATGACATTAGTTGTTTTTGTTTCACGTGAAACATGGGAAGAGAAAGACAAGTTAACGAAGGGCTCCTTGCGCTAACTTGTTTTTTAACTGACCACATGCTCCGTCGATATCAGCTCCGCGGGATTTTCGGAAACTCGTTTCCACGCCATGATGGGTCAGTGTCTCGACCCAATGCTTTGCAGTTGCTGGTGAGGCGGCTTGTAGAGGAGATCCTTCTACGGTGTTCACCGGGAGAAGGTTGACATGGCAGAGTAGCCCATCGCAGAAGTCGAGAAGTGCTTGAAGATCTTCTTCTGAATTGTTGACATCTTTGATGAGGAGATACTCGAAGGAGACACGACGGTTGGTTGACCGGGTGTATCTCTCCATAGCCTTTTTAAGATTCGAAAGAGGTTGATTTGCCACTTTCGGCATAAGCTGATCACGCTTTTCCTGTAAAGCCGAATGAAGAGACACGGCGAGCGTGAATTGTTCTGGCTCTTGGGAGAGACGATCGATCCCATCTATAATGCCGCAGGTAGAGAGCGTGATGTGTCTTGCTCCGATATTGAAATCGTCCCTGCTGTTTAGGATGCGCAACGCAGCAAGAACTTCATCGTAGTTAAGGAAAGGCTCCCCTTGGCCCATAACAACGACATTGCTTACCCGTTCTTGGAAATCCTCTTGGACGAGAGCCACTTGGGAGATGATTTCTGCAGCCGTGAGATTCCGTGTAAGGCCTTCGCGGCCGGTTGCACAGAACTGACAGGCCATAGGGCATCCTACTTGCGAGGAAACGCATACTGATAGCCGATCAAGGGAGCCGTCTCGATGGTAGACGGGCATGCCCACCGTCTCAACTAATGAGCCGTCGACCAAGGTCACAACATATTTGCGTGTCCCATCTAAGGAAACTTGTCGGTCAAAAATTTTTACCATCTCCAGCGGAAAAAACTCAGAAAGTTTTGCCCTGAGGTCTTTCGGAAGGTTGGACATGGCATCGAAGGAAGCCGCATGATGGCGGTGAACCCACTCGTGAATCTGTTTTGCGCGAAAGCGCGGATATCCCCACGAGGTGACAAGATCCTCGAGTTCGGCTTCTGTAAGCTTTATCAGTTCGTTATTCATAGGTTCATTATAGACGGTGGCGTTGCTCTGATATACTGCCTCCAGAGATTTACCGTCTGGAAGGAATGCTCCATGGCAGCAGTAGTTGAACCCGCAAAATGTCGCGTCGCCCTCTTAGCTGGAGGAACCAGTGGGGAGCGCGAAATTTCCCTTGCATCGGGCAAAGGTGCCGGGGAGGCGCTTCGTGAAGCGGGGTTTATTGTTCAGGAGTTGGATCCGGCGAAGAAGGATCATCTGAAAACGCTCATTGAGGAGCCCTTCGACGTTGCCTTTCTCTGTCTTCATGGAAAAGGAGGCGAGGATGGCGTGCTCCAGGGCTTTCTGGAAACGATCGGTCTTCCCTACACGGGACCAGGTGTGTGGTCAAGCGCAACGGCGATGAATAAGGCCCAATCTAAGCTTTTTTACCAGCGCGAAGGCATTGCTACCGCTCCCTATCAATACCTCAAGAAGGGAGAGGGATATTCCGTTCAAGAGCTTGCATTGGCTATGGGCGGAACCTGTGTCGTGAAACCGGCTACCGAAGGCAGCGCTTTGGGCATTTACATTGTGGAAGGCGAAGAAGCTATCGCCGATGCCATCGAGCGTGTGTTCGAAATCGACGAGCTTGTTGTCGTTGAGAAGTATATTCAAGGTACCGAGCTCACGGTTGCCGTGTTGGGAAACAGGGATCCTTTCGCTTTGCCTGTCATCGAGATTGTTCCTAAAGCTGATTTTTATGATTTCGAATCGAAATATGCGCCCGGCGGTTCGCAGCATATCTGCCCGGCGCCTCTCGATGAGGAGAAAACTAAGCAGGTAATGGAAGCCGCTGTCGGCGCCCATAAGGCGTTGCAGTGCAGCGGCGTGTCGCGTTCCGATTTCATTCTCGACGAGGATGGCATCCCGTGGATTCTGGAGACCAATACCATCCCTGGCATGACGGCGACTTCGCTTCTTCCCGATGCGGCCCGGGCGGCAGGCATCAGCTTCCCTGAGTTATGCGCGAAGCTCATTGAATATGCCTTGGAAGAGGCAGAGTAGGCGCTTGCGGTCGAGGGGCGACCAAGGTCGCCCCCTACGGTTGCAGATTAGATAACTAAAACAAGTGTTCTCGTTTTAGAACACTCCGCAAGATTTCAGGCCGATGATGATGGCGGCAACGAGGGCAAGGAGAAAGGCCCAGCTGAGAATATAGCAACCTTTATTGCCCGTGCGTCCAGCCTCCACGAGGCCGTCGATGAACCCTCGTCGCGTTTTGAGCAGCGCCATGCCGCGTTGTTTCTCGGGGAGAGGCTCTCGCTCGCTCGGAAGCCATGTGCCGTTCGAGTTGATGATCTCGTCGACGGCCGATCCCTTCAACGCCAGCTTCGGGCGAATGCCCTTGCCGATAAGCCCGCAGACGCCATCGATGAACTGGTTGAATTCTTCTGCGTAATGGGGGCTGTACCCGATAACTGCGGCCTGTCCCCAATATTCACCTGGCTCAGGTGTTTCCGTGAAAGCGACAAAGGAGAGGATTCCCACGAGTTCCAGACCTTCCGCTGCAAACAGGCTCAGTTCGCGCGAGAAACTGTCGTCGAAGTAACCGATAGTTTCGTTGAACTTGTTGATAAGCCACGCGCGATGGACGCCCTCGTCCATAGTGAGATTGATGCGATATCGGTCTCCCACGAGGGTGTTGGAACCCATAAGCACCGCCGCATCTTTCTTTGATACCGTTCGAAATGTTTGATATGTACCGAAATACCGTTCCATGAATATTCTCTCCGCCCTGGCTGATACAATACCGTGAGTTGTCGAGAACACCATAACCGAGCCCGATGAATCAGGGAACACTCGCTAGGCCGAGGTTCCTTTTTTTCACCACCAAGGGCGCCGCGAAAGATAGGCTGCGCTATGTCACGTGACACCACCCCCCTTGAAGGACAGCTGAAGAATTTCATCAGCGACGGAACGCCGCCGGAGATTATCGCGCGCTACGAGTCGCTGCCTGAACGGGCCCAAAAGAGCGATTTCGGCCGGTTCGATAATAATGTCGTTGTCTTGGATACGGAAACAACGGGATTCTCTCTCGCCCATGATGAGTTGACGCAGATTGCATCGGCACGGGTGGAAAACGGCGAAATTGTCGACTGGTTCGTTGCCTTCGTGAACCCGGGAAAGCCCATTCCTGAGGATGTCGCCCATCTCACCGATATTCACGATGAGGATGTGGCCGACGCTCCCTCGGCGTCCGAGGCCCTGGCCGATTTGGCCGCTTTCGTAGGAGATGCCGTCGTCGTGGCCCATAATGCCGAGTTCGACCGCAATTTCACGACGAAGCATCCGACGGGCTATCCGCTGCTCGAGAACACGTGGGTCGATTCCCTCGACTTGTCCCGCAGCGCGCTGCCCCGCATGAAATCCCATCGGCTCATCGATCTCGTTAAGGCTTTCGGTGCCCCTCGGTCAACGCACCGGGCCGATGAAGATGTGGCGGCGACCTGTGCCCTCCTGCGTATTCTGCTTGCTGCTGTGGAAGCCATGCCGACTATGTTGCTGCGGGAAATCGCCTCTATGGCGGAACCGAACGATTGGCCGACGGTTGTGGTGTTCAAGTATTTAGCCGAGCGCGCGGTTGAGACGAGCGAGGAGAAACTGCTTCCGTTCTCGCTGCGCACCCTGCGTCGCGAGCGTGTAGGAAAAACCGATCTAAGACCGCTCGTGGATGCCGATGAAATCGCCGCCGACCCAGGGCGATCCTTCTTGCTCCCCACAGCCGATGCTGTGGCCCAAGCATTCACCGCTGAGGGCGTAGTAGGTTCCCTGTACGAAGAGTACGAGCAGCGCGGCGAGCAAGTGGCTATGGCCGAGGCGGTGCGCAATGCGTTTGCCCGATCGCGCAATCTTATGGTGGAGGCAGGGACAGGCGTGGGCAAATCCATGGCCTATCTCTTGCCGGCGGCCATCATTGCCCGAGATAACGGTATTAATGTCGGCGTAGCTACTAAGACGAACGCTCTCCTCGACCAACTGGTCTATCATGAGCTTCCCGCTCTGTCGGAGGAGCTCGGCGGCGACCTCACCTATGCTGCTCTCAAGGGGTTCTCCCATTATCCCTGTCTCCACAAGGTGGAGCGCCTCGTTGTGGAAGGCCCCGGCATGCGCACCGTGGGAAAGGAGCAAAAACCTCAGGCTCCGGCCCTTGCCGCCTTGCTATCCTTCATTGAGCAGACGACCTACGACGACATCGACGGCTTGAAGATCGATTACCGGACTCTGCCGCGCTGGATGATCACCACCACGAGCCACGATTGCCTGCGCCGCAAATGCCCGTTCTTCGGCACGTCCTGCTTCGTCCACGGTTCGCGCCGCAAGGCCGAGGCCGCCAATATCGTCGTTACCAATCACAGCCTCCTGTTCTGCGATCTTGCCGCTGACGGAGGCTTGCTCCCGCCCATCCGCTATTGGGTGGTGGACGAGGCCCACAGCGCCGAAACGGAGGCACGCCGGGCGTTTTCCCTTGAACTGGCAGAGGAAGACATTCTCTCCCTCGCGCGCCGCGTAGCTTCCGAGGAATCCCGGCGCAACGTCTTCGTGCGGGCGGAGCGCACTGTTGTCATGCCGGGCAATGAATCTTCGACGACGCTGTTCTATGGGCTCACGGGAAAGGCGCGTCGCGCCGGCGCTGAATTCGGCGAAGCGGCCCAGGCGTTCTGCAAGGCGCTGCCTGACCTGTTCTTCTACGACACCAATAAGCGCTCGAAGGGCTACGAGACGGTGGATCTTTGGCTGAACGACGAGATTCGCCACGGCTCCCTCTTCCAAAACATTGCCCGTTTGGGCCGCGCCATGGCCGAGCGCGCCGAGAAGATGGTGACGGTTTGCCAGGAGCTCGTGGGCTATTTGGAGGATATCGAAGGCGCCGCTGTCATTCAGCGCGAAATTGCCTCCATTGCGATGGAGATGAAGGAGATCATTCGGAACGTCGAGGTCATCTGCACCCAGTGCCCCGAGCGCTATGTGTATGCTGCGAGCTTAAGTCGCAAGACCGATCGCCCGCAGAACAAGCTGGAGGCCTTGCTCGTGTCGGTGGGGGAGACGTTGAACGAGACCTTGTATGCGCGCACCCATTCGGTGGTCTATGCGTCGGCCACGCTGACTGTTGACGGCAGCTTCAACAGCTTCTCCCAGGCCATGGGGCTGAATGAGAGCGAGTTTTCCGTTGCCGACGAGCTGCTGCTTGCCTCAAGCTACGACTTCGACAATCAGATGG
>ENA-OUQI01001834-OUQI01001834.1-human-gut-metagenome-genome-assembly--contig:-NODE-1834-length-12406-cov-5.574447_pt1 | contig 12406 bp, 7 predicted proteins | sample MGYA00237953_ERZ548840 | MGnify/ENA primary metagenome ERZ548840 (study PRJEB26490, sample SAMN05194690) | human gut metagenome | biome: terrestrial biome; feature: human-associated habitat; material... | reverse complement strand
AGAGGGTAGACACCAAGGTTTCCACCCTCTTGTGAATCACCCCTTTCCTTGGGGATAGCCTGGCGAAAATCGGAGAGCGGCGACCGCTCCGAAATAGGGGAACGGCAGAGGATTTTTATTACCGTAGGGGAGCACAGTGTGCTCCCATTTCTTTACCTATACGCAGTGTCAGATACTTTGCTGCTACACATAAGGGCAACTCTACGCTGGGTGCGGCACAAGGTGAATTGCCCGAAGGGCAAGAGGGGGTCCCCTGGGGGATAACAGTGCCGCACAATTCGTTAGCGTGTTATTACAGACAGCACCTGCGGATTTAATCTTTGAAATTTATATTATATCATATCCGTAGAGCACCCCGCCCTACGATAACATTTAACTGTATATGTCATTCGCAGGCGCTGTTCGTAATCTCTAGACTAACAGAAAAGAAAACACCCGAGGCATTAAAAATGCTTCGGGTGTTACATTTTTGTCCGTGACGCGGGACTGGATGATTCCATTTTTATATGTTTCCTTTCAAAAACAGGTATAAAAAAACCACGCGGCTGCTGTTTCTCTGCAAGCCCTGCGTGGAACCGATCAAAAAGTGCGGTTACTTTTCGCTCTGCGTCTTATGGTCATCACCAAAGATCAGATCGTCGATGTCCGGACGGTCGGGCTTCTGCGGAATAGAGAGTCTTCTCATGATGTCATGCCTCCTTGCTAATTTACTCTATATATTATTATAGCATGTTATTCTAAAATTGCAAATTAAATTCCTGTAAAGTTACACAAATTTCACAAAAGATAAGGGGCGGCTAACGATAAGCCGTCCCTTCTTTTGCCATTTCGTATGTAGTGCTTAGCGGCCGAAGTAGCTGAAGTGCATGTAGTCGCGCTTGGTGCGCCAGCCGTTGCCGCCCCAGGTGAAGCCGTACTTGGTGAAGGCGTTGTAAACATCGCCGCCCTCGGGGATGGAGTACGGATCAATATACGGCGTCCAGTGGGTGCCGCAGGTCGGAGACAGAGAACCGTCCGAGTTGATGGTAGCTTCCATGTTCTCGTCCGGGTTGATATCAACTGCGGTGCCCTGAGAGTGCTCGCCGGTGCGCCACGAGTAGCAGCCTACATCATAGATCGGGAACTTCTCGGAGCCGTTGAAGATCTCCTCAAAGATGGCCTGATAGATGGAAGCCAGCGAAGCGTTTACCTGCAGGTAAGCCTTGGAGGCCACCTTGGTGCCGTCGGACTGCAGATGCCATACCGGAACCACGATCTCGACCATGTGAGCCTCAGCCTCAGCTGCGGACTGGTACTTGCCGTTGCCTGCGCCGTAAACGTAGGTCATCTTCTCAGCCTCGGTCTGCGGCAGACCGGTGATAGTGGTTGCGGCAGAGGTGGAAGAACCGGCGGTGGTCGGCAGGTTAGCGGAGCCGTCAACCGCTGCAATCGGCGTCTTATCTGGCTTGAAGGCGGTGCAGAAGCGGTTTGCCATGATCAGCGCCTGCTCACGGGTGGTGGTGCCGGACGGGGCCAGAATGGTGGTGTCCGTGCTGGTATCGGTGATGCCGTTGATGACCGAATGATCGACCATGGTAACGACCGGCTGCATTGCGTAATCGCTGATCATGCTTACATCGGGGTAATCCTCGATGCAGGCATCACCGGCGATCTCGGTTGCTTCGATATCGGCAGCGGCGAGGATGTTGTCGAGCATGGTGCACATTTCCTCGCGGCTGATCTTGGCATCCGGATCAAAGTTGCCGTTGGTGCGGCCTTTTACAATGCCGAGCAGGTAAGCTGCGGTGACATTGGGATCCGAGCAGTCCTCGAACGGCTTTTTGCCCGAAACATAGACAGCCTTGCCGCTGACAGCCTTGTAGGCGTTCAGCGCAACGGCACAGAACTCTGCGCGGGTGATAGAGCCGGAAGCGGCACTGTTGGACAGGGACGAAGGTGCCAGACCGGCATTCTGCGCAGCGGCAACGCCTTCCTGCGCCCAGTTGGACACATCGGATAATGCTCCCGCGTTCGGCATGAGCATTGCGGCAGTCAGCGCAAGCATACCGGCACGGCGAGCGATAGGATGAGACATTGAATTTTCCTCCTGACTGGTTGTTGGTTTGCCGATAAAACAAACCAGTATGTTAAATAAAAACGAAATGGTCGAATTCAGACAAAATTACAGTAATTGTAAATTTATACACATAGTCCACAGACTTTTCCACAAGCTGTTAAGAACCCGCGGCTCTGTCGAGTGAACGGTACTGCAGAGCCTCGGCGAGATGCTCAGCCTCGATGACACTGCTGTCTGCCAGATCGGCGATCGTGCGGGCAACACGCAGTACGCGGTCATGCGCACGGGCAGTCAGCCCCAGCCGCTGAAATGCGGCCGCAAACATACGAGATGCATCCGCGCTCAGCGGGCAGTGCTCGGCAAGCTGCGGCGGCGGAATCGCGGCGTTGCACACGTCGGCACCCTGTCGGGCATACTGCCGCTCGCGCGCGGCGAGCACACGGGCACGAATGTCGGCAGAGTGTTCCTCACTGGCCTGACCTCGTGCGGCAAGCGCGGCGTATTCAACCGGCTGCACAGCAACCTGCAGGTCGATTCGGTCGAGCAGCGGACCGGACAGACGGTGCAGATACTGCTGAACGGCAGCCTTGGTGCAGGTGCAGCGTTCCGTGCCGTACCAGCCGCATTTGCAGGGATTCATCGCGGCAATGAGCTGAAACCGTGCCGGATACGTCACCTGACCGGCGACACGCGAGATGGTAACTCTGCCGTCTTCAAGCGGCTGGCGCAGGGTTTCGAGCACATCGCGGCGGAATTCCGGAAATTCATCCAGAAACAGCACACCGCGGTGCGCGAGCGTGATCTCGCCGGGGACGGGCAGCCGCCCTGCGGCACCCGAACCGCCAGCCATCGCGTTGGCCGAGGAATTATGGTGCGGTGCACGGAACGGCCGTTCGGCACGTTCGACCGCCTCCTGTCCTCTGCCGATGGCAGACCAGACACGGATAACCTCCAGCCGTTCGCTGTCAGACAGCGGCGGCAGGATGGTGGAAAAGCGCTTTGCAGCCATGCTCTTGCCCGAACCGGGCGGTCCGGAAAGAAGCACGTTGTGTCCGCCTGCAGCCGCGATCTCGAGCGCGCGTTTGACCGCGTGCTGACCGAGCACATGCGCAAAATCCAGCGCATCGTCCTGCGGTTCGGGTCTGGGCGGAGGAGCACACGGTGTGAGCGGCTTTCTGCCGTTCAAATGTCCGAGCAGCTCATTTAATGTACGGATCGGAAACACCGTCACACCGGAAGCATAGGATGCTTCGGCGGCATTCATCGCGGGAACGAACACGGTTTTGAAACCGGCATCACGCGCGGCAAGCGCCATGGAAAGCGCACCGCAGACAGGCCGCAGCTCTCCGGTGAGGGAAAGCTCGCCGAAGAAGAGAGCGTTGTCGGGCGGTGCATCAATCTCGCCCGCTGCCGCCAGAATGGAAAGCAGAATGGGCAGATCGTATGCTGTTCCTGCCTTTTTTGTGTCGGCAGGTGCGAGGTTGACGGTCAGTCGGGACACAGGCCAGTCAAAGGCGCAGGCCTTTGCGGCGGCACGGACGCGCTCTCCGGCTTCGGATACCGCGCCGGTCGGCAGACCGACGACATCCAGCCGGGGAAGACCGCCGGAGAGGAAGCACTCGACGGTGACAATGTAGCCGTCAATGCCGCTCAGTCCTGCGGAGAATACGCGAGATACCATGCCGATCCCTCCGATACTTATGGCATAACCATATAACTATACATCTAATACTATACTATGTGTCATCAGATTACGCAATAAAAAACACGGAAAAAACACAGAAACTCCATGATAAAAAGTTTGCATGCGTTTCATAATACGGAACAGCTTATCAAAATTTGAAAAATAGTGCGGAAAATAGTACATTTACTGTTTACAACTTTGTGCGTGAGTGCTACAATGAAGGGGCAGGTAAGGCTTAGTTTAGGTTAAAATACACCAAAACGAGGGCTTTTAATTCCGATTGAGAATTATAATTTTTTATAGGAGGACATCAACATGGCAAGAAAGATGAAGTCCATGGACGGCAACACTGCGGCCGCGCACGTATCGTACGCGTTTACCGAAGTTGCGGGTATCTATCCGATCACCCCGTCCAGCCCCATGGCAGACAGCGTTGACCAGTGGGCTGCCGCAGGTCAGAAGAACATTTTCGGTACTACCGTTAAGGTAATCGAAATGCAGTCCGAGGCAGGTGCGGCGGGTACCGTACACGGCTCTCTGGCAGCAGGTGCGCTCACTACCACCTACACTGCTTCTCAGGGTCTTCTGCTGATGATCCCGAATATGTACAAGATCGCAGGCGAGCTGCTTCCGTGTGTATTCCACGTTTCCGCTCGTACCGTTGCATCTCATGCACTGAACATCTTCGGTGACCATTCCGACGTTATGGCTTGCCGCCAGACCGGTTTCGCTATGCTGGCTGAGACCAACCCGCAGGAGGTCATGGACCTGTCTGCCGTAGCACATCTGGCTACCATCAAGTCCCGTGTTCCGTTCATCAACTTCTTCGACGGCTTCCGTACCTCCCACGAGATCCAGAAGATCCAGGTTTGGGATTACGAGGATCTGAAGGAAATGTGCGACATGGATGCTGTTGAAGCATTCCGCAAGCGCGCACTGAACCCGGAGCACGCTATGATGCGCGGCTCTCACGAGAACGGCGACGTATTCTTCCAGCACCGCGAGGCTGCCAACAAGTACTACGAAGCTGTTCCGGGCATCGTTGAGGAGTACATGGGCAAGGTAAATGCCAAGCTCGGCACCAACTACCAGCTGTTCAACTACTACGGCGCTGCTGATGCTGACCGCGTTATCATCGCTATGGGCTCCATCTGCGACGTTGCAGAGGAAGTTATCGATTACCTGAACGCACATGGCGAGAAGGTCGGCCTGGTTAAGGTTCGTCTGTACCGTCCGTTCCGTGCTGACAAGCTGATCGCAGCTATCCCGGAGACCGCTAAGAAGATCGCAGTCCTCGACCGCACCAAGGAGCCGGGCTCCCAGGGCGAGCCGCTTTACATGGACGTTGTTACCGCTCTGGCTGATGCAGGCATCACCGATAAGGTAGTAACCGGCGGCCGTTACGGTCTGGGTTCCAAGGATACGCCCCCGTCCTCCGTATTCGCTGTATACGAGGAGCTGGCTAAGGCAGAGCCGAAGAAGATGTTCACCCTGGGCATCAACGACGACGTTACCTACCTCTCCCTCGAGGAGAAGCCGGCACCGAACACCGCAGCAGAAGGCACGACCGAGTGCAAGTTCTGGGGTCTCGGCGGCGACGGTACCGTTGGTGCGAACAAGAACTCCATCAAGATCATCGGCGACCACACCGACAAGTTCGTACAGGCTTACTTCCAGTACGACTCCAAGAAGACCGGCGGCGTAACCGTTTCGCATCTGCGTTTTGGCGACAAGCCGATCCGTTCTCCTTACTACATCAACAAGGCTGACTTCGTAGCATGCCACAACCCGTCCTACATCACCAAGCACTTCCCGATCGTGCGTGACGTTAAGCCGGGCGGCGTATTCCTCATCAACTGCCAGTGGTCTCCGGAAGAGCTGAGCAAGCATCTGGCAGCTTCCGAGAAGCGCTACATTGCTAAGAACGACGTTCAGCTTTACACCATCAACGCAATCGACCTCGCTATCGAGATCGGCATGGGCAAGCGCACCAACACCATTCTGCAGTCTGCATTCTTCGCACTGGCTAAGGTAATGCCGAGCGAGCAGGCTATCCAGTTCATGAAGGACGCTGCTACCAAGTCCTACCTGAAGAAGGGCCAGGACATCGTTGATATGAACCACAAGGCTATCGACATCGGCGCTACCGCATACCAGAAGATCGACGTACCGGCTGACTGGGCTGACGCACAGGACGAGGTTGATACCCGCGATCTGCAGGGCCGTCCGGAAGTTGTCAAGATGGTCAAGGACGTTATGGAGCCGATCGGCCGCATGGACGGCGACTCCCTGCCGGTATCCGCATTCGCAGGCGAGCATGTTGACGGCTCCTTCGAGCACGGCGCAGCTGCTTACGAGAAGCGCGGCGTAGCAGTTACCGTTCCGCAGTGGAACGAGGCTACCTGTGTTCAGTGTAACCAGTGTGCTTACGTCTGCCCGCACGCTACCATTCGTCCGTTTGCACTGACCGAAGAAGAGGCTGCTGCTGCACCGGCTTCCACCAAGCTGGTTGACATCAAGGCAGGCAAGGGCAAGGGCGTTTACAAGTACACCATGGCTGTATCTCCGCTGGACTGCATGGGCTGCGGCGTATGTATCGGCGTCTGCCCGACCAAGTCCCTCAAGATGGTACCGCAGGCAGAGGAAGCTGCTCAGCAGGATGCATTCGATTACTGCGTAGCAAAGGTTTCCGAGAAGGCCGACATGATCTCCACGAACTCCGTAAAGGATTCGCAGTTCAAGAAGCCGCTGCTTGAGTTCTCCGGTTCCTGCGCAGGCTGTGCAGAGACCTCTTACGCCCGCCTGATCACTCAGGTTTGCGGCGACCGCATGTACATCTCCAACGCTACTGGCTGTTCGTCCATTTGGGGCGGCCCGGCTGCTACCTCCCCGTACACCGTTGATGCAAACGGCCACGGTCCGGCATGGGCTAACTCCCTGTTCGAGGATAACGCAGAGCACGGCCTTGGCATGTACTATGGTCAGGAAGCTCTCCGTGAGCGCCTGATCTCCAAGCTGGAAGTTATGGCTGGCTCTGAGAACGCTACCGACAGCTTCAAGAACGCTGTTAACAGCTTCATGGATACCAAGGACAACGGTGCAGCTAACGCTGAGCCGGCAAAGGCACTGGTTGCAGAGCTCGAAAAGGGCGCAGCAGCAGGCTGCCCGGACTGCAAGGATGTTCTGGCTCATAAGGAATACCTCGCTAAGAAGTCCGTTTGGATCTTCGGCGGCGACGGCTGGGCATATGACATCGGCTTCGGCGGTCTGGATCACGTTCTGGCATCCGGCAAGGACGTAAACGTTATGGTATTCGATACCGAGGTTTACTCCAACACCGGCGGACAGGCTTCCAAGGCTACCAACATCGGCGCTGTTGCACAGTTCGCAGCTTCCGGTAAGACCACCAAGAAGAAGAGCCTTGCTGAGATCGCTATGAGCTACGGCTACGTTTACGTTGCACAGGTAGCTATGGGCGCTAACCCGGCTCAGACCCTGAAGGCCATCGCTGAGGCTGAGGCTTATCCGGGCCCGTCGCTGGTAATCGGCTATGCTCCGTGTGAGATGCACTCCATCAAGGGCGGCATGACCAACTGCCAGGCTGAGATGAAGAAGGCTGTTGACTGCGGTTACTGGAACCTGTTCCGCTTCAACCCGCAGCTGGCTGACGAGGGCAAGAACCCGTTCATTCTGGAGTCCAAGGAGCCCAAGACCGAGGATTACCGCAAGTTCATGATGGGCGAGGCTCGTTACTCCGCACTGACCCGTTCGTTCCCGGATCGTGCAGAGGGCCTGTTCGAGCGTTCCGAGGTAGAGTCTACCAAGCGTTACGCTCACCTGAAGCGCCTGCAGGATCTGTACGCTCCCGAGGCGTAAGATCGCGCAAAACGCTTGCTGAAATAGCATAATAAATCCCGCAGAGGTTTTCTCTGCGGGATTTTTTTGCGTTTATTTCGTAACATACGCGAATTGTATCCGATGTTAGACTTTACCATAGGGTGCGGCAAGGTGAATTGCCCGTCAGGGCAAGAGAAGGTGCCCTGGGGTGCGACCTCGGCGCACCGCCGGTAAATTCATCTGCACACGCGCAATCGTAGGGGGAGCACAGTGTGCTCCCGCACCGTCGCCAACCGGGCGCAGACAAACGATTTTGCCGCTGCATGATACATTTCTGTTTCAAAATACAAAGAGATATATCCTTCCGGAAAAATTTATGCTATACTGAAACCAGATAAGACAGGCAGGACAATTGGATAGAGAAAGGCGGGGGTTTATGAACAAAGATCTGCTCAAACGTGTGGGAATGTTGACGGCGGCAACTGCCGCCTGTACAGCCGGTGTTTTCGGGGCGCTGGCGGTGAATGGCTTACGCTACATGCGGCCAACGACAGATAACTGGTGGCTGCTGCCGTGGGTCGAACCGGCGGAACGCATCGAGCAGTGCGTTATGGACTTCGGTGAGGGCGACCCGACCTACACTGTCACCGGATACGATGCACAGAACCGCGAGATTTGGTCGCGCACGACATTCGGCAAGCTGGCATCGGTCGGCAGCAGCCGTGATGTGTACATCGGCAATATATCGGCGCGGTATTTCTTCGGTCAGGGCGGAAAAGCGGACTCGGTTTGCCAGTATGATGAACAGGGACGGCTTATCCGTATGGAAACCGACTATGGCGGTATATCGACGTATTACTACCGCGGCGATGCGACTGAAACGTATCTGGAGGAAACGCACAACGCGCAGGGCGCGTTGACCGGCCGCAAGATCACCGAAACCGACCCGCAAACAGGCAGTACCGTCACCAATATGGACATATACGAAGACGATGGTACCTATCTTGCCTCGCAGTACTGCATACTGGATTCGCATGGCAACATCGTAAAGCAAGTGCATGTCAGCGCGGGCGGACAGATGAGAACCTGTGACTATCAGTGGACGTATGACGATGCCGCGCGCACGGCCACCTGTGTGGACGAGGCGGAGGGCACGACCGAGAAATACTGGTATGACGAACAGGGACGCTGGATAAAAAATGCATATAGCTTTTCGGAGGATGGTTTTTCGCGTGAGATTACAACAACATACACCGATGTCACCCGCTGAGGAGGTGTTTGGGTGAAGCTGAACATTCTCAAACGAGCCGGAATGCTGGCGGCAAGCACTGCGGTCTGCTGCGGCGTTGTTTTCGGCGGCTTATCGATGAACGGACTGCGGTATGTCCGTCCGACAGCAGAAAACTGGACACTTCTGGCGTATATGCAGCCTGCTGCTCGGATTGAACAGCAAAAGACAACGCGCGTGATACCGGATGAGAAGGAATGGTCCTATCTCAGAATCACCGGCTACGATGCGCAGAACCGCGAGCTCTGGTCGCTGAATTGCAAGCGTCCGTTCGGTGTGAGTTCCAGCGAACGCAAGGTTTACAGCGGCAGCAAAATGACATGGTATTCCACAACCTGCGGTGTAAAGACGGTTTCTTACACAGAGTATGACGAGCAGGGGCGTATCATTCGCACAGAGAATGCGGACGGAATAGAGACTTACACCTATCGCGGAGACGAGAAAGAACCGTATCTGGAGCAGAGTTACGACACGGCAGGCAACATGCAGTCACAGGCGGTATCGGAATACAATCCCAAAACCGGAGAAACGACCAGAACCAGTACGGTTTTCGAGGGCGTGCTGACCGGTACATGGATCACGGTGAAGGATGCACGCGGCTCCACGCTGCACATGGAAAATGATGTGCATGATCCGAATTACGAAATGATGCAGGACAACGAGTGGACGTATGACGACGCTGAGCGCACCGCAGTCTGCGTCAGCGAGGACGGCGTAACTGAGAAAATATGGTTTGACGAGCAGCAGCGCGTCCTGCGGGAAGAATACTACACGCCAGACGGTATTCTGCAGACCTGCACCGTCAATGATTTTTTTGACATTACCCGATAAATCTGGGAACCTTTTGCAGATACCAACGTCAAATACAATGCAGCGATCAGAAAACAGCGCGCGATACCGGGAACAAAGAAAACATATCACTGACTGCTGAATTAAAAGGAGGATTTTCTATGAAACGAACGATTGCAGCGATTTTATCTGCGGCTATGCTGGTAACGGCAGCTGCGGCAGCGGAAGCGCCGAGCAGTTGGGCCAAGTCGGCGGTGGATACCGCGCGGAACGCGGGCATTGTGCCGGAGCAGGTCGATCAGGCGTATACGCAGAGCATCACCCGAGCGGATTTCTGCGCACTGGCGGCAGCGGTTTACCGCACATGGGAAAAGAGCGGCAACGTAAAATCCGTCGAGAAAACCGCGGTTTCCTTCTCGGATACCAAGGACGAGGATGTGCTGCTCTGTGCGTCTCTGGGCGTGGTAAACGGCGTTGGCAATGGCAAATTTGCACCGCAGCAGCAGCTGACCCGTCAGCAGGCGGCAAGCATGCTGCACCGTCTGGGCAATCTGCGCAAGAATGCCAAGGACAGCGTGAAGGAACGTATGCCGCACGTTTTCGCGGACGGCGCGGACATTCAGGCGTGGGCACGCAGCGATGTGTACTGGGCGTACAACAGCGGCGTGATGAACGGTGTCAGCGGCAATCGTTTTGCACCGAATAACAGCTATACGCACGAGCAGTCCATCGCGACCATGCTGCGCCTGTATGATATCAAGTATGCGGTCAAGGACGACAGCACGAGCAGCACCGGCAGCAAATATCGTATTACTTACGGAGCTGTCGGTGCCGGTGTGTCGCAGGTCTATCTGGAGGATGCAAAGGGCAATCGCCTGCTGACAGATTACAAGGACACCAAGGGCGAATTTTACGATATTGAGTTGTTCGGTGAGTGGGTCACGCTGCGGAAAACCGTGGACTATCAGCATGATGTACACAACATGAAGACCGGCGAAACACTGGAAAACTACGCTGTTAGCGGCACGGACGGCGAGCAGGCCGGCTGGCTGCGTCCGTCTCCGGAGAATGGCGGTACGGTTTATGGCAAGGACCGCATTATCTATGCCGATGGCACGAGCAGCACGCAGACGTATGACGCACTGACCGATTTTAAGGACGGCAAGGCGGTTGTCAACGTGGACGGCAAGACTATTCGTGCCATCGACACCACCGGCAAGACCCTGTGGAGCATGAATTTTGCGTTTGACCGCAGCAAGATGGAGATTCGTGACGGCGCAGGAGACCGCTTTACTGTGTGGGGCAATAATTCGGCTGCCATTATCGCAGGCGGCAAGCGCATTGCATCCAGCTCGGGCGGTCTGTATCTCAATCAGTACAGTGATACCTACATCTACTCCGAGAATACAGGCTATTACGCGCTGTACAACTTTAAGGGCAAAAAGCTGACAAAGACCTATCAGAATGCGTTCGATGAGGTCGGTCAGAACATTTACAGCCACTGGATTAACGACAAGGAATACGAGTACATCCGCTGTGACGCGGACGGCACGAACAAGGTTCTGTTCCGCGTGAAGTGCCCGAACGGCCGTCCGGGCGCACTGCCGACCGACGGCGCAGGCGTGTATGCGCTCCGCACGGATGAGCACACCGTTACCTGCTTTGACCGCTTCGGCACGACGCTCGGCACCATCAAGAACGATGGTGCAATGACGCAGGAAATCACCTTTGAAAACGGCTGTGTCCGCGTAATGGATAAGCTGTACCTCCCGACCGGTGAGGAAATCTGATAAACACGAAAAAGGCACTCTTCGGGGCACCCTCCATAAGGAAGATGCCCCAAGGCGGCTTTTACAACTCAATTTAACATTTTCCGAAACGGTGTAGCCTTATTGGTTACGCCGTTTCTGTTTTCTTACGCTCCGCAATAGATTTCTGGAACGATTCTTCCATTTCTTCCGGTGTCAGTTCGTCGAGAATCCCGACGCCGCTGTAATGAATGTCTACAATCTGGATACGCTTGCCGTCAAGATATTTCGGCGCGTAAACTACGATCTTTTCCACAAACTCGTGAATCAGTTCCGGTGTCAACACCTTCAGCTCGGTGATTTTCTTAACTTTTCGGATAAACTGCTGCAAATTCACTGTCTTATCCGTTTCGGTTTCCAGATATGCCTGTATCTCCGGAACGGCAGCTTTTAACGTTTGCTGTTCTTCTTCGTAGGATGTGGACAAGGTCGCATAGCGTTCGTCAGACAGCTTTCCGCTGGCGTTATCCTCGTAAATTTTCTGAATCAGAGTGTCAATCTCGGCAATGCGTTTTTGTGCTCTTTCCAGTTCCCGACGTTTTGCCGCGAGCTGCTTTTTCTTTTCTTCTGTGTAGCAGGCCATCTGTTTGCGGGCAAATTCCTTCTCGAATACCTGCACATTCAGCATAATGCGCTGCATACTTTCCAGAACAAGCTGATCCACAACTTTTTCACGAATGTAATGCGCAGAGCAAACATCAGAGTTCTTGCGGTAAGAAGAACAGAAGAAATACGCCTGTTCTCGCTTGTAGTTGTTGGAAAAACTGTAGTACAGCTTTTCTCCGCAGTCAGCACAGTACAGCAACCCCGAAAACGGGCTGACAATGCCGCTTTTTGTCGGTCTGCGACGGTGCTTGCGAAGTTCCTGCACTAAATCGAAGACCTCTCGGTCGATAATGGCTGGATGCGTATCCTTAAAAATTTTCCACTCTTCCGGCGGGCGC
>ENA-OUQI01001821-OUQI01001821.1-human-gut-metagenome-genome-assembly--contig:-NODE-1821-length-12516-cov-13.288661_pt1 | contig 12516 bp, 10 predicted proteins | sample MGYA00237953_ERZ548840 | MGnify/ENA primary metagenome ERZ548840 (study PRJEB26490, sample SAMN05194690) | human gut metagenome | biome: terrestrial biome; feature: human-associated habitat... | reverse complement strand
GAGACAGAGAAGGAACCGGTGGTACTTCCTGTCAGAATCCCGAATCTGCTGGTAAACGGAGCAGACGGTATTGCGGTCGGTATGGCAACCAGTATTCCGCCTCACAATCTGGGTGAAGTGGTAGATGCGGTGAAGGCATATATGAAGAATAACGATATCAGTGTCAAAGGGTTGATGCGCTATCTCAAGGGACCGGACTTTCCGACAGGTGGTCTGGTAGTAAATAAAGATGATCTGCTCAGGATTTACGAGACAGGAACAGGGAAGCTCCGTGTCAGAGGTAAAGTGGAGACAGTGAAGCTCAAAGGCGGCAGACAGCAGCTTGTGATCACAGAGATTCCTTACACAATGATCGGGGCAAATATCGGAAAATTCCTGAATGATATTGCGTCTCTTGTGGAAAACAAGAAGACAACAGATATCGTGGATATCTCCAACCAGTCTTCCAAAGAGGGAATCCGTATTGTTCTTGACCTGAAGCGTGACGCAGATGTAGAGAATCTTACAAATATGCTCTATAAGAAGACAAAGCTGGAAGATACTTTTGGCGTGAATATGCTGGCAGTTGCGGATGGCAGACCGGAGACTCTGAGTCTGAAGCAGGTGATCGAGCATCACGTAGATTTCGTATTCGATGTCACGACCAGAAAGTACACCACACTTCTGAATAAAGAGCAGGAGAAGAAAGAAATCCAGGAAGGTCTGATCAAGGCATGTGATGTGATCGACCTGATCATCGAGATCCTGCGAGGAAGCAAGAACAGAGAACAGGTAAAGAAATGCCTGGTTGACGGTGTGACAGAAGGAATCAGGTTCAAGAGCAAATCAAGCGAGAAAGCTGCGCAGAAGCTGCATTTCTCAGAGAAACAGGCAGCTGCGATCCTGGATATGCGTCTGTACAAACTGATTGGTCTGGAAATCGAGGCACTTCAGGCAGACTATGCAGAAACAATGAAGAACATTGCCATTTATGAAGATATCCTGAATAATTATGATTCCATGGCAGAAGTGATCATGAAAGAACTGGATCAGATCAAGAAAGAATACGGTACGAAACGCCGCACAGTGATCGAGAATGCAGAAGAAGTTGTCTATGAAGAAAAGAAGATGGAAGAAATGGAAGTCACATTCCTCATGGACCGCTTCGGATATATGCGGACCATTGATAAGTCTGCATATGAGAGAAATAAAGAAGCTGCCAATGCAGAGAACAAATATGTGTTTAACTGTATGAATACAGATAAGATCTGTATCTTTACAGATAATGGAAAGATGCACAGTATCAAGGTGGCAGATATTCCGCTGGTTCGTTTCAGGGATAAGGGGACACCGGCAGATAATCTGAGCAATTATGACAGTGCACAGGAACGTATGCTCTATGTAGCACCACTGGCATCTGTAAAAGAAAATACACTTCTGTTTGTCACTGCTGCATCCATGTGCAAGCTGGTAAGCGGTGCAGAGTTTGATGTGGCGAAGAGAACGATCGTGTCTACGAAACTTGCTGAAGAGGATTCTCTGATCTTTGTGGGTTCTGCGGATGAAATGGAACAGGTGGTATTCCAGAGTGAAGGCGGATATTTCTTAAGATTTCAGAAACAGGATATTTCTGCTATGAAGAAAACATCTATCGGGGTACGTGGAATGAAACTGGCAGAAGGAGATAAGCTGGATCATGCATATCTTCTGGAAAGCCGCCAGGAATATACCATTACTTATCATGATAAACCCTATGTTCTCAACAGGATAAAACTGTCCAAACGGGACAGTAAAGGAACAAAACCACGTATATAAAACCAACAAATCCGCTAAAATCAAGGTTTTTGCAGGAAAAGCCTTGCAATTGCCGGAAATTGGTGTTACAATACATCTAAATTAGAACTTGTTGACAAAGGAGTGGGCGTGAGCCCACTCTTATTTGTTGCATGGAAAGGCAGGTGGGAAAATGAGCAGACGGGAAGAGTATGAAAAGCGCGCAGAGGAACTTCTGGCACCGATCGTAGAACTTAACGGCTTTGAACTGGTTGATGTAGAATATGTAAAGGAAGCAGGAAACTGGTATCTGAGAGGATACATTGACAAACCAGGCGGAATTACAGTAAATGACTGTGAGACAGTCAGCAGAGCTTTCAGTGACAAACTGGATGAGAATGATTTTATCGAAGACAGTTATATCATGGAGATCAGTTCACCGGGACTGGACAGACCGCTGAAGAAAGACAAAGACTTTGAGAGAAACATGGGAAAACTGGTGGAAATCCGTACCTATCGGCCAATCGAGAAGCAAAAAGAGTTCTGCGGGATTTTGACCGCATATGATAGTAACAGTGTGACAATCGATGAGGATGGAACCGAGCGTGTTTTTGATAAGAAAGACACAGCCCTGATACGCCTCGCAATAGAGTTTTAGTTAATTCGGGAGGATAAGAAAAAAATGAGCAGAGAGTTAAAGGAGGCACTGGATATCCTTGAAAAGGAGAAGAGTATCAGCAAAGATACTCTGCTTGAGGCAATTGAGCAGTCTCTGATCCAGGCCTGCAAGAACCATTTTGGAAAAGCTGACAATGTACATGTAACTATTAATCCGGAAACCTGCGATTTTTCAGTGTATGCAGACAGAAGTATCGTAGAATACGTAGAGGATCCTGCAATGGAGATTTCTCTGGCAGATGCTTTGAAGATCACATCAAGAGCTGAGATCGGAGGCATGATACAGGTTCCGATCCAGTCTAAGGAATTCGGACGTATTGCGACACAGAATGCAAAGAACGTTATCCTGCAGAAAATCCGTGAGGAAGAACGTAAAGTGCTGTATGATGAATACTATGGAAAAGAAAAAGAAGTAGTAACCGGTATTGTACAGCGTGTGATGGGCAAGAATGTAAGCATCAATCTTGGTAAGGCAGATGCAGTATTAAGTGAGAATGAACAGGTGAAAGGGGAAACCTTCCAGCCGACAGAGAGAATTAAGGTGTATATTCTTGAAGTCAAGGATACCCCGAAGGGACCTCGTATTCTGGTATCCAGAACTCATCCGGGACTTGTGAAACGTCTCTTTGAGTCAGAAGTTGCAGAAGTAAAAGACGGAACTGTTGAGATCAAGAGCATCGCACGTGAGGCCGGTTCCCGTACAAAGATCGCTGTATGGAGCAACGATCCGGATGTAGATGCAGTTGGTGCATGCGTAGGTATGAACGGCGCACGTGTCAATGCAGTAGTTGAGGAACTTCGCGGTGAGAAAATCGATATCATCAACTGGGATGAGAATCCTGCGATCCTGATCGAGAATGCATTGAGCCCTGCAAAGGTTATCGCAGTTATGGCAGATCCTGATGAGAAGACAGCTCTGGTAGTTGTTCCTGATTATCAGCTGTCCCTTGCAATCGGTAAAGAAGGTCAGAATGCACGTCTTGCTGCAAGACTTACAGGATTTAAGATTGACATCAAGAGTGAGACTCAGGCAAAAGAAGCCGGAGATTTCTATGATTATGATGATGACGAGACTGCAGAAGATGCAGCTGAGGCATCAGCAGAGGAAACTTCAGCAGAAGATTCCCTGACAGAAGAAACCGAAGCAGAAGAAGTTTCAGAGGAAGTTCCTGTAGAAGAAGAGCCACAGGCTCAGGAAGCAGGAGAGAATGAAGACGAAGAATAAGATTCCCATGCGCCAGTGTACCGGCTGCAGGGAAATGAAAAGCAAGAAAGAGATGCTCAGAGTTCTTAAGACTACAGAAGATGAGATCGTGCTTGATACTACCGGTAAGAAAAACGGCAGAGGCGCATATCTGTGTCTTTCCAGAGAATGTCTGGATAAAGCGATTAAAAATCATGGACTTGAGCGTTCACTGAAAACTGCGGTTCCGGATGAGGTATACGAACGACTTAAGAAGGAGCTGGAAGATATTGAAAAATAACAGAGTACTGTCGCTGATAGGGCTGGCTACCAAAGCAGGCAAGACCGTAAGCGGAGAATTTTCCACAGAGAAATCTGTAAAGACCGGAAAAGGACTGCTTGTGATCGTTGCTGAGGATGCCTCCGAGAATACAAAGAAGAAATTCAGGAATATGTGCAGTTTTTATGAAGTTCCGATTTTCTTCTTCTCAGATAAAGAGAGCTTAGGCAGAGCAATGGGAAAGGAGTACCGCGCCTGTCTGGCTGTCCAGGATGAGAACTTTGCGAAAGCAATCATGAAGGAGGTATAGCGATTGTCAAAATTAAGAGTACATGAGCTGGCCAGAGAGCTTGGACGACAGAACAGAGAAGTAATCGAGTTTCTGAAATCAAAAGGCGTTGATGTGAGAAGCCATATGAGTATGGTGGATGAGCCTGCGGTTTCGGAAGTAAAGAATAGATTCAGAAAAGACAATAATAACAGGGGAAAGGAGCATATTGCGAAATTGGAGACTCCCAAGACAGAAGAAAAGGTTGTAACAGCAAAATCAGAAGGAGATAAAACTGAAACACCTAAAAAGAAAAAAAATATTATCCGCGTTTTTCATGCACAGAATGCAAGTGACGGAGGAAAAACAAGAAAGAAACCTGTGAAAGCTGAAGGCGAGAGAACAGGTTCACCAAGAAATGCAGAAGGAAGAAATTCCGACAGTTCAAGAACAGACGGTGACAGACCAAGAAGAAATAATAATGACCGCCCAGGTACAGGCAACAGAAGACCGGACGGACAGAACCGTCAGGGAAGACCTCAGGGTGAAGGAAGATCCCAGGGAGATAACCGCCAGGGAGGACGTTTTGGCCAGGGAAGAAACCAGGGCGAAGGAAACCGTCAGGGAAGACCTCAGGGCGAGGGAAGATCCCAGGGAGATAACCGCCAGGGAGGACGTTTCGGACAGGGAAGATCCCAGGGCGATGGTCAGGGCCGTCCGGGCGGAAGATTCCAGGGCGAAGGAAATCGTCAGGGAGGACGTTTCGGACAGGGAAGACCACAGGGCGAAGGAAACCGTCAGGGAGGAAGACCGCAGGGCAATGGCCAGGGTCGTCCGGACGGAAACAGAAGTGAAGGACGTGACGGACGCTTCGGCGGCAGTCAGGGACGTCAGGGACAGCGCCAGAATACAAGAAAGAATGACGATATGGCATTTGCACCGGAACTGACAAAGACTTCCAAAGACAGCAAGAGAGAAAGAGACAGAGAGAACAAAAACAAGAAAAAAGATTTTGATAAGACACAGAGTGGCGGACGCAGACCAAATCAGGGTGGATTCAATAAGAATTCCAGAATCCCGAAAGCTCTGCAGAAACCGGCTCCGCAGCCAAAACAGGAAGAGAAGAAACCTGAGGTTAAGGAAATCACACTTCCGGAGAAGATGACGATCCGCGAACTGGCAGAAGCTATGAAAATGCAGCCGTCAGTAATTGTGAAGAAGCTCTTTATGCAGGGTATGATGGTTACTGTAAACCATGAGATCGATTTTGAGAAAGCTCAGGAGATTGCTCTGGAATATGATATCATCGCAGAACCGGAAGAGAAGGTAGACGTTATCGAAGAACTCCTCAAAGAGGATGAAGAAGACGAAAAAGATATGGTTTCAAGACCACCTGTAGTCTGTGTTATGGGGCACGTTGACCATGGTAAAACATCTCTTCTGGATGCAATCCGTAAGACAAATGTAACACGTGGAGAAGCCGGCGGTATCACACAGCACATCGGTGCTTCTGTAGTAGAGGTTGGCGGACAGAAGATCACATTCCTGGATACACCTGGACATGAAGCTTTCACAGCTATGCGTATGCGTGGTGCAAACTCCACAGATATTGCAGTTCTGGTTGTAGCAGCTGATGATGGTGTGATGCCTCAGACAGTAGAGGCTATCAGCCATGCGAAGGCGGCAGGCGTTGAGATCATAGTTGCAATCAACAAGATTGATAAGCCAAGTGCTAATATTGAGCGTGTAAAACAGGAACTTTCTGAATATGAACTGATTCCGGAAGACTGGGGCGGAAGTACGATTTTTGTTCCTGTATCCGCACATACAGGAGAGGGAATCGATACTCTTCTTGAGATGATCCTTCTTACAGCCGAGGTATGTGAATTAAAGGCAAATCCAAACCGTTCTGCAAGAGGTCTTGTAATCGAGGCTCAGCTTGATAAAGGTAAAGGTCCGGTTGCCACGATCCTTGTCCAGAAAGGTACTCTTCATGTGGGAGACTTTATTGCAGCAGGAGCATGCAATGGTAAGGTTCGTGCCATGATGGATGATAAGGGACGCAGGATTAAAGAAGCAGGTCCTTCTACTCCTGTAGAAATCCTGGGACTTGGTGATGTGCCGAATGCAGGTGAAATTCTTCTTGCATTTGACAGTGATAAGGAAGCCAAGAACTTTGCAGGTGCATTTGTATCTGAGAACAAGAACCGTCTTCTTGAGGAGACTAAGGGCAAATTATCTCTGGATAATCTCTTTGATCAGATTCAGGCAAGCGATCTGAAGGAACTTCCGCTCATTGTCAAAGCAGATGTACAGGGATCTGTGGAAGCTGTAAAACAGAGTCTGACCAAACTTTCCAACGAAGAAGTGGTTGTAAAGGTGATCCATGGCGGTGTTGGTGCGATCAATGAGTCTGACGTAAGTCTTGCGGCTACATCAAATGCGATCATTATCGGCTTTAATGTCCGTCCGGATGCAACCGCAAAACAGCTTGCTGAGCAGGAAGGTGTAGATCTTCGTCTGTATAGAGTTATTTATCAGGCAATCGAAGATGTAGAAGCTGCCATGAAGGGTATGCTTGATCCTATATTTGAGGAGAAAGTTATCGGTCATGCGGAAGTGCGTCAGCTGTTCAAGGCATCCGGTATTGGTACGATTGCAGGAAGCTATATTCTGGATGGTATCTTCCAGAGAAACTGCAAGGTTCGTATTTCCAGAGAAGGCGAGCAGATATTTGAAGGTGAGCTTGCATCCCTGAAGAGATTCAAAGACGATGTTAAGGAAGTTAAGGCAGGATACGAATGTGGCCTTGTATTTGACGGATTTAACGATGTGAAAGAGGAAGATAAAGTAGAAGCTTATATCATGGTAGAAGTACCGAGATAGTAATGGTTTATAAAGGTAGGGTGCGCGATTCATAGTGTCAGGTACAGTGTGGTGCGCACCTTGACTTGATTGTGGTAATTCAGAAAATAATGTGATCAGGATAGTCGATGATCCGGATTGCTCACAGTATTTGACAGAATTGCCGGATATATAGGAGTAAAACTTAAAATGAGAAAAAACAGTATTAAGAATACCCGGATCAATGGGGAAGTCCAGAAGGAACTCAGCACCATTATCCGCAACGAGATCAAGGACCCGCGTATTCATCCGATGACTTCTGTCATGGCTGTAGAAGTGGCTCCTGATCTGAAAACCTGCAGAGCATATATCAGTGTGCTGGGTGAAAAAGAAGCAAAGGAAGCGACGATCAAAGGTCTGAACAGTGCAGAAGGCTACATCAGACGCCAGCTGGCACGTAATTTAAACCTGAGAAATACACCGGAGATCCGTTTTATCCTGGACGAATCTATTGAGTATGGTGTAAATATGTCAAAGCTTATTGATGATGTTACCAAGAAAGACAGCAACTCCCACAGACAGGATGAGGAGCAGGATGAGAATTAAAAGAGGATGAGAACATGGAAAATATTGCGGAAATACTGGAAGGTGTGAAAACAATGGGAATCGGCGGACATATCCGTCCGGATGGTGACTGCGTTGGTTCCTGTATGGCGTTATATTTATATGTAAAAACCTATTATCCGGAAATTCAGGCAGATGTGTACCTGGATAATCCCAAACCTGTTTTCGGACATATTGACTGTATGGATGAGATTAAAACAGAGCTGGACGGTGACAAAGAGTATGACCTTTTTGTTACCTGTGATGTAAGTGCAAAAGACAGACTTGCCATTGCAGGTCCATATTTTGACACTGCAAAAAGAACAGCATGTATTGATCATCATATCAGTAACTCCGGATTTGCACAGGTGAATCATATCAGGGGAGAGGTAAGCTCTGCCTGTGAAGTTCTCTATGGGCTTTTTGATCCTGAGAAAGTGGTCCGTACCATTGCAGTGCCGATCTATACGGGAATGGTTCATGACACAGGGGTATTTCAGTACTCTTCAACTTCACCGGAGACCATGCGTATTGCCGGGGAACTGATGAAGACAGGATTCAATTTCAGTAAGATCATTGACGAATCTTTCTATCAGAAAACTTATGTGCAGAATCAGGTAATGGGGCGTGTTCTTGCAGAGAGTATCCTGCTTCTGGATGGAAAATGTATTATCGGATATCTTAAAAAAAGAGACATGGAGTTCTATGGTGTGGATGGCAAGGATCTGGACGGTATCGTCAGTCAGCTTCGCCTTACAGCGGGAGTGGAAGTTGCCATGTTTATCTATGAAGTGGAAACTCAGTCTTTCAAAGTTTCCCTGCGTTCCAACGGAAATGTGGATGTAAGCAAGATTGCAGTATATTTTGGCGGCGGCGGTCATATGAGAGCAGCCGGATGTGATCTTCAGGGTTCTGTGTATGATGTGATCAACAATGTGACAGAACAGATCTGCAAACAGTTTCAGGAGCAGGAAGTCTGATGGATGGAGTAATTGTAATCCGTAAGGAAAAAGGATTCACTTCCCATGATGTGGTGGCAAAGCTTCGGGGAATCCTTCATATGAAGAAAATCGGACATACCGGAACTCTTGATCCGGATGCAGAAGGAGTGCTCCCGGTGGCTCTGGGAAAAGCAACCCGTCTGGTGGATATGATCACAGATAAAGAGAAAACTTATGAGGCAGTGATGCGTCTGGGTGTTGTTACGGATACCCAGGATATGAGCGGAACTGTTCTCTCACAGACTACAGAGCTTTCCGTTACAGAAGAAGAGCTTTGCACAGTGGTCAGTTCTTTTGTGGGAGACTATATGCAGGTGCCGCCAATGTATTCAGCACTGAAGGTCAATGGAAAGAAACTCTATGAACTTGCCAGAGAGGGCAAGACTGTGGAGCGTAAACCAAGACCTGTACATTTTTATGAGATAGAAATTCTGGATATCAGTTTTCCGCTGGTGCGTTTTCGTGTGACCTGCAGCAAGGGAACCTATATCCGTACTCTGTGCCATGATATAGGGGAAAAGCTGGGCTGTGGAGCTGCCATGGAAAGTCTTTTGCGGACAAAGGTGGGCAGATTTACACTGGATGATGCCATTACCCTGGCGCAGACAGAAGAGGCAGTGCAGGAAGGAACCATAGAGAGTAAAATCCTCGGTATTGAGGAGATTCTTGCAGAGTATCCAAGGGTATGCTGTACAAAAGAAGGGGACAGACTTCTGGCTAATGGAAATCCTCTTGTACAGGCACTGGTCGATGCACAGGAGAAAAAAGGATGGATCCGTATGTGCAGCAGTGAAGGCAGTTTTGCCGGAGTTTACCAGTGGGACGAGAAAAGAAACAGGTATTTCCCTGTAAAAATGTTTTAGGAGACATGATGGAATATTTAAGGATTGAGAATGATTTTCCCAGAATTTCACACAGTGCGGTAACACTTGGGAAGTTTGACGGCATACACCGCGGACATCAGAAACTGGTTGAGAAAATTATTGAGCAGAAACAGGAAGGTGCACAGGCGGTTGTACTTGCGCTTGGAACTGCCTCAAGAACAATCCTCACAAAGGAAGAGAGATGTCGTATATTGGAAGAAATGGGAGTGGATATACTGTTGGAATGTCCGCTCACAGAGAAAATACGGCACATGAAAGCAGAGAATTTTATAAAAGAAATACTGATAGGAGATCTGCAGGTTTCCTATGTGGCAGTTGGAGAGGATTTCCGTTTTGGCTATGAGCGGAAAGGAACTCCTGCCATGCTCAAAGAGTTCGGAAAGAAATATGGATTTCATACGGAAGTCCTGCCAAAAGAAATGGACGGACGCCGTAAGATTAGTAGTACCTTTGTCAGGGAAGAACTGAACAGAGGAAATATGGAAAAATTCCGTTTCCTTATGGGAACAGATTTCTCAGTGGAAGGAATCGTTGAACATGGACGTGGAATGGGACATAAATATCTGCTCCCGACCACCAACCTGATCCCTCCGGTAGAGAAACTGATGCCTCCAAACGGGGTTTATATCACAGTATCCCATTTCAGAGACAGAAGTTATCAGGGAATTACCAATGTAGGTCATAAGCCTACTGTTGGCGGCGAGAAGTTTATTGGTGTGGAAACATATCTGTTTGACTGCAATGAAGATCTGTATGGGGAATACTGCAAGGTAGATTTCAAAAAATTCCTCAGACCTGAACAGAAGTTTTCTTCGCTGGAGGCACTGAAGGCACAGCTGGAGAGGGATGCTGTGAAGGGACAGGAATATTTTGAAACTTTGTAAAAAAGAGGTTTACACGCCAGAATCAATGTGCTATACTAACCAAGGTGAATTTAGCCCATGTTCAGGGAACGGATGCTCCGACCATCTCTTAATGTGTGGCGGTCAATCAATAATAATTATAGAATACAGGAGGAAATCACAATGATTTCAAAAGAAAAGAAAGCAGCGATCATGAAAGAATATGCAAGAACTGAAGGCGATACAGGATCACCGGAAGTACAGGTAGCAGTTCTTACAGCAAGAATTCAGGAACTTACAGAGCATTTACAGAGCAACCATAAAGATCATCACTCCAGACGTGGTCTTCTGAAAATGGTAGGTCAGAGACGTGGACTGTTAGCTTACCTGAAGAAAACAGACATCGAAAGATACCGTGCACTGATTGAAAAATTAGGCTTAAGAAAATAATAGCCTTTTAGTATGCGGAAGGGGGCGGATTTCCATCCGCCTCCCTTTTTATGTATATGGCAGTTCTGTAAAATATGGTGTTTTTCAGGATTGCGGTGGCTTGTTGTTTCGACTGCATCTGCATATTCAGAAGCTGCGAAACATGACAGGAGTTATTTCCGAGACTACTGAAAAGATTATTTTGTATATGAAAGTAACAAAACAGGCAGATATATTTGCCTGAAAAGTAGTTTTTTCAGTTGTTTCGGACTCCTGTTTTAATGTGACAATTTCATAAAAAGTCTGAACGTTGATGGACAAGATTGTCAGCAGACGGAACAGACAAATTTGAAAAGAATAAAGTAGTTACCGGACATGCAGTGAACGGTAACAGAAAATGACAACAGAATTATGAAAAAAGGAGAATGAACGTATGTACAAAAGTTATTCCATGGAATTAGCCGGAAGAACCTTAACAGTAGATATTAACCGCGTTGCAAAACAGGCAAACGGTGCAGCATTAATGCACTATGGTGATACTACTGTATTATCCACAGCAACAGCATCCAAAGAGCCAAGAGAGGGAATTGATTTCTTCCCGCTGAGTGTTGAATACGAAGAGAAAATGTATGCAGTAGGAAAGATCCCGGGAGGTTTTAATAAGAGAGAAGGAAAAGCAAGCGAGCATGCAATCCTTACTTCCCGCGTGATCGACAGACCAATGCGTCCTCTGTTTCCGAAGGACTACAGAAACGACGTAACACTGGTAAACATGGTTATGTCTGTTGATCCTGAGTGTAATCCGGAGATTCCGGCTATGCTTGGTTCCTCTATTGCAACCTGCATTTCCGATATTCCGTTTGATGGTCCGTGTGCTACCACACAGGTTGGTCTGATCAATGGTGAATATATCATCAACCCTACCATGGCACAGAAAGATGTATCTGACCTTCAGCTTACAGTAGCTTCCACAAGAGAGAAAGTAATCATGATCGAAGCCGGCGCAAAAGAAGTTCCGGAAGACAAGATGATTGAAGCTATCTATAAAGCTCATGAAGTAAACCAGGAGATCATCAAATTTATCGATAAGATCGTAGAAGAATGCGGAAAACCGAAACACAGCTACGAATCATGTGCAGTTCCGGAAGAACTCTTCGCAGCGATCAAAGAGGTCGTACCTCCGGCAGAAATGGAAGTTGCCGTATTCTCTGACGATAAACAGACAAGAGAAGAAAATATCCGTCAGGTAACAGAGAAACTGAAAGAAGCTTTTGCCGACAAGGAAGAGTGGCTTGCAGTTCTGGGTGAGGCTGTATATCAGTATCAGAAGAAGACTGTCCGCAAGATGATCTTAAAAGACCACAAACGTCCTGATGGTCGTGCCATTACTCAGATCCGTCCTCTGGCAGCAGAGACAGATATTATCCCGAGAGTACATGGTTCTGCTATGTTCACACGTGGACAGACACAGATCTGTACCATCACAACTCTGGCTCCTCTTGCAGAAGCACAGAAGCTTGACGGACTTGACGAATTTGAAACTTCAAAGAGATATATGCATCACTACAATTTCCCGTCCTATTCTGTAGGTGAGACAAAACCATCCAGAGGACCGGGACGTCGTGAGATCGGACATGGTGCACTTGCTGAAAGAGCATTAGTTCCTGTACTTCCAAGCGAAGAGGAATTCCCATATGCGATCCGTACTGTATCTGAGACATTTGAATCCAATGGTTCTACTTCTCAGGCAAG
>ENA-OUQI01001814-OUQI01001814.1-human-gut-metagenome-genome-assembly--contig:-NODE-1814-length-12550-cov-7.157423_pt1 | contig 12550 bp, 9 predicted proteins | sample MGYA00237953_ERZ548840 | MGnify/ENA primary metagenome ERZ548840 (study PRJEB26490, sample SAMN05194690) | human gut metagenome | biome: terrestrial biome; feature: human-associated habitat; material... | reverse complement strand
AAGATCTAAAACTGAAAAACCAGTAGAAGAAAAACCAACAAAGAAGATTTGTCCTTATTGTCAAAGTGAAATCTCTATCAAAGCATCTCGTTGCCCACACTGTACAAGTCAATTAGAAAATTAAAAGAGCTTTATGTAATGTGTCCATTACATAAAGCTCTTTTAGTATAAGTATTATATATTATTTGAATAGTATTTCTTTATTATATCCATTGTTAGAGCATTATTCTCTACAATTTCACCATAAAAATAACCACTTGGTTTTAAAGTACGTTCAAATGTTTCTTTATTAACACTTGCTAGACCGAATGTAGGTGTATAAGTTCCCCATTCCCAATTATCTAAAAGTGACCAATGTAAATAACCCATAACATGAACGCCACTATCCATTGCTTGTTTTACTGCTTGTAAAATAGAAGCAATATAAATAACACGATATTTATCATTTTTACAAGCAATTCCATTTTCTGTAATTAAAACAGGTTTATCCTTTAATCTATTTAAACAATGATAGATAACTTCCGGGCAAATATCATCACTAAAATAAGGAACATCTAAACTGTGAATACTACTTGCTTCATAGCGGTCAAATCTAAACATTTCTTTTCTACTATTAATAAGTTGTCTTGTATAAACATTCACTGCCCAAAAATCACATGTATCTTTTAATTCTGGCATATAGATAGCATCATGAAAAGGAACCACGATTTCCCCTGTTCTAATAGCATGTAAGAAGAATTCATTTTCCATATAATCTATGTAATCTGCCATGATTTGATCTGGTTTATCTATTGTTCCTCGCATTGGTTTTTTTTCTGCATAGTTCATAGGTGAGGATACGGGTTTATTGGAATATTTTTTGATTGCATGATAAGCTTTTCCATGATATTGAAGTAAGTTGATACTTTCTTCAATTGTATATTCAAAGACAATATTCATTTCATTAATAATTAACCAATAGTCTACGTACTCATCTAGTAATGGGACAACTTTTTCTACATAGCGTAAAAAGTATTTTAAATTGTCCATGGTTTTAAAAGCACCTAATTTATGAAACCATACAGGATGAGAATTATGGTGTAATGTTAAACATACTTTGATATCATTTTTCTTTAGTTCTTTTAAAATATCTTTATAATGTTCAATTTCTTTTTCATCAAAAACGTTTTCTTCTGGTTCTATACGTGACCATTCTAATGACATACGATACGTATTTAAATTCATTTTTTTAAGCAAAGAAATGTCTTCTTTATACATTTTGTAACTATTACATGCAAAGTTGGCCATTTGGTAAGGAACACCCCCGTAAGCAAGTTTAGGTGCTGTTTCTTGATCATCATAAAATGAATTGTTATTTCCTTCTATTTGCTGACCAGCCGTTGTTGCACCCCATAAAAAACCATCAGGGAATTGAATATCTGAATATTCTAATAAATTAATCATTTGTATTTCCTTCCTTTAACTTTAATTCTTCTTCTAATGCTTGTTTATCAATCATTTTAAAGAATGGATACCAAATCAATGTAGATATAACTACTGCAAATAATTCATAAATACCTGCACTCATACTACCATTGACCATTCCATGAATAAATGGAGGTAAAGATCCTGTTCCTAAAATTCCAATATATGGCGCTATAATGTGTAACTTAATTAATAAATAACCAATCGAAGAAACAACAATTGGACATAAAACAAATGGAATAAGAGTCATCACATTCAACATTAATGGTAATCCAAAAATTACTGGTTCATTGACACTAAAAATACCACATGGTAATGCAATTTTACCAAATGCTTTATAACGTTCACTTTTTGCTGTAAAGAACATAACAATAACTAAACCAATTGTTGCACCACAACCACCAATACAAGCTAAATCCCATAATCCAAAGTTAATGGAATGAACAATTCCTTTTCCTGCAGCTAATGAAGCTGTATTTTCAGACATATATCCTAACCATACCGGAATTAAGATTGGTAATACTGTTTGTGAACCATGAATTCCAAAGAACCATAATAATTGCGCAATAACTAATAATACAATGAATGCTGGGAAGCTACCAACCATTGATTGTAATGGTGTTTGAATAATTGTATAAATAAAATCATTAAATGTTTTAAATTCTGTAACTGAAAAACCAAATTTAACTAAACCAAAGAAAACAACAATAACAACTGCTGGAATTAAAGAAGTAAAAGAATTACTTACCATTGGTGGGACACCTTCTGGCATTTTAATTGTAATATTTTTATGAATAAAGAACTTCATAATATAAATCACAATTAATGAAACTATAATTGCTGAAATAACAGTCTTAGGACCAAAATATGTTGCATCAAACATATTTACAGGTTGTACACCCTCACTATTTACAGTAATTGGTGCAAGTAAAATAAAGGCAACTGTAGAAATAACTCCTGTATTAAAAGCGTTATGTTCCATTCCATAAACCTTTGCACCATTATAAGCAATTGAAAATGCCATAAATAAACCAATTAAATTTGTTGTTACATCAGGGACATAGTTAATAATTGTTAGTAAATTTGTAGATTTTAGAAAACTTTGATAAGGTCCCCAAGTAATTGAGGTAAGCACTGAAAAGATAGCACCTACCATGATAATTCCAAGTAATGACATTGAACCACTTGAAATTGATTGCAATGCTTTATTTTTAGATATTTTATTAGCAATAGGAAGAAACTTTTCTTCCATAAAATCAATAAACTTATTCATTTTTATTCTCCCTTGAATCCATTATTCTTTATAATATTTTGATACCAGTAAAAACTATTTTTCTTAATACGATTACATTCTTTAATATCTGTATTTGTTCTATCTACATAAACAAGTCCATAACGTTTATTAAATCCTTCATGTGAACTAACTACATCTAAAAAAGACCATGGGCAATAACCAAATAATGGATAACCTTCTTCTATAAATTTGGAACATTGTTGTAAGTGTTTTTGCAGATAATCAATTCGATAGACATCATCAATCGTACCATCTTCTTTAACAACGTCTGTATAAGCCATCCCATTTTCAGTAATAATCATTGGTAATTGATAACGATCATATAAATTTCTTAAACCAATATATAAACCATCCGGATCAATACCAAAATGCATCCATTCTGTTGGTTCAATCTTTTCATTTTTCACAACATAGAATTGATCACTTCGATAAAATGGTGGCATTTTAGAATCATCATCTTCTTCATATTTAGCCCTAACTGTACAACTTGCATAATAATTCACACCAATAAAATCAGGACTATTTTCAATTAAATAATGTTTGTCTTCCTTATTTATTTCAGGATAAATATCTCTTTCTTTTAAATACGTTTCAAAATGATAAGAATACTCTCCTTTTATCGATAAATCTAAAAAGCTCCATTGTACTTCATCTTGAGCATTATTAGCAGCTAAAATATCTTGTGGTGCAGAACTTGATGGATAAATAACTTGCATCGCAACAACATGTCCAATTTTTCCATCAGGAACCATTTCTTTAAAAAGAGAAATTGCTATTTTTTCTGCAAGTGTCATATGATATGACATTTGATACAAATTCTTTTGTCTTAAATGAGGATCTTTTTCAAGATTCATATTCATATCATCCGGTGCTGTTGCACACATTTGTTCATTAATAGTAGCCCAAAGTTTAACTTTATCGCCAAATTCTTTAAAACATATTTTGGCATATTTAACATAGGCATCAACACATTTTCTACTTTTCCATCCACCATATTTTTCAATCAATGCATAAGGCATTTCAAAATGATATAAAGTTGGAAAAGGTTTTATATCATTCTTTAATAATTCATCTATTAATCTATGATAAAACGCAAGTCCTTCCTGACTGACATTTTCTCCATCAGGCATTATTCGCGACCAAAAAAAGGAAAAACGATAGACCTTTAAGCCAAGTTCTTTCATTAAAGCAACATCTTCTTCAACATGGTGATAATGATCAGCAGCCACTTTATAATCAGCAAGGCCTTCAGGAACATGCCTCATATCACTATTAGCTATTCCTCTTCCTTCATTAAATCCACCTTCTACTTGAAAGGCACTTGTTGAAGCACCCCAAAGAAAATTATCAGGAAATTGTATATTTTTCATTTTCTCTTCCTCCTTGTCTTAATCTTAAAGCACAACCTTTCATTTTTTATCGTCAAAAAAAAGTGAGAGATGTCAAAATCCCTCACTTAATTTCATATTATGAAATTTTTACTATAGATGTGAATAATTAATATAGTAATAAATGATAATTAATTCAATCGTATACATTAAAGTAATGCGTCCTTCTGTATTACTATTTGTCTTATTACACAATATAACTTCATCACATACACCTATAAATTTACCACTTGTAAGCATAGATATCGCTACAATCTTACAATTCTTTTCTGTTAGAATATCCATGATTTCATTATTTCGATAAAAGAAGCTTCCCTCTAATGAAATAATGAACACTAATGAATTAGGTGCAAGTTTATGAGCTAATTCTAATTGTTTTTCATCTGAAACACCTAATTGAATAAAACGATTTAAACTTGCCATTTTATTTTGAAAATGAATTCCTACAAATGTCGCATATTCCAAGCCAAATAAAGCAATTTCTTTAGCCTGATAAATCATTTCACAGACCCTATTTAACTGCTTATAATCAATATTATCAAAAGTAAATTGGATATTTTCAATAACATTTTCCGTATATCTTTTATAGATTGGTTGTAAATCTTCTGCTGATGCCATATTCACATTCTTAGAATAATCTACATCTATTTTTAAAGTATGACTTACCTCACTTTTAAACTCTTTATAACTACTAAATCCTAGTGTTCTAATAAAACGAGTTATTGAAGATGAAGAAACAAAACATAAATCCGCTAAATCAAAAATTGTAAGCTTTGGTATTTTATTGTAATTTTGTAAAATAATTCTCGCAATATCTTCATTAACTTCTTTCCCATCACCATAATTCACAATACTTAATAACTGCGACATAATTGATATCCCTTTTGGCATAAAGACACCTCCATAAACTCATTATAATTTATTTACGTGTAAAACACAAAAAAACATCGATTACTCGATGTCTCTTACATTTGGTGCGGGCGACAGGAATCGAACCTGCACGCCGAAGGCGCTAGATCCTAAGTCTAGTGCGTCTGCCAGTTCCGCCACGCCCGCATTGAAATGGTGACCCGCAGGCGACTCGAACGCCTGACCCTCTGATTAAAAGTCAGATGCTCTACCAACTGAGCTAGCGGGTCAAAATATGGTGCCGGCTAAAGGACTTGAACCCTCAACCTACTGATTACAAGTCAGTTGCTCTACCAATTGAGCTAAGCCGGCATTTAAAAAAATGGTGGAGGTTAACGGGCTCGAACCGCTGACCCTCTGCTTGTAAGGCAGATGCTCTCCCAACTGAGCTAAACCTCCAAAAATGGTGACTCGTACGGGATTCGAACCCGTGAATGCATGCGTGAAAGGCATGTGAGTTAACCGTTTCTCCAACGAGCCACATGGCGCTTGAAGTAGGACTCGAACCTACGACCGATCGGTTAACAGCCGATTGCTCTACCAACTGAGCTATTCAAGCAACTTAACAGTGCTCATTTATATTAGCATCCTTTTTCTAATAAATCAACCCTTTTTTATATTTTTTTTAAAAAAATTTAATTTTATGTCAAAAACTGCTTCTTCTTGTAATATTATATATCATTCTATATTTGATTAATGGTATAATTATATAAACATATAATATAAGGAGGATCCTATGGACCAACAAAGAGAACAAGCAAGTCAAATCGCACATGAATTTATTGTTTATCAAGAAAGTGAACAAGCAGATATTGATGCAAAAGATCATCAATTCGATGCTTTATGGCAAAGTATATATGATGTATGTAAACTTATTAAATTTGGAATAATAGAAGATATTACTGAAGAAGAATTTGAGGAAGCCTACGCTTGGTTAAAAACTACTCAATCTCTTACAGAAGATTATCAAGAATTAGAATTAGAATTTTAAGGAGATCAAAAATGGAAAAATATTTAATTGTGACAGACACAACAAGTGCAATGGATCAAGAAATTGCACAAAAAAACGGAATCGAACTTATTTCATTAAGTGTCATCGTTGATGGTCATGAATATAAAGATCAAATCGATATTTCAACCAAACAACTTTATGACTATTTAAGAGATGGTAAAATTCCTTCAACAAGTCAGCCAAATACAGGTTATCTTGTTGAACAAATGGAAAAATGGCAAGAAGAAGATTATGAAGCAATCATTATTATTACTTGCTCTGCAGATTTATCAGGAACAAACAACGGTTTCCATCTTGCTAAAGATACCGTTGGTTTAGATAATGTTTATATTTATGATAGTCGCCAATTAGGTGCTCCTGTTATGGATATGGCTATTTGTGCAAAACAACTTGCAGATGAAGGAAAAACTGTTGATGAAATTTTTGCTGTTTTAGAAGAAAAAACAAATCATTCTTTTTCGTTCCTTTATCCAGATAACTTTAAACAACTTTCACGTAGTGGAAGATTATCACCAATGGCAGCCAGAATGGCATCGATGTTAAAAATCAAAGCTTTGCTTTGTTTAGATGAACAAGGTAAAGCCGTTGATAAATATACAATGGCAAGAACTGAAGTAAAAATCTTAAAATCGATTGTTGATAAATTCCATGAATTAGGTGTTAACGCTAAACAACACAAGATTTATATTTCACACGCTGATAATGAAATTTTTGCTAAAAAAGCAAAATTATTATTTCAAACAACCTTCCATGGTATTGATGTAGAAATCAATTATTTGCCTGCTGTTTTAACATGCCATGGTGGTCTTGCTTGTTGTGCAATTCATTCTACATATAAAATTTAAGGAGTGATTAATGATGAAAGTTGTTGATATGCATTGTGACACTATTTTAAAACTTTATGATGATTTACATCATGGTAAAGAAGATTCTTTATTAGAAAATGACGGTCATATTGATTTAAAGAAAATGCAAAAAGGAAATTATTTACTTCAAAACTTTGCGATGTTTGTCGATTTAAGCAAAAATCCTCAACCTTTTTTAAAAGCAAATCAACTCATTAACCATTATTATCATGAAATAGAAAAATATCCTGAACTCATTAAACCTGTCTTTTGTTATCAAGATATTATCGACCATCAACAAGCAGGTATCATGTCTTCTCTTCTAACATTAGAAGAAGGTGCTGTTGTAGAAAATGATTTATCACTACTTGAACATTATTATAGATTAGGCGTTAGAATGATTACTTTGACATGGAATCATGTAAATGGCATTGGACACCCTAACCTTTCTAATATTTCTTGTTATGAAGATATGTTTAAAATCAATGATCACGATGGTTTAACACCTTTTGGTTTACAATATATTAAAGAAATGGAACGTTTAGGAATCATTATTGACGTTTCTCATTTAAGTGATGCTGGATTTTATGATGTTTATCATCATACAACAAAGCCTTTCGTTGCCTCTCATAGTAACGCTCGTCAAGTATGTGGTGTCGCTAGGAATATGTCAGATGACATGATTTTAAAACTTGCTAGTCGTGGAGGCGTTATGGGAATCAACTTCTGTAGTGATTTTTTAACTACCGAAGGTACTCATCAAACAAGTTATATTAAGGATATGGTTCAACATATTTTATATATCAAAAATCTTGCAGGTATTGATTGTATTGGTTTAGGAAGTGACTTTGATGGTATTGGATCCAAGCTTGAAATGAAGGATGCAAGTGGTTATCAAATGTTATATGGTGCTTTAATTGAAGCTGGATTATCTATTGAAGAAATTGAAAAGATTTTTTATAAAAATGTCTTACGTGTTTATAAAGCAGTTTTGAAATAGGATTGGAAACAATCCTATTTTTAAAAAAACAAAAAAATGCGTATCTCTATCTCATCATTTCAGAAAAATAATGTTATAATAGCTAAATGGGAGGGACTACTTATGTATATTAAAGATGATGAAATTAATAAGTATTTTAATGAGCCCAATTGGAAAGTAGCTCATAACTTATTTCAACATAATACAATATCTAACATGTCTGTTATTAAAGATGGTCAAATTTACCAAATCGTAGGAAGTACTAATGTTAATGGTAAAATTGATACTGCTACAATTCAAGTTGATACAGGAGGACATATCCTCGAATTTAACTGTGATTGTAATCACTGTAAGCCTAATGAACTGGCATGTGGACATATAGGTGCTATTTTATTAAAATTTTACGGTCTTGAAGCAAGTGATTTACCTTATTCTTTCAATCAAAAAGGAAATTACGCTGACCAATTACAAGCACTTCAAGCAAAAAAAGAAGCCGCACATTTAAAAGAACAAGCTAATTTAACTTTTTCATTAATTGAACAATATAAAAATCAACATCGTTTACATCAATTACAACTTAATCAACATATTCATTTAATACCACAAGTAAAAAGTACATTTAATCGATTAAGTTTATCTTATAAGATTGCTAGCGATAGAAGTTATACAATTAAAAACTTAAATACTTTTATTCAAAATATAAAAGCAAACGAAATTGTTGAATATGGAAATGCTTTAGTTACCGATCATAACTCTAAAGCCTTTGATAGTTCTTCATTAAAACAAATTCGTTTTATTAAAGAATATTTTCATTTAAAAGATGATGATCGTAGTATTAGAATCACATCAGATAATATTGATGATTTTTTTCTAACACATTATGATAATTTAGATATCAACATTAACTTTACAACAATTGATTTACAAAACTTCATTTTAGAAATCCAAAAAGATGAAGATTATACAACCATCAAATACAAAGAACCTGATGGTATTACTATCATCGGTCATCAATATATCTATTATTTCGATCACTATACCCTTAATAGATATTCAAAAGAATGTAGTGATGCGCTAAGACCTTTACTTACACATTTAGAAAACAATTCACTTACAATTCCAAATAACGAATTACCACATTTTTCTAAATATATCATTGATTCTGTTGTTCCTTATGTCGAATTTACAGGAGATGATATCGATGAATATCTACCTATGGATATTTCTTTATTAATTTATGTCGATTTAAATAACAACAACGAATTATCTGTTACATTAGATTATCGAGATGATCAAGGAAATACAATCTTAGAAAACCCTAAAGATCTAGTACTTCCATTAAAATTAGATGGTGTTATTCAAACACTACAAAAATACCTAGAATATGATGAAATCACACAAATGTATTATCTTTATAATGAAGAAGATATTTATGATTTCATTACTCGTGTTTTACCTTCACTTAATAATGATTGTGAAATTTATATTAGTGAAGAAATCAAACAAATGAATAAACCTAAAAATATGAAATTAAATATCGGTGTTCGTTTACAAAATGATTTATTAAAAATCGATATTAATAGTATCAACGTTGATAAAGAAGAAATTAAAGATATTTTATATGCTTTTCAACACAAAAAGAATTATCATCGTTTAAAAAATGGGGAATTTATTAATTTAGATGATGATAGTATCAAAGATTTAGATTTATTATTTAATGATTTAAATATTGAATATAACGATTTAAAAGATGGTGAAGTTGAAGTTGATAAATATCATTCACTTTATTTAGAAAACTTTATGAACAGTTCATCATTACATTTCAACAGAGATCAACATTTCCAAGACTTGATTTCTCATATTGAAGAAAAAGATCCTGAAGATATTCAAGTTCCACAAAATTATTCTAAGATTTTAAGAGACTATCAAGTTCAAGGATTTAAATGGTTAAAAACAATGTCAGAATATGGCTTCGGTGGTATCTTAGCTGATGATATGGGGCTTGGTAAAACATTACAAGTCATGACATTGATTGAAGATGGTATCGGTGAAAATCATGTCAGTCTCGTTGTTGCTCCTGCAACCTTGATTTATAACTGGCAAGATGAAATCAAAAAATTCTCAAAGAAATTAAAAACAGTTTGTATTACTGGAAATATTGCTCAAAGAAAGAAATTAATTGAAAGCATTCCAGAATATGATGTTGTTATCACTTCATATGATTATATTCGTAGAGATTATGAATTATATAAAGATTATCAATTCTATTATTTTATTTTAGATGAAGCTCAATATATCAAAAATCAAAGTACAAAGAATGCTCAAACTGTTAAATTAATTAATGGTAAATATCGTTTTGCTTTAACAGGTACTCCAATTGAAAATAGTTTAGCAGAATTATGGTCAATCTTTGATTTCTTGATGCCTCAATATTTATATAATTATCATCATTTCAAAGAAACTTACGAAATACCAATCATAAAAAATGAAGACCAACAAAAACAAGCAAAACTTAAGCAATTAGTTGAACCATTTATTTTAAGAAGAACAAAGAAAGAGGTTTTAACAGAATTACCAGACAAGATTGAAAACAATGTCATTATTCCTTTTACACCAGAGGAAGAAAAAGTATATCTTGCTAACTTATCAACAATTAATAGTGAATTACAAAGTGCTATTCAGGTAAATCATATCGATAAGATCCAAATCCTTGCAATGATGACAAGGCTTCGTCAATTATGTTGTGATCAACGTATTTTATATAAAGATATCATTGAGCCAAGTTCTAAACTTAAAGCTTGTATGGATATTATTGAAACAGCAAAAGAAAATAATCAAAAAGTCTTACTATTCTCTTCTTTTACTAAATCATTAGATTTAATCGAAGCTGAATTACGTAAAAAAGATATTTCTTATTATGTTTTAACTGGTTCAACAACAAAAATCAAAAGGCATCAACTTGTTAATGCCTTCCAAAACGATCAAACAACTGTCTTTTTAATCAGTTTAAAAGCAGGTGGTACTGGTCTTAACTTAACAAGTGCTTCTACCGTTATTCACTATGATCCATGGTGGAATATGTCTGCACAAAATCAAGCAACAGATAGAGCTTATCGTATTGGACAAACAAATAATGTTCAAGTTTATAAATTGATTATGAAAAATTCAATTGAAGAAAAGATCCAAAAACTTCAAGAACAAAAACAAGATTTATCGAATATGTTTATTGAAAACAATAATGGTTCTATTACCCAAATGTCTACTGCAGATATTATTGATTTATTTAAATAAAGAAAAAGGAGATCAAAGACGTTCAATCTTTAAATCTCCTTTTCTTATGTAATTCAATTTTCTAAAAGCTTTGTAAAAACTAAATGTTAAAATTGCTGGAGCAATCACATCTATCAAAATAAGTGGTATCCAATACTGATTTCCCATTACTTGAATCGCATCCAATAAGCCTACAAGTCCTGCTGTTCCCATTCCTGAGCCAATTGCACTGCAACGAATATGAAGTAAGACCGTTGAAATAGGTGCTGTAATAATCGTTGTTAAAATTGTAGGTAACCAAATAACCGGTCTTCTAATAATATTTTTAAACTGTAACATACTTGTTCCAATTCCAATAGCAATAACATCACCAATATCATTGTCTTCAATAGACATCATCGCAAAACCAATCATTTGTGCGCAACACCCTGCAAGTGCTGCCCCTGCCGCTAAACCATCAAGTCCTAACATAATACCAATAGCAGCTGAAGAAATCGGTGCCGTTAATGCCATTCCCATTAACACCCCTACAACAATTGACATAAATAAAGGTTGTAAAGAAACCCCATCATTAATAACACTTCCAATCCAAGTAATCATTTGTGTAAGATAAGGTCCTACAAATTGTGTTACCAAACCTGCTATACAGATAGAAACAAAAGGAACAAGTAAAATATCAATCGGTGTTTTCCCTTGAATAAGTCTTGTTACCTCAATAGCCGCTAAAACTGCTACATAAGCTGAAATTGGATTACCCGCTTGAACACCATTATTAAATGTTCCAGCTCCTATTGCTCCTACAATAACCGCAGAAATCAAATTAAGTCCTTTTGCATCAATTGCATAGCCCATACCAATTCCAATGGCCGGTCCCATTAAATAACCTGCTACTGTCCCCCAGGTTACAAGTTGTTCAACATGAACTAATGTTCCTAATTGTTTTAATATTGTTCCAATAATCAAACTTGCAAAAAAGCCATAAGCCATTCCATTAAAAGTATTGATTACATAATTTCCTTTTCCTCTACTTTGTGCCATATTTTACCCCCTCAATTGGATTATAGAGTATATTTATTTTTTTACAACAAAAAAACTGCCGAAGCAGTTAGTTTATTTATTGGTGGAGCCAAGCGGGATCGAACCGCTGACCCCCTGCGTGCAAGGCAGGTGCTCTCCCAGCTGAGCTATGGCCCCAATTTAATATTTATTTTTTCCACCATTTCATTTGTTAAAATGGTGGGCCTGAATGGATTTGAACCATCGACCTCACCCTTATCAGGGGTGCGCTCTAACCAACTGAGCTACAGGCCCACATCTATATAAAACAATTAATTAATGGTGGGCCTGAATGGATTTGAACCATCGACCTCACCCTTATCAGGGGTGCGC
>ENA-OUQI01001811-OUQI01001811.1-human-gut-metagenome-genome-assembly--contig:-NODE-1811-length-12567-cov-8.824249_pt1 | contig 12567 bp, 9 predicted proteins | sample MGYA00237953_ERZ548840 | MGnify/ENA primary metagenome ERZ548840 (study PRJEB26490, sample SAMN05194690) | human gut metagenome | biome: terrestrial biome; feature: human-associated habitat; material... | reverse complement strand
AATCAAAAGGGGCGCTGGAATACATTTCCATATTGCCGTTAATGATACCGGAGATCATCCTTGGTATGGTGCTGATGGCGTTCTTTTATATGCTGAACCTGCCCTTTGGCATGCTGACACTGTTAATAGGTCATACGGTATTCTGTGTGCCTTATATTCTGATGGAAGTGAAGGCAAGACTGGCAGGCATGGATCCGGCGCTGGAAGAGGCAGCCAGAGATCTGGGGGCAGGACCTTTCCGGGCTTTCCGGGATATTACGCTGCCCTTAATTATGCCGGCGGTAATTTCAGGTTCGCTGCTTGCGTTTGCCATGTCTATGGATGATGTGGTAATAAGTATTTTTGTAAACGGACCGCGTCTGTCTACGCTACCCATCAAGGTGTACACACAGCTGAAAACAGGGGTGACGCCGGAGATCAATGCGTTGTGTACCATTCTGCTGGCAGCTACACTGATTATTTTTATTGTTTATTCACTGATAACAAAGAAGAAAAAGTAATTGTTATAGCTTTTGAAACAGCCGGATTATAAAAAACAGAGAAAAATACATTCAGAGGAAGGAAAAGATGATGAACAAACTGATTGAGTTAAAAAATCTGACCAAGAATTTTGATGATCAGCAGGTTTTGCGCGGCATCAATCTGGATATTTACGAAAAGGAATTCCTGACGCTTTTGGGACCCAGCGGATGTGGAAAGACAACCACCCTTCGAATCATTGCAGGCTTTGAAGAACCAAGTGACGGAGAAGTACTGTTTAACGGGATTGAGATTTCCAAGCTTCCCCCGTACAAGAGAGAGGTTAACACTGTGTTTCAGAAGTATGCTCTTTTTCCTCATTTAAATGTGGCGGAGAACATCGGTTTCGGGCTGAACCTGAAGAAGGTCGATAAAACTGTCATCGCCCAGAAGGTGGAGCGTATGCTGAAGATGGTTGGTCTGGAAGGCTTTGGGAAAAGAGATGTAACTCTGCTCTCCGGTGGACAACAGCAGCGAGTGGCCATTGCCAGAGCTCTGGTAAATGAGCCGAAGGTTCTGCTTTTAGATGAGCCCCTGGGTGCACTGGATGCAAAGATCCGTAAACAGATGCAGGTAGAATTAAAGAAGATCCAGCAGGAAGTCGGCATCACTTTTATCTATGTTACCCATGACCAGGAAGAAGCCCTGTCCATGTCAGATACGGTTGTTGTTATGAATAACGGTGAGATTCAGCAGATCGGCTCTCCTACAGATATCTACAATGAGCCGGAAAACCGTTTTGTTGCAGGCTTTATCGGTGAATCTAATATTATCGAGGGAACCATGATCCGTGATTATCTGGTTGCTTTTGACGGATTTGAGTTTGAATGTGTGGATAAGGGATTTGAAGATAATGAAGAGATTGAAGTTGTATTAAGACCTGAGGATCTGGATATCGTAGATCCCGGTCAGGCAAAGATCAGGGGAATCGTGCGCAATATTACCTTCAAGGGTGTGCATTATGAAATCCTGATCGAGACAGAGCTTCGTACTTATATGGTTCATACCACAGATTATGCGGAAGTCGGAAGGGAAGTGGGACTGAAATTCGGGCCTGAAGACATCCATGTTATGTGTAAGATGGGAAGCTACTGATGAAACAGTACAGAAATCTTATCAAACCATATCTTGTGTGGGCATTTGTGGTCATTGTCATCCCGCTGATACTGATCGCATTATATGCATTTACAGAAGATGGAAACGAAGTGTTGACGTTCTCCTTTACTCTGGAGAATTTCCGCAAATTCCTGGAAGCTACTTATATGAGCGTTATTTTCAAGTCCTTTAAGCTTGGAATCCTGACGACGGTCATCTGTCTGGGACTTGGCTATCCCCTGGCATATATTATTTCCAAATGTCCGGAGAAATCCCAGAGTCTTCTGATTCTGCTGGTAACTATTCCGGAATGGATCAATATGCTTCTGCGTACTTATGCATGGATGAACCTGCTGTCGGACAATGGTATCATCAACCATTTGCTTGGATTACTGGGGATTTCCCCGGTGACAATGATGTATACAGACTTTTCCGTAGTGGTTGGTCTGGTCTGTAACTTTATGCCGTTTATGATCATCCCGATCCATACATCCCTGAGCAAAATGGATAAATCCTTTATCGAGGCTGCCTATGACCTGGGGGCAAATAAATTCCAGACCTTCACAAAGGTTATCTGGAAATTGTCCATCCCCGGCGTGCTCAATGGAATCATGATGGTATTCCTGCTGTCTATTTCCACATTCGTTATTCCGAAACTTCTCGGAGGCGGACAGTACATGCTGATCGGTAACCTGATCGAGTCTCAGTTTATCTCTGTTGGTGACTGGAATTTCGGAAGTGCGATTTCTCTGATTCTGGCTGTGCTCATTCTGATCTTTATGAGCCTGATGAAGAAGATGGATAAAGATGAATAAGGGAGGACGGCATGAAACGTAATAATAAATTTTTCTCAATGTTATATGTAGTACTCTGCCTTGCTTTCTTTTACCTGCCAATCCTGGTGACGATGATATTTTCCTTTAACTCATCCAAGTCACTGACCAGATTTACAGGCTTTTCCCTGCGCTGGTATCAGGAACTTCTCGGTAATGGGGAAGTAATTAAGGCGGTTTATGTATCTGTTACCATTGCGATCATTGCGACCATTGTTTCTACAATACTTGGAACCATTACAGCGATCGGTTTATCCAAATCAAAGAAGGTAATCAAGGAACTGCTTTTAAATATTAATAATATCCCGATCCTGAATCCTGAGATCGTAACTGCCATCAGCCTGATGCTCTTGTTCTCTTCTCTGGGATTTCGAAAAGGATATCTGACTATGCTGCTGGCACATATTGCATTCTGTACCCCGTATGTAATTACCAGCGTTTATCCGAAGGTAAGAGCTCTGGATCCGAATATGGCAAATGCTGCCATGGACCTTGGGGCAACTCCTTTTCAGGCTCTGACAAAGGTTATCGTGCCGATGATCAAAGAGGGTATTTTCGCAGGCGCACTGCTTGCATTCACCATGTCATTTGATGATTTCGTTATTTCCTATTTCGTATCAGGAAATGGTGTAAAGAATATCTCTATTGTTGTATATAATATGACAAAGCGTATCAATCCGACAATCAATGCTTTGTCAACCATCGTGATCGTAGTCATCATCGTGGTACTGCTTTTGTCCAATCTGCTTCCGAAGTTTAAGAATAAAGCCAGAAAGCTGAACAGGAAAGCAGTAAAAATTGTCTCTGTAGTTCTGGTTGTTGCCGTTACGGCAGGGCTGATCAAATGGGGATTCGTGGCGCAGTCCACTCATGTGCTGAAAGTTTACAATGCAGGAGAGTACATGGATCTTTCCCTGCTGGAGGATTTCGAAAAAGAATATGATTGTACCATCGTATACGAGACTTTTGAGTCAAATGAGATGATGTACACCAAGCTTTCAAGCGGTGAGACTTATGATGTGCTGATCCCGTCTGATTACATGATTGAGAGACTGATCAAAGAAGAATATCTGCAGGCACTTGACTGGAAAGAAATTCCGAATAAGAAAAATCTGCTGGATGATGTCACGAACCAGAGCTATGATCCGGGCAACCGTTATTCCTGTCCGTATTTCTGGGGAACAGTAGGAATCCTTTATGATAAGACAGTAGTAGATGAGGCTGATCTGAAAGATGGATGGAACCTTCTGTGTAATCCGAAATATAAAGGAAATATTTACATGTATGATTCTGAGAGAGATTCCTTTATGATAGCATTAAAAGCACTTGGGTATTCCATGAATACTACAAATGAGTCTGAGATCGAGGAGGCTTACCAGTGGCTGATCGATCAGCGTGACACTATGGATCCGATCTATGCAGGCGATGATGTGATCGACAACATGATTTCAGGAAACAAAGCGCTGGCAGTTGTGTACTCCGGAGATGCATCTTACATTATCAGTGAAACCCCGAATCTGGACTACTTTACACCGGAACAGGGAACCAACAGATGGTATGATGCAATGGTTATCACAAAGGACTGCAGCGAAGTACAGCTTGCCCATGAATTTATTGATTTTATGATCAGTGATAAATCTGCTCTTTCCAATACGGAAGAAGTAGGGTATACTTCTACAGTGAAGAGTGCTTTTGAAACCATGAAGGAGGGGGACTATGCCGGAATCAGTTCTTATATTCCGGATACAACCAACCCGAATAACGAAATCTTTGCTTATCAGCAGCCAAAGATCAAGCAGAAATTTGCAGAACTCTGGACAAAAGTAAAAGCAAAGTAAAAAAAGATAGCCGCTGTCTGCCGATACAGTGGAAGGCGGACAGTGGCTGATAGATACAGACAACAATGCAGAGCATAAGAAGGGAGATCATTTATGAAAAAAAGAGTACTTGCAGTAGTGATGTGTGCATTAATGGCAGGAACAGCATTCACCGGATTCAAGGATGCAGGAGATGATAAAGAACTTGTACTTTTTACATGGGAAGGAATGTTCCCACAGGAAGTTCTGGACGATTTTGAAAAAGAGACAGGAGTTAAAGTTGTTTATTCAAACTTCGATACAGATGAAACCATGCTTGAGAAGCTTTCCATGGCAAAGGGCGGCGACTATGATATTGTAATCGCAGATGACTATATTCTGGAAACTGCGATCCAGGAAGGACTTGCAGAGAAGCTTGACAAGGATTCTCTGGAGAATATCGGAAATATCAACCCATTATATCAGGGACAGTTCTATGATCCGGATGACGAATACACAGTTCCTTACGGAGCAGGTATTCCGCTGATCGTTTACGATCCGGAGCAGGTGGATATTGATATCAAAGGATATAAAGACCTCTGGGATCCGTCTCTTGAGGACAGCATTGCACTGACTGCAAACTATCGTGTGATCAATGGTATCACCCAGCTTTCCATGGGCGAGAGCATGAATGAAGAGGACGTTGACGTGATCAAGAAGACAGGAGAGAAGCTTCTGGAACTTGCTCCGAATGTACGTCTGATCCAGGATGACAATACACAGAATGCACTTCTCAACGGAGAAGCAAGTGTTGCATTTCTTTATACCTCTCAGGTAACAGCTGCTCTGGCTGAGAATCCTGATCTGAAGGTGGTATATCCGGAAGAAGGACTAGGATTTGGTATTATGGGTATGTTTATTCCAAGTGAAGCGCCGGATAAAGATGCGGCATATTCTTTCATGGATTATATCATGCAGCCGGAGGTTGCAGCGAAATGCACAGACTATATCGGCTATTACAGCACAAATAAAGCAGCAGATGAGCTGGTAAATCCGGATCTGGTAGTTCCGGATGACGTTACAAAGGGCGAGATCGTCCAGAATGTAAGCCAGGACGCAGACGCACAGTATCAGAAGAACTGGACTGAATTTAAGGCTGCCTGCGACTAAGGGGTTAATCAACTAAGGAGTTAATATGGATGTTTACAAGGGAATCGGTGCCTTTTCCGGAATTGCCATCGGTAAGATACTGTATTATCATAAAAGCGAATATCAGATGCGCCAGTACGAAATCACAGATGTGAAAACAGAGCTGAATATTTTCCGGCAGGCGCGCACCAGAGTCATGGAACAGCTGGAGGATTTATATGAAAAAAACTGCATAATTCAGGGAACCCAGGCAGAGATTTTTCTCAGACAGAAGAATCTGCTGGAGGGAAAAAGCTTTCAACGTGCCATTGAGAGTGTCATACAGAGTGAAAAAGTAAATTCTGCCTATGCGGTAATGACTACAAGGGATGAGATGCTTAAGACTTTCAGAAATCTGGAAGAGCCTGCGATTAAAGAACGGCTGGATAATATGCGGGAGATTTCTGACCGCCTGATCGGTGAACTGGGAGGTATCTCTCCCAGGATAGATCTTGGGGATGAACCTGTGATCGTTGTGACGGAGAGTATCACTCCAACAGAACTGATGGAGATGGATAAGGATAAACTGATGGCTATTGTTACCCACCATGGTTCCGATATGTCTCATGCTGCCATTATGGCAAAAACAATGAATATACCGGCTCTGCTGGAAATTGACACAGATTCGGAGTGGGACGGACGGCAGGCTATTGTGGACGGATATACCGGAACTTTGTATATTGATCCGGATGAAGAGGTAAAAAAAGAATATGAGATCCGCAGGCAGGCTGATAAAGAAGAAAGAGAAGAACTTCTGAAATTAAGGAGAGAACCGGATATCACAAAAGATGGCAGAAAAATTGAAATCTATGCCAATATCGGAAATATGGACGACCTGAACAGTGTGCTGTATTACGGAGCTGCCGGGATTGGTCTTCTGCGCAGTGAATTCCAGTATCTTGGAAGAGAAAATTATCCTCGTGAAAATGAGCTGTTTCTTGCATACAAAAAGATTGCGGAGACCATGGGAGAAAAGCTCACTGTGATCCGTACGGCAGATCTTGGAGCAGACAAGCAGGCAGAATATCTGAATATCCCGGACGAGACAAATCCGATCATGGGGAACAGAGGAATCCGTCTCTGCCTTGACAGAAAAAGAATGTTCAAGGCACAGCTTCGGGCAATTTTCAGGGCGAGTGCATATGGAAACCTGGCGCTGATGTATCCGATGATCAGCTCAGAAGAGGAAATGGATGAGATTGAAGAAATTATCCGGGAAGTAAAGATCGGGCTGGATGAAAAAGGAATTCCGTATAAACATATTAAGACAGGAATCATGATCGAGACTCCGGCAGCAGTCATGATCAGCCGGGAGCTTGCCAGAAGAGTGGATTTCCTGAGTCTTGGAACCAATGACCTGAGTCAGTATACACTGGCGATGGACAGACAGAATCCGCTTCTGCGCAAGAAATATAATGACCATCACCCGGCAGTGCTGCGTATGATTCAAATGGTGATCGAAGCGGGACATGCAGAAAACAGACGTGTCTGTATCTGTGGGGAACTTGCTGCAGATACTGCCCTGACAGAAGAATTTCTGAGGATGGGTGTGGACTGTCTCTCTGTAGTGCCGGCATGTATTTTGCCGGTAAGAAAAGCACTGAGACAGGTGGATCTGTCCGGAGATGATAAAGGTGCGTGAATTTGGTGAAAAGTAAAGTGGTATTACTTCCCTGCCGGGAATATGATGAAGAAAAAATCTATATGCTGCTGAAACAGGGGCTGGATTTTCTGGGTGGAGTGGAGACTCTGATTCCAAAGGATGCGAAGATCCTGCTGAAGCCGAATCTGCTGAAAAAAGCAGAGGTAGAGAAAGCAGTGATCACACATCCGGTTGTAGTAGGAGCTTTTGCGGGAATCCTGCGTGAAAGTGGGTATGAGAATATTGTGCTTGCAGATTCCTGCGGTCATGGAACCACTCAGGCAGTGATCCGCGGAACAGGAATGGATACTTATCTGGAGAAATATCATATTCCGGCTGTTGATTATTCTGAGGGCGTGAAAACTGCTTATCCGCAGGGAGTCCAGGCAAAGGAATTTATCCTGCCAAAAGAACTGTTGGAGCAGGACTGTGTGATTTCCCTGAGCAAGATGAAAACACATGCATTAGAACGTATCACCGGTGCGGTTAAGAACAGCTATGGGTTTGTATATGGATTCCATAAAGCGAAGGGGCACACGCAGTACCCGAGTGCAGACAGCTTTGCCAGAATGCTTATTGATCTGAATAAATGTGTGGCGCCGAAGCTGTATGTGATGGATGGGATTGTGGCCATGGAGGGCAACGGACCGGGTTCGGGAGATCCGGTTCCTATGAATGTACTGCTGATGTCCACCGATCCGGTTGCACTGGACAGTGTATTCAGCCGTCTGGTTTATCTGAAACCGGAGATGGTTCCGACGAACTATCATGGCGAGAAAATGGGACTTGGTACATGGAAAGAAGAGGAGATTACCCTTCTGACACCAGACGGGGAGATTTCCATGGCAGAGGCAGTGAAAAAATACGGAAATCCGGCTTTTAATGTAGACCGTACAGAAGTGCGAAAGAATATCTGGACAAGAATGGCGGGAGCGTTAAACATTTTTCAGAAAAAACCATATATAGAAGCTGATAAATGTGTTCGCTGCGGGATCTGTGTGCAGAGCTGTCCGGTTCCGGGGAAAGCTGTGGATTTCAGAAAAGGCAAAGGAAAGCCGCCGGTATATGATTACAGAAAGTGTATCCGCTGTTTCTGCTGCCAGGAGATGTGCCCGAAAAAAGCAATCAAAGTGAAGTAGATGAAAAGCAGATAATAAAAAGCGCAACTGTTTATAGAATTGCCATGGTATTTTCGCAGGATCAGGACAGAGGAAAGCCGGACAATTACCAAAAAGCACATAACAGAGGATGAGAATATCTCGGATTGAGACAGATTCTATCCTAAGTTATGTGCTTTTTTGAGTCATATCCCTCTTTAACCGAATCAGGAAAGTTCCCTGCTTTGGCTGCGAATATTCGTTATTCGTCTGACTATGGCTGTCGAAGATACAAAATCTATCTTCCGAGGCTTCTGCTTATCTCGCGGATGAATTCCGGAGTAGTACCACAGCATCCTCCGACAACAGACGCACCATTTTCAATCAGAACCTTCATATGTTCTGCAAAGCTTTTGGCGTCCATACTGTAAATGGCATTTCCCTGATCATCAATCGTCGGCATACCGGCATTAGGTTTGGCGATGACAGGAATGGATACGTTCTCTTTGATATTGCGGACAACGGATACCAGCTGGTCAGGTCCTACAGAACAGTTGATCCCAACTGCCACAGCACCTGCACCCTCAAGGGCGATCGCAGCCTCCATAGCATTTCCTCCGCTGAAAATGCTTCCGTCAGCTTCTACGGTCATTGTACACATTACAGGAAGAGAACTTACGGATGCAGCAGCATCCAGTGCAGCAAGTGTTTCCTCGATATTGATCATGGTTTCCGCAGCGATCAGATCAACACCTGCATCCTCAAGAACCTTAATCTGTTCACAGTATGTTTCATATGCCATCTCATAGGTGAGATCACCGGCAGGCTCCATCATCTTGCCTGTTGTGGTAATATCACCGGCAACATAGACCTTATGTCCTACTGCCTCTCTGGAAATATTTACAAGTGCATGGTTCATTTCCGCAAGCTTATCCTGTAGTCCGTGAAGCCCCAGACTGTAACGGTTTCCGCCGAAAGTAGGTGCGTATACGATCTGGCTTCCTGCTTCAACATAAGCCTTCTGCAGATTCTGCAGAACTTCTTTGTGCTCCATGATCCATGCTTCTGTACAGATTCCTCTTGGCATTCCGGCGGCCATAAGATTGGAACCGGTAGCGCCGTCGAGCAGTACAACATCCTGTGTCAGCTTCTGAAATTCTTCTCTAGTCATGGAAATTTCCTCCTGTGTTTTTCTATGAAAGTCCTGAGTGGCTGCCATGAATCAGTCATGTCTGCATGGGTAAATTCGTGGATACCGGACAGGATGACTTTCATATACTGTGACATTATAGCACAGCTTTCAGGATAAATGGAGAAAATTAATAAATTTTTATTTCATATGATGCAGTAAAAATTTCATCCTTGTCCAGAGTGTTGATATATTTCTTTTCCGGAAGCTCGCCCTTAAATCCAAAATCATCACAGCGTCCCATCCATGGTTCCAGACATACAAAAGGAGAACCCGGGACGGACCAGATGCCAAAGCTTGGAAATCCATGACAGATCAGTTCCACATAAGGAGTTCCGTCAGGGAAAGCGATGCCGGCCTTTTCAATCTGGTCATCAAAAATAAGGGCATCTTTGTCAAACATGTGAGCATCAATAAGGCAGGAACCATTCTCAAGCTCCAGTGTATAAGCTTTATCTGCGACCGCGGTGCCTGATGACATGTCGATCAGCAGATAGGAGAGGGAATCCCGGCCGTCGAAAGTAAGATGATATTGCTCCTGGGAGCCAATTCCTCCGGCAGGTACATTGAATGCAGGATGGCCGCCAATTGTAAAATACATGGTTTCATCATTAAGGCTGATCACTTCCCAGCATACACTGACCTGGTTCTTCTCCAGAACATGCTTGATCTTCAGCTCAAAATCATATGGATAATTTTCTCTTGTGGCATCAGAAGATTTCAGCCTATGGGTGATGGAATCAGCAGTCATATCCACGCAGGTAAATTCGCTGTCCCTGGCAAACCCATGCTGACTGGAGGGATATTCGACTCCATTAATACGATAGTGATCCTCAAAATGACGTCCCACATTAGGGAAAAGAACCGGTGCGTGGCGTTTCCAGTAAGCCGGATCTGCCTGCCAGATCACTTCTCTGTTATGTGCTTTATCAAAAATGCTGCAAAGCTCAGCACCATGATCGTCTACAGATACTCTAAGATAGTCGTTTTCAATTGTATGGATCATAAATGAATCCTCCTTGATCGATAAATATTGTGTAACTGTTCAGCAGGCAGTATCCTGCAAGATGGTCTGGCATGAATAAGCCAAAATGTCATCACCGAAGGTGATTTGAAATGCATTTTGGTTCGTAACTGCGAAGGTACCGAATAGTCACGGACATTGATGTCCGGCAATTTTAAAAAAGGTTTTGATTTATAGCAATCCTCTTAAATGCATTATTTTAGAGGATTGCTATAAGTTGATGCCGGAATCAATCTGTTTATAAGTATAACACATGGACAGGATTAAATATAGTTATAAATACATAAAAATAAACTTGAAATGTTGCGATAAAACGAAAAATACACGGATATAGTGACGAAATACAGAAAACATATGTGTAAAAACCACAATAAATAATTGACGAATAAAAAAATATTTGTTACAATTTACCTCAGCGAGTCCTGCGGGACCAGAGCGTGTCTGAAAAATTGTGACGCACATCTTGCGTAAAGCATTTTTCAGACACACTCTAAGACATAATGAACAAAACGTGAAAACAAGGAGGTCATTGCTATGGCGAAAAAAAGAAATATCATTGTTGGACAATCAGGAGGACCTACTGCAGTAATCAATTCCAGTCTTGCCGGAGTTTATAAGAATGCCATTGAACGAGGATTTGACAAAGTATACGGAATGCTTCACGGCATTCAGGGACTGTTGGATGAACAGTATATTGATCTGTCAACACAGATTCATTCAGAACTGGATATCGAATTACTCAAGAGAACACCATCTGCATTTTTAGGTTCCTGTCGTTACAAGCTTCCTGAGATTCACGAAGATAAAGCAATTTATGAGAAAATTTTTGAGATCTTAAATAAACTGGATATCTATGCGTTTATCTACATTGGCGGAAATGATTCCATGGATACGATCAAGAAACTGTCTGATTATGCGATTCTCACAGGACAGACTCAGAAGTTCCTTGGTGTTCCGAAAACAATCGACAATGACCTGGCACTGACAGACCATACACCCGGATTCGGAAGTGCTGCAAAATATATCGGCGCATCCACAAAAGAAGTGATCCGCGATGCACTGGGACTTACTTATAAGAAAAATATGATTACGATCATGGAGATTATGGGACGTAATGCCGGATGGCTTACAGGTGCCACAGCACTGGCAAAATCTGAGGACTGCGACGGACCGGATTTGATCTATCTGCCGGAAGTGCCTTTTGATGTTGAGAAATTCCTTGCAAAAGTAAAAGATCTTCTGAATAAAAAAGCATCTATTGTAATCGCAGTTTCCGAGGGAATCAAGCTGGCAGACGGAAGATATGTATGTGAGCTTGGAAGCGTGGGAGACTATGTGGATGCATTTGGACACAAACAGCTTCAGGGAACAGCCACTTATCTGGCAAACTTCCTGGCAGCGGAGTGCGGATGCAAGACAAGAGCTGTTGAACTTTCCACATTACAGAGAAGTGCTTCCCACATGGCATCCAGAGTGGATATTGATGAAGCATTCATGGTAGGTGGTGCTGCAGTTAAAGCTGCAGATGAAGGTGACACAGGTAAGATGGTTGTTATCGACCGTGTTTCCGATGATCCCTACATGGCAGCTACAGGTATCTACGATGTACACAGAATCGCAAATGAGGAGAAACTTGTTCCGAGAGAATGGATGAATAAAGATGCTACAAACGTAACTAAGGATTTTGTAGACTATATTAAACCTCTGATCCAGGGAGATTATCAGCCTATTATGGTAAATGGTATGCCGAGACATCTGGTACTGAACATGAAAAAAGGCAGAAAGAAATAATTGATAAAAATTATAAACGGGCAGCCGGGCAGATCAACTTATCTGTTTTGCTTCCCGTTTTTTCCTGTTATATATGAGATGTGAGAGAAAAATATAGATAAAGACCAGAATAAAGGACTGAGAAAACCTTAACAATAATAAGAATAATAAAATAAATCACATTATGCAGAATGTATAAAAATTTTAGCTAATTTTAGCAGAATAACCTTGACGAAATGACACAAATTCTATAAAATAATTATGTGCGTATAAGAAACATATATTTACTTATGTGCGAAAGGTGTGGCTGTTCAGTTACTTCACAACAGAATGCTGAATAGTTACAAAAGAACAATAATTTAGGAGGAAAATGTAAAATGGCAAAATGGGTTTACATGTTTACAGAAGGTAACG
>ENA-OUQI01001804-OUQI01001804.1-human-gut-metagenome-genome-assembly--contig:-NODE-1804-length-12581-cov-4.023791_pt1 | contig 12581 bp, 10 predicted proteins | sample MGYA00237953_ERZ548840 | MGnify/ENA primary metagenome ERZ548840 (study PRJEB26490, sample SAMN05194690) | human gut metagenome | biome: terrestrial biome; feature: human-associated habitat; material... | reverse complement strand
AGATCTACACTAGATCGCTCGTCGGCAGCGTCAGATGTGTATAAGAGACAGATAAACTATATTGCAGGTGAATTGTTCACAGAGTGTCTTGTAAACAGCTTATATGTGCCTGGAACAGACAAACAAAAAGCCGATGAACTGATGGCTGAAATTCTGAAAATGCAAGATGAATTCATAAGCCGCATCAGCCACACCGAGCCAGGAAATGTAAAAGGTTTCTACAAAAAACTTCGTGCTGACTTCAATGCAAAAGTAGACGAAATTATTGACGCAATGGGCAAACTGAAATAAGATGAAGAAAGCCTTTTATAGCTTCATTTATTATCGCCTGCTGGGCTGGAAGACAAACGTGACGGTGCCCGACTACGACAAATGTGTAATTTGTGCGGCACCCCATACTTCCAATTGGGACTTATTTATCGGTAAATTGTTTTATGGTGCCATCGGTCGCAAGACCAGTTTCATGATGAAAAAGGAATGGTTCTTTTTTCCTCTGGGACTGATATTCAAAGCCGTTGGCGGCATTCCGGTGAACCGGGGACGTAAATCTTCCTTAGTGGACCAAATGACCGAAAAGTTTGCAAACAGCAAGCATTTCCACCTGGCTATTACACCGGAAGGAACCCGTAAAGCCAATCCCAACTGGAAGAAAGGTTTTTATTACATAGCACTTAAAGCACAAGTGCCCATCATGCTTATCGGGATTGATTATCCTTCCAAGACCATCTCCTCTACCAAGGCTGTCATGCCTACCGGAGACATCGAAAAGGATATGCGCGAGATAAAACTGTACTTCAAGAACTTTAAAGGAAAAAATCCCGAAAATTTTGATTTAGGAAATATCTAATCAGGTATTAAGCATTAATGCCATGCGAATAAGCATCTTGCAAACAGACATTGTCTGGGAAAATAAACAAGAAAATCTCCGTCGTCTCCGCGAGAAGTTAGAAACTCTTCGTGGAACAACGGAGATTGTTGTTTTACCGGAAACATTCTCCACCGGCTTTAGTATGGACACCGCCAGCTTGGCCGAACCCACAACGGGAGAAACCATCGCAACACTGCGCCAATGGTCCGAAGAGTACCGGCTTGCTCTTGCCGGCAGCTATATTGCCTGCGAAACAGCCTCGGAAGGCGGAAAGCCATCCTACTACAACCGCGCATTCTTCCTTACGCCCGAAGGCAATGCTTACTATTACGACAAACGCCACCTCTTCCGGATGGGGCACGAGACAGAACATTTCACCCCCGGCAACCGGCGTCCCATCATCCGATATCGCGGCTGGAATATACTGCTGCTTGTATGCTATGACCTTCGTTTCCCGGTCTGGAGCCGCAATACGAGCAATGAATACGACCTCCTGATTTACGTCGCCAACTGGCCCATTCCCCGCCGGAAAGTCTGGGACATCCTGCTGCAAGCGCGCGCGCTGGAAAACATCAGTTATGTCTGCGGTGTCAACCGTATCGGCAAGGACGGCAGAGACATTCCACACAGCGGAGGCAGTGTGGTCTACTCTCCGAAGGGGGAAGTGCTTGCCACTGTGCCCGACAACGAAGAGGCGATTGCCACCGCCTCCCTCAACCTTTCCTCCCTGCAGGAGTTCAGGCTAAAGTTTCCCGCTTGGAAAGATGCGGACGAGTTCGTTATTTCTTCAAATAATAGTTCACAGTAGTCACTACACGTACGCTTTTTATATAAGGAGTATAGGCATCGCGGTCACTTATGGAGAACTGCCCTTGCGAGGCATTGCGGATTTTCCCCAGTTCACTGTCCGAATCCTTGGCAAACTTCTCGGCTGCAGCACGAGCGTTCTTCGTGGCCTCCTCTATCATTCTGGGCTTCACTTCGTTGAGACCGGTGAATTCATAAGACACATTATATTTATAATCCCCTCCCGTGATGGCAATACCCTGCTTCAAGAGTTCAGCCTGCCCCGACATGAGCTTACGCACCCTATCCACATTCTTGGAAGTGACAGTGATGACAGACGTGGCATTATAACGATAGGCCACGTTGCGGTCAACGTAACGTTCGGCCTGCATGTCAATCACTTCGGGCGGTGCAATACTGATTTCCTCCTTCTCAATACCGTTGTTTTCAAGGAAACTCACGACGGCAGTGTTTTTCTTCTCCATATTGGCATAAAGCAGTGCAGGGTCATTACCTATGTCTTTGTAGACAAGAGGCCAGACTACCTTGTCGGCAGGCACTTCCATTTCGGCCAGCCCTTTCACACTGACCACACGGTCCTTATTCACAAAATTGTTGATACCGCCTTTTACCATGATTCCCAACAAAAGCAGCCCCACGGCTATGATGGCTGCTTCTACTTTCCAGCTTTTCATACATTGATATTTTAGAGTTTATAAACACACACAAATATAACAAACCCAAACGACAAAAAGTGCGATGAATGGTCTATTTTTATATGATTATCCTCACTTATACCCCAAACGAACGAGACATTATACAAAATGCACCAAATCCTCTTTTTTAGAGTATTTAATGAAAATACCCAAAAGAAGGAGTACATCTTCTCCAAAAAGTACCTATTTTTGTCCTTCGAAACAATGTCAAAGCGACAACATGATTAATTTAATAATTCTAACCCCTAAATCCTATGTTGACCCAACGTAAAATCCATACTCACGGTGGCGGTTGGCCGTGACTTTATGGAATGACCGAAGACACTTTCCGTACAACCGTCAAAACCCATATGAGATATGGGACGACCAGTATTTCTTAATTAATCTTCAGCAATATGCGGATGAACATTGTTTTTCGTATATTTGTTGATTGAAAGAACAGTTCAATACTTAATCATTTATTAATAATAAATTTTATGAAAACCAATCTAAGCTCTCAAATCACTCTCAACAGAGTCTCCCCCAGGTACTATAGACCTGAGAATGCATTTGAACGGTCGGTATTGACCCGACTGGAAAAAATCCCGACAGATATTTATGAGTCTGCGGAAGAAGGCGCCAACCAGATTGCCCTTGACATTGCACAGTTAATCCGTGACAAGCAAAAGGCGGGACGTTTCTGTGTCTTGGCACTGGCAGGCGGTAACTCTCCGCGCAATGTATATGCAGACTTGGTACGTATGCACCAGGAAGAGGGATTAAGTTTCCGCAACGTAGTCATATTCAACCTCTACGAATATTATCCATTAGCTCCCAATGCCATCAACAGCAACTTCAACGCATTGAAGGAAATGCTGATAGACCATGTGGACATTGACAAACAGAATGTTTTCACCCCCGACAGCACCATCGCCAAAGACGCCATCTTTGAATATTGCCGTCTTTACGAGCAGCGCATTGAAAGTTTCGGTGGCTTAGACATCGCTTTGCTGGGCATTGGCCGTGTAGGTAATATAGGTTTCAATGAACCGGGTTCACGCCTGAACTCTACCACTCGTCTGATATTGCTGGACAACGACTCCCGCAATGAAGCTTCCAAGATGTTCGGTAGCATTGAAAATACCCCCATCAGCTCCATCACCATGGGAGTAGCCACCATCCTCTCGGCAAAGAAAATATATCTGCTGGCATGGGGTGAGGAGAAAGCGCAAAAGGTGAAAGAATGCGTTGAAGGTCCGGTAACAGATACTATCCCTGCATCTTATCTGCAGACTCACAACAATGCACATGTAGCTATCGACTTGTCTGCCGCCGCCAATTTGACGCGTATCCAACGCCCCTGGCTGGTAACCTCCTGCGAATGGAACGACAAGCTCATCCGCAGTGCCATCGTCTGGTTGTGCCAACTCACCGGAAAACCCATTCTGAAACTGACCAACAAGGACTACAACGAAAACGGTCTGAGCGAACTGCTGGCATTGTTCGGCTCAGCCTATAACGTGAACATCAAGATATTCAATGACCTGCAACATACCATCACCGGATGGCCGGGCGGCAAGCCGAATGCTGACGACACCTATCGTCCTGAGCGTGCAAAGCCCTATCCAAAACGTGTGGTCGTATTTTCTCCGCATCCCGATGATGACGTTATCTCCATGGGAGGCACCATCCGTCGTCTGGTAGAGCAGAAACATGACGTGCATGTGGCTTACGAAACTTCCGGTAACATTGCCGTAGGCGATGAAGAAGTTATCCGCTTCCTGCACTTCATCAACGGGTTCAACCAAATCTTCAACAACAGCGAAGACCAGGTCATCAATGACAAATATACTGAAATCCGTAAATACTTGAAGGAGAAGAAAGACGGTGACATGGATACACGCGACATCTTGACCATCAAGGGACTGATTCGCCGTGGCGAGGCACGCACTGCATGTACATACAATAATATCCCTCTGGATCACTGTCATTTCCTTGACCTGCCATTCTACGAAACGGGCAAGATACAGAAGAATCCTATCAGCGAAGCAGACGTGGAAATTGTACGCAACCTATTGCGTGAAGTGAAACCCCATCAGATTTTCGTTGCCGGCGACCTGGCCGACCCGCACGGCACACACCGTGTTTGTACGGACGCCGTATTTGCCGCCATTGACTTGGAAAAAGAAGAAGGTGCCAAATGGTTGAAGGAATGCCGCATCTGGATGTACCGCGGTGCATGGGCCGAATGGGAAATCGAAAACATCGAGATGGCTGTGCCCATCAGCCCGGAAGAACTGCGTGCCAAGCGTAACTCTATCCTGAAGCATCAATCGCAGATGGAAAGCGCACCGTTCCTGGGCAATGACGAACGTCTGTTCTGGCAACGCAGCGAGGACCGTAACCGCGGAACAGCTGCCTTGTATGACAGCCTCGGACTTGCTTCCTATGAGGCGATGGAAGCCTTTGTGGAATACATTCCGCTATAAACGGATAAAATATTAACAATAGGATGAGATGTATTGCTCCGGCAATGCATCTCATTTTTTCATGTCTCAGCCTTCTTATATTCCCAAGGAATATTTGCAGATATAAAAACAATCAAATAATTTTGTTACTTATTTATCGAAACGACAAAACTTAAAAACAAACACCATTATGAAAAAGTATGCTATCAACATCCTTGTCATTTTATTCCTACTCACGCCATTTACATTGTTTGCAAATGGATGCCATGCCAATAACGACACCATCAAAGTATTGGCAATAGGCAACAGCTTTTCACAAGATGCAGTAGAGCAATATTTGCACGAACTGGGAGAAGCTGAAGGTATCACCATGATTATCGGCAATATGTTTATCGGAGGATGTTCACTGGAACGGCACGTGCAAAACATACGCAACAACGCTCCGGCCTATGCCTATCGCAAAGTAGAGAAAGACGGGGAAAAAACAGAAACCCGGTCAATGACTATTGAGAAAGCACTGGCCGATGAGAAATGGGACTATATCAGTGTTCAGCAGGCCAGCCCTTTGTCTGGTATCTATGACAGCTACAAAGCTTCCCTACCTGAATTGGTTAACTATATCAGGGAACGAATTGGAAAGGAAACCGTATTAATGATGCACCAGACATGGGCTTATGCTACCAATGCCAACCACACCGGATTCAAAAACTATGACCAGAACCAAATGAAAATGTACACCAGCATTGTGGATGCAGTAAAGAAAGCCGCCAACCTGGTGGGTATCAAGAAAATTATCCCTTCGGGAACCGCCATACAAAATGCACGTACCTCCTTTATCGGCGACCATATGAATAGGGACGGATACCACCTTGACTTAACCATAGGCAGATATACAGCTGCCTGCACATGGTTTGAGGCATTGACCCATCGGAATGTAACAGAAAACCCATATTCTCCCGAAGGAATAGACCCAATCCATAAGAAAGCAGCTCAAATGGCTGCGCACAACGCCATCCTCTATCCGGACAAAGTTACGGAACTGACAGAACTGAAAAAGATTGCCGATTAATGCTTTTTAATTCTTAAGACTTACTTATATGTCTGCAAAATAATAAAAAGAAAGTAACCCGCTCATCAGTGAAGCTTTCTTTTATGTACTTTTGCACGCACCACCGTCTGGTAAAAGCAGATATTGGCAACTTCAATATTTCATCAGTATGAAAAAACTTATCCTAACCGGCATATGGCTCTTGTGTGGATTCCTCCTTCCGGCACAAGAACTAGAGCAGAATGTGGAAGAACGCCTCCAGACATTCTTTAGGGAATACACCACCCATACGGCCAACATCGGTACCTGCAAGCTGGATAGTTTCCGCATTGACTTCCGGAAGAAGAAATTGCTTGTCTATACAAACGAGCGCTTTGCCTACCAGCCTCTACGGCCTGAAACCGTTGATGCCATTTACCGCCATCTGGGACAAATCCTGCCAGGACCGGTGAACTATTTCGACCTCACCGTCTTTGCTGACGGGAAGAGCATCGAAGAGCTTATCCCCAACCTCTACCGGAAAGGGAAGAAAGACAAGGCACGTCTGTTCAGCCACCTGGAATACAAAGGTACCCCCTGGGTAACCCGTACCTCGCGCCCCTACGACATCACCCGCGGACTGGAAGGACGCCACATCGCCCTTTGGCAAAGCCACGGGAAATATTATATCAATGACAAGGACAAATGGGGATGGCAACGCCCGAGGCTGTTCTGCACTACAGAAGACCAGTTCACCCAATCCTTCATCCTGCCCTACCTCCTGCCCATGCTAGAGAATGCAGGAGCCAATGTATTCACTCCCCGCGAAAGGGACACGCAGAAGCAGGAAGTCATCGTAGACAATGACGGTAGCCTGAGCGGACATGGAGGACAAGGTTCCCTTTATCTGGACGTGAAAAGCCGGAAAGCACGTTGGGAACAGACCTTCCGACCCGGATTTGCCCAACGGAAACGAATCTATCAGGACAATGAAAACCCTTTCCTCTCCGGCACGGCACGCTTTGCCAAAACTGAAAAGAAGAAAGACAAGGCTTTTGCCGAATGGGTACCCGATATTCCGGAAACGGGAGAATATGCTGTATACGTATCTTACCAAACACTGCCGGGCAGCGTAAGCGATGCCAAATATCTTGTATTTCACAATGGAGGCGTCACGGAGTTCAAGGTGAACCAGCAAATAGGAGGCGGCACATGGGTGTACCTCGGCACATTCACTTTCGACAAAGGCCGGAATGACTATGGCATGGTGGTATTGAGCAACGAAAGCAAAGAGAAAGGCGTGGTCTGTGCCGATGCCGTCCGCTTTGGAGGAGGCATGGGCAACATTGCCCGCGGAGGACAAACCAGCGGCTTGCCCAGATACCTGGAAGGCGCACGCTACTTTGCCCAATGGGCAGGCATGCCCTATCCCGTCTATGGAGGCTATGAGGGAAAGAATGATATGAACGACGACATCAACGTACGTTCCCGTACAGTGAATTACCTTGCAGGAAAATCACTATTCAACCCGACGGAAGAAGGTTTGGGCATCCCCTTTGAAATGAGTATGGCCCTGCATAGCGATGCCGGTTTCAGTAAGGAAGATGAGATTATAGGCACTCTCGGCATTTATACCACCAACTTCAACAACGGCCGACTGCATGCCGGTACAGACCGCCATGCCTCCCGTGACCTTTCGGACATTCTGCTAACGCAGTTGCAGCGTGATATCCGCTCTACCTTCAACGTAGACTGGACACGCCGCAGCCTATGGAACCGCAACTACAGTGAAACACGCCTGCCCGCCGTCCCTTCCACCATCGTAGAACTGTTGTCGCACCAGAACTTCGCAGATATGCGCTTGGGACATGACCCTAACTTCAAGTTCACCGTCGGGCGTGCGCTCTATAAAGCCATTCTGCAATACATATGCAGCCAGCACGGCAGAGACTACGTTGTCCAACCCCTTCCCGTCAGCCACTTTGCTATCCGCTTCGGTCAAAAGAAGAATACTTTAGAGCTTTCCTGGCAAGGAGAGGAAGACCCGTTGGAGCCGACTGCCAAACCACGTGAATACATTGTATATACACGTATCGGTCGTGGAGGATTTGACAATGGCGTACGCGTCAGCTCCTCATCCCACACCGTAAAAATAGAACCGGGCATCGTCTATTCCTTTAAAGTAACCGCCGTAAACCGGGGTGGCGAAAGCTTCCCTTCGGAAATTCTTGCCGCCTACAAGGCAAAGCGTGAAAAAGGACAGATACTTATCGTCAACGGATTCGACCGCATCAGCGGGCCTGCCGTTATAGACACCCCCGATGCGGCAGGCTTCGACTTGTCACAAGATCCCGGCGTACCCTATCTCTATGACATCTCCCTCTGCGGCGCCCAGCAGAATTTTAGCCGGAAGGAAGCAGGACGACGTCTGGGAGAGAGCAGTGACGAATACGAAGGCATGAAAATCATCGGAAACACTTTCGATTACCCCTTCGTACATGGCAAAGCCATCCAGGCAGCCGGAAATTACAGCTTCGTCTCATGCAGCGACGAGGCTGTGGAAAAGGGCATCCTCTCATTAGAGGATTATCCGATAGTGGACTATATCCTCGGACTTGAGAAAGAAGACAATTCCAGCAATCCGGCACGCAATACCTACTACAAAACATTCTCCTCGCCCATGCAGCGCATACTGACTTCCTATTGCCAGTCGGGAGGTCATCTCCTGGTCAGCGGTGCCTATGTAGGCAGCGATATGGACAGCTCGCAGGGCAATAAAGAATTTATTCAGAATATCTTGAAGTACCGGCATGGCAACTCTCTGAAAACAGACGGGGACAAAATCGCTGTCCGGGGACTGGGGCATACCTTCACCCTTCCCCGCCTGCCGAATGAGCAAAGCTATCCGGTCACTTCCCCTGATTGCATCCTGCCCATGTCTCCCGCTTTTCCAGTCATGACCTATGCCATCGGCAACACACCCGCCGCCGTAGCCTATCAAGGCAGTGATTATCGCACTTTTGTCATGGGATTCCCTTTTGAAAGCATCCGGGAAGAAACATCCAGAAATGTAATTATGGCATCCATACTCCGCTTTCTCACCACAGATTACACAGATTAACACAGACAAAATAGCAATCCCTATAAATAATCTGTGAAAATCTGTGTAATCTGTAGTGAAAAAACTATCTTTGCTTCCATTAATCATTAAACATTAACCACTAAACATTAAACATCATGTACACTATACAAGCCAACCCCAGCGGAACCCGTAGTTTAGAAGTTTCTGAAGAGAATCTTGCCACCATCGAGAAATACGGCCTCTTCCGCCATCTCATCGACAGCAACGGTATTGTGGACGAAACCGTGCTCGACAAGTTGAAACTGAACATCCGCTCCCTCATCGCCTCGCAAGAGGAAGACAGCAAAGACCTGCTCGACCTCTGTATCGACGTTATCTATCACAACAACATGAAGGCCTTCGGACTACAACAGCTCATCAAGCTCTATCTGCAATGGCTTTCCCAACAAGACACCATAGAAGAAGAATAAATGAAAACCATCGACACCTGCGGACAACAGCATTACAGCCCTTTAATCCCTGCCATCAAAGCCATGTGCGAGGCCGGAAAAGGCGAGAAGCTGGAAATCATCATGGACGACGCTGCTGCCTTCAATGACATGAAAGTGTATCTTTCCGAGCAGCAGATAGGCTTCCGTGAGATTTACGACGGAGAACGGATGACATTACAGTTTTTAATGTGCAAATGAAAGAATATCGCCTTACAGACTGGCTTCCTACTACCAAGAAAGAAGTGGAACTGCGTGGTTGGGACGAATTGGATGTAATACTTTTCAGCGGTGACGCCTACGTGGATCACCCTTCTTTTGGAGCCGCCGTCATAGGCCGCATCCTCGAAGCAGAAGGATTGCGCGTAGCCATCATCCCCCAACCCAACTGGCGCGACGACTTGCGCGACTTCAAAAAACTGGGACGTCCCCGTTTATTTTTCGGCATTTCCGCCGGAAGCATGGATTCAATGGTCAATAAATATACTGCCAACAAACGCTTGCGCAGTGATGACGCCTATACCCCGGATGCACGTCCGGATATGCGTCCGGAGTACCCTTCCATTGTATATACCCAGATATTAAAGAAGCTATTCCCCGATGTCCCCGTCGTACTGGGCGGCATCGAGGCAAGCATGCGCCGCCTGACGCACTATGACTATTGGCAGGACCGTGTACGCCCCAGCATCCTCCTCGACAGCGGAGCCGACTCACTCATCTACGGTATGGGAGAGAAACCGGTGGTGGAACTTGCGGAAAGGCTGAAACGCCAACAGACACAGATGGACGCCCCAAGCTTCAAAAAGCTCATCGCCGATATTCCCCAAATGGTTTACCTTGACAAGGAAGTAGTGGTACAAGAAGGGGATATCACCCTCTTTTCCCATGAAGAATGTCTGAAAGATAAAAAGAAAGAAGCTGCCAACTTCCGTCATATCGAGGAGGAAAGCAACAAATATACAGCATCCCGCATCTTGCAAAAGAGCGGCAAGCTGACGGTAGTAGTCAATCCTCCCTATCCCCCTTTGACGGAAGCTGAACTCGACCGTTCTTTCGACTTGCCATACACGCGCCTGCCCCATCCCAAATACAAGGGAAAACGTATTCCGGCATACGACATGATAAAGTTCTCCGTCAACCTGCATCGCGGATGTTTCGGAGGATGTGCCTTCTGCACCATCTCCGCACACCAGGGCAAATTCATCGTAAGCCGCAGCAAGGAGAGCATTCTGAAAGAGGTGAAAGCCATCACGGAGCTGCCAGACTTCAAGGGTTATTTGAGCGATTTGGGAGGCCCGTCGGCCAATATGTACCGCATGAAGGGACGGGATGAGGCCGTCTGCAGGAAATGCAAACGCCCGTCGTGCATCTACCCCAAGGTATGCCCCAACCTGAATACGGACCACCGTCCGCTGCTCGACATCTATCATGCCGTAGATGCCCTGCCCGGCATCAAGAAGTCCTTCATTGGCAGCGGTGTACGCTATGACCTGCTGCTGCACCAGAGCAAGGACCCGAACACTAACAAAAGTACGCAGGAATATACCCGCGAGCTCATTGCCCGCCATGTCAGCGGTCGCCTGAAGGTAGCACCGGAGCATACGTCAGACCGCGTGCTCAACATCATGCGCAAGCCTCCGTTCAGCCAGTTCGGTGAGTTCAAGAAGATATTCGACAGGATTAACCATGAAGAAGGACTACGCCAGCAGCTTATTCCTTATTTCATCAGCAGCCATCCCGGATGCAAGGAGGAAGATATGGCAGAACTTGCCGTCATCACCAAGCGACTGGACTTCCATCTGGAACAAGTGCAAGACTTTACCCCTACTCCCATGACCGTTGCCACCGAAGCATGGTACACGGGCTTCCATCCTTATACGCTGGAACCGGTATTCAGTGCCAAAACGCAGCGCGAGAAACTGGCTCAACGCCAATTCTTCTTCTGGTACAAACCCGAAGAGCGCAGGAACATCATAAACGAACTGCGCCGGATAGGACGGACGGATTTGATAGACAAGCTATACGGGAAACGATAAAAATACGATATTTCCAAGAAACTCACAGCAACTGCATGAAACGATTCCTCCTCCTCTGCCTATCCCTACTCCCCATCGGAGCGACAGGTCTGCTGGCACAAAGCGAATGCCTGCCGCAAAATTACAGTATCATCTTCGGTGGCGGTGTATCCTTACCTCATGTAGAGGGAAACCGTAACGACTTCTTCAGCAAGAATGGCAACCGGGTGGGATATGACCTGATGACAGAAGGCCGCTACTACATCACGCCCCTATTTGCCGCAGGACTTCAATATGACTATCTACGCATGGCACGCCTGCCGGATAAGGCACATCTGCACTGCATACGCCCCAACATCACATACCGGCCCTTGTGGAGCAACGGGAATCAAGGACTGTTCCTCTCGTTCGGCATCGGGTATATGAACTATCAGGAACGGACATATAAACGCGGTGAACGGAACGGACACCTTTTCCATAAAGGATATTGTGGAATAACTTTCGCAGCAGGCTATGAGTTCCGCATCAGCCGTAAACTCTCGGGCATGATTCGCTGTGATTTCCTGACAGCAGACTGGTTTGCCAACCCCGATGCACGACTTTATAACACAGACGGGTATGATGACGGAGTGAACCATAGCTGGTTCAAGAACAACATCACTTTCTTCAATTTGGGATTCGCGTTACAATTCGGAAAATAATAACAAAAATAGAAAAATTCAAAGGAATCTCTAACTCCATAAAACTATTCATTAATGACATAGATTGGGAGTTTATGCTTTTTCAAATGACAACTATGGCAAAGAGTCTCTAAATCCTTATCATCATACTCCCACGGTTCAATTATCTGTCCATTCTTTTTTCTATATACTTTATGATGGACATCCAATGATTGTTTAAAGTCTAATGAGTATAAAGGAAAAATAATGGAATATTGATTATAAGCAAGTATCCCTTGGCCAAGGTATGAACCGGGATAATACCAAGCAAAGCAACGATAAAGGAAACATCTATTACCAGTATCACTCAATTCATTAAATTGCAATGTTACGATATTATCACTTTTTAATTTATAATCTTTCCCACCATAATAAACTGGAATTTTTACAACATACAGCTGATTCACAAATTCTCCCAAAGACTCTATTTCTT
>ENA-OUQI01001797-OUQI01001797.1-human-gut-metagenome-genome-assembly--contig:-NODE-1797-length-12629-cov-7.940035_pt1 | contig 12629 bp, 7 predicted proteins | sample MGYA00237953_ERZ548840 | MGnify/ENA primary metagenome ERZ548840 (study PRJEB26490, sample SAMN05194690) | human gut metagenome | biome: terrestrial biome; feature: human-associated habitat; material... | reverse complement strand
AGACCGAAAGCTGTCAGAAATGTAAAAGCAAAAGCAACGAAAAAAGGGATCCGGATCACCTGGAAAAAAGTATCCGGTGCAAATGGATATTATATTTATCGCTCCACAAAGAAAAAGAGCGGATATAAAAAGATCCATGTTGTGAAAAAGGGAAAGACCCAGAGTTATCTTGACAAGAAGGCACGCAAAGGAAAAACTTACTATTACAAGATCCGGACTTATAAAAAAGCGGGCGGTAAGAAAATGCAGAGCAACTGGTCAAAAGTGGTCAGAAAAAAATACAAAAATTCTTAGTCAGAAAAATGCAAAAACTCCTTGACATAACAGTGGCAGATGTGCTATAGTTTTACAGAAAACTGCCAGAGACAGCAGGTGCCGTTAGGCATAAGGTTAAAACGCCTGCCGAGGAGTGAAGAATTCTTAAAAGAATGATTACAGAACCTCTCTGTTAGTTTTACAGAGAGGTTTTTCATTGTTATGAATTCCTCCCAGAATATTCAGTGGTGGGCTTTTATGGCACACCGGGCAGAATCTATAAGGAGGTAAAAGTTAATGGCAAAAGTAGAACAGAAACAGCCGATCGTGGCAGAGATCAGTGAGGCGATCAAAGATGCGGCTTCCATCGTACTGGTTACTTACAGCGGAATCACCGTAGAGCAGGATACTGCAATGCGTAAAGAGCTGAGAGAAGCCGGTGTTTCTTACAAAGTGTACAAAAACACAATGATGAAGTTTGCATTCAAAGGCACACCTTGTGAAGAACTTTGCAAACATCTGGAAGGACCGAACGCAATCGCTATCAGCAAAGATGATGCAACTGCTCCTGCAAGAATCCTGGCTAAATATGCAAAAGATGTGAAAGCACTGAAACTCGTTGCAGGTGTTGTAGAAGACGCTTACTACGATGAGGCAGGTATCACAGCACTGTCAAGCATCCCTTCAAGAGAAGAACTGCTGGGCAAACTGCTTGGAAGCATCCAGTCTCCGATCGCAAACTTTGCACGCGTTATCAGCCAGATTGCAGAGAAACAGGAAGAAGCATAAGAATAAGAATCATCACAGAGGCCGCATAGAAAATGCCGCCTGAAAAAATAAAAATAATGGAGGAAAATAAAATGGCAAAATTGACAACAGCTGAATTTATCGAAGCTATCAAAGAGTTATCTGTATTAGAGTTAAATGATTTAGTAAAAGCATGTGAGGAAGAATTTGGTGTATCTGCAGCAGCAGGTGTTGTAGTTGCAGCAGCAGGTGCTGGTGAAGCAGCAGCTGAAGAAAAAGATGAGTTTGACGTAGAACTGACAGAAGTTGGTGCTAACAAAGTTAAAGTTATCAAAGTTGTTCGTGAAGTAACTGGTCTGGGACTGAAAGAAGCGAAAGCAGTAGTTGACGGAGCTCCTAAGGTTCTGAAAGAAGCTGCATCTAAAGCAGAAGCTGAAGACATCAAAACAAAACTGGAAGCAGAAGGAGCAAAAGTTACTCTTAAATAATTGTAACTGCTTTTTTGTAAAACAGAACTTGCACCGGTCAGGAGTAATCCTGGCCGGTTTTTGCGTCAATAAAAAAGATACTTGACATTGACAAACAGACGTGGTAGTATGAAAAGTGCACTATTGTGAAAGTGTATGCTTTTTGGTATAACTATGCCCAAAAGTGCCAAAAGTGACTTGAATTTTTTAGATAGAAAGAACAGGGGTGAAATGTCAATGGAGAAAAACAGAATACGTCCAATTAAAAGCGGCAAAAGCTTCCGTATGAGTTATTCCAGACAGAAAGAGGTTCTTGAGATGCCTAACCTGATCGAAATACAGGTGGACTCTTATAAATGGTTCCTGGAATCTGGACTCAAAGAGGTTTTTGATGATATCTCGCCAATTACAGACTACAGCGGCAAGCTGAGCCTGGAATTTGTGGATTTCACGCTGTGCGAAGATGACGTAAAATATTCAATCGAAGAATGTAAAGAACGTGACGCAACATATGCTGCACCTTTGAAAGTAAAAGTAAGACTTCATAATAAAGAGAACGATGAAATCAATGAGCATGAGATCTTTATGGGAGATCTGCCATTGATGACAGCAACCGGTACCTTCGTGATCAACGGTGCAGAGCGAGTAATCGTCAGCCAGCTGGTACGTTCTCCTGGCATCTATTATGCAATCGCACATGATAAACTGGGTAAAAAACTGTATTCTTCTACCGTTATTCCGAACCGTGGTGCATGGCTGGAATACGAGACAGACTCCAATGACATTTTCTATGTTCGTGTAGACAGAACCAGAAAGGTGCCGATCACCGTTCTGATCCGTGCACTTGGCTACGGAACCAATGCGGAGATCATCGATCTGTTCGGTGAAGAACCGAAAATCCTTGCCAGCCTGACAAAAGATACTTCCGAGAGCTATCAGGAAGGTCTGCTCGAGCTGTACAAAAAGATCCGTCCGGGCGAACCGCTGGCAGTTGACAGTGCAGAGAGCCTGATCACAAGCATGTTCTTCGATCCGAGAAGATATGACCTTGCAAAAGTCGGACGTTATAAATTCAACAAAAAACTGCTGCTTCGCAACCGCATCTGCGGACAGGTTCTGGCTGAGGATGTTGTAGACGAGTCTACCGGTGAGATCCTGGCTGAGGCTGGTACAGAAGTAGATAAAGTACTTGCAGACAAGATCCAGAATGCAGGCGTTCCGTTTGTATGGATCCAGACAGAGCAGCGTAACGTAAAGGTTCTCTCCAATATGATGGTAGACCTTGGCGAATGGGTTGACTTTGATCCGGAATCTGCAGGTGTTACAGAATTAGTATATTATCCGGTACTGCAAAAAATACTGGAAGAAAACGCCAGCGAAGAAGATATTAAGGATGCGATCCACAAAAATATCCATGAGCTGATTCCGAAGCATATCACAAAAGAAGATATTTTTGCTTCTATTAACTATAACATGCATCTGGAGTACGGCATCGGCCATGATGACGATATCGACCACCTGGGCAACCGTCGTATCCGTGCAGTCGGAGAACTGCTGCAGAACCAGTACCGTATCGGTCTTTCCAGACTGGAGAGAGTCGTTCGTGAAAGAATGACAACACAGGATCTGGAAGGCATTTCTCCACAGTCTCTGATCAACATCAAACCGGTGACAGCAGCCGTGAAAGAATTCTTCGGATCTTCCCAGCTGTCCCAGTTCATGGATCAGAACAACCCACTGGGTGAGCTGACACACAAGAGACGTTTATCCGCCCTGGGTCCTGGCGGTCTGTCACGAGACAGAGCCGGATTCGAGGTTCGAGATGTACACTATTCCCACTACGGAAGAATGTGTCCTATCGAGACGCCTGAAGGACCGAACATCGGTCTGATCAACTCACTGGCATCTTATGCAAAGATCAACGAATATGGTTTCATCGAAGCACCATATCGTAAAATCGATAAAACAGATCCTAAGAACCCGCGTGTCACAGATGAAGTAGTATATATGACTGCGGACGAAGAGGATAATTACCATGTAGCACAGGCGAATGAGGCTCTGGACGAAGAAGGACACTTCATTAGCAAGAACGTTTCCGGTCGTTACCGTGAAGAAACACAGGCATACGAAAGACACATGTTTGATTACATGGACGTGTCTCCTAAGATGGTATTTTCCGTTGCTACTGCACTGATTCCGTTCCTGCAGAACGACGACGCAAACCGAGCTCTGATGGGATCTAACATGCAGCGTCAGGCTGTACCGCTTCTGACAACCGAAGCTCCTGTAGTAGGAACCGGTATGGAAGAAAAGACAGCGGTTGACTCCGGTGTATGTGTGGTTGCAAAGAAAAATGGTACGATCGAGTCTTCTGAATCCAAACGTATCGTGGTTCGCAACGATGATGGTACAAGAGATGAGTATCGTCTGACCAAGTTTTCACGAAGCAACCAGAGTAACTGCTACAATCAGCGTCCGATCGTTTTCAAGGGCGACAGAGTTGCTGCCGGACAGGTTATCGCAGACGGTCCTTCCACATCCAACGGCGAAATCGCTCTTGGTAAGAACCCTCTGATCGGATTCATGACCTGGGAAGGTTACAACTACGAGGATGCCGTTCTGCTGAGTGAGAGACTGGTTATGAACGATGTATACACATCTGTCCATATCGAGGAATACGAAGCAGAAGCACGTGATACCAAACTGGGACCGGAAGAGATCACACGTGACGTTCCTGGTGTCGGTGATGAAGCACTGAAAGATCTGGATGAGCGTGGTATCATCCGTGTCGGTGCAGAAGTGCGTGCCGGTGATATTCTGGTAGGAAAAGTAACACCGAAGGGCGAGACAGAGCTGACAGCAGAAGAGCGTCTGCTGCGTGCAATCTTCGGAGAAAAAGCACGTGAAGTACGTGATACTTCCCTGAAAGTACCGCATGGTGAATATGGTATTGTCGTAGATGCAAAAGTCTTCACAAGAGAAAATGGTGACGAGCTGGCACCGGGTGTAAATCAGTCCGTAAGAATTTACATTGCACAGAAGAGAAAGATCTCTGTAGGTGACAAGATGGCCGGTCGTCATGGTAACAAGGGTGTGGTTTCCCGTGTCCTTCCTGTTGAAGATATGCCGTTCCTGCCAAATGGCCGTCCGCTGGATATCGTACTGAATCCGCTGGGTGTGCCGTCTCGTATGAACATCGGTCAGGTCCTGGAGATCCATCTGAGCCTGGCTGCAAAAGCACTTGGATTCAATATCTCAACACCAGTATTTGACGGTGCAAACGAGGTAGACATTATGGACACACTGGATCTGGCAAACGATTATGTCAATCTGGAGTGGGAAGAATTCGAAAAGAAACATGGCGAAGAGCTTCTGCCGGAAGTTCTGCAGTATCTGTATGACAACCGTGACCACAGAGCACTCTGGAAAGGCGTACCGCTGTCAAGAGACGGTAAAGTAAGACTGCGTGACGGACGTACCGGAGAATATTTCGACAGCCCGGTAACCATCGGACACATGCATTATTTGAAACTGCATCACCTGGTAGACGATAAGATTCATGCACGTTCCACAGGCCCGTACTCCCTGGTAACACAGCAGCCTCTGGGTGGTAAAGCTCAGTTCGGCGGACAGCGTTTCGGAGAGATGGAGGTTTGGGCTCTGGAAGCATATGGTGCTTCTTATACACTGCAGGAGATCCTGACTGTTAAATCGGATGATGTTGTCGGACGTGTTAAGACTTATGAAGCGATCATTAAGGGTGAAAACATCCCTGAACCTGGTATTCCGGAGTCCTTCAAAGTTCTGATCAAAGAGCTTCAGTCTCTTGGTCTGGATGTCAAAGTGCTCAAGGAGGACCAGACAGAAGTAGAACTTATGGAAACTGTTGACTATGGAGACACAGACTTACGTTCTGTCATCGAGGGCGACAACAAAGATTACAACAGAAAAGAGGAGTCCTCTTTCGGCGAGTACGGCTATACCAAACAGGAGTTTGAAGGCGACGAGCTGGTTGATGTACAGGAAGAGTCCGCACCGGATGAAGCAATCTTCAGCCCGGATGAAGTTTTCGAGGAAGAGTAAGCCGGAAGTGAAAGGAGAAACCATACATGCCAGAAACAACAAATAATGAAACGTATCAGCCAATTACGTTTGATGCCATTAAAATCGGTTTAGCATCTCCTGATAAGATCAGAGAATGGTCACATGGTGAAGTCCTGAAACCGGAAACCATCAACTACCGTACGCTGAAACCGGAAAAAGATGGTCTGTTCTGCGAAAGAATCTTCGGACCAAGCAAAGACTGGGAATGTCACTGTGGTAAATATAAAAAAATCCGCTACAAAGGTGTTATCTGTGACCGATGCGGAGTTGAAGTAACAAAATCAAGTGTACGCCGTGAGCGTATGGGACATATCGAGCTGGCAGCTCCGGTATCTCATATCTGGTACTTTAAGGGTATCCCTTCCAGAATGGGACTGATGCTGGATCTGTCACCGAGAGTACTGGAAAAAGTACTGTATTTTGCCAACTACATTGTTCTGGATAAAGGAACTAGCGAACTGCAGTACAAACAGGTACTGACTGAGAGAGAGTTCCAGGAAGCCAGAGAAAAATACGGTATGACATTCCGTGTCGGCATGGGTGCAGAAGCTGTCAAAGAGCTTCTGGAAGCCATCGACATGGAAAAAGAATCCGAAGAGCTGAAAAGAGGCTTAAAAGAAGCTACCGGACAGAAACGTGCAAGAATCATCAAGAGACTGGAAGTTGTAGAAGCATTCCGTGAGTCCGGCAACCGTCCGGAGTGGATGATCATGACTGTTATCCCGGTTATTCCGCCGGATCTGCGTCCTATGGTACAGCTGGACGGAGGAAGATTTGCAACTTCTGACCTGAACGACCTGTACAGAAGAATCATCAACCGTAACAACCGTCTGAAGAGACTGCTGGAGCTTGGAGCACCGGATATTATCGTCAGAAACGAAAAACGTATGCTTCAGGAAGCAGTAGATGCCCTGATCGATAACGGTCGAAGAGGAAGACCGGTAACCGGACCTGGTAACCGTGCTCTGAAATCTCTGTCCGATATGCTGAAAGGTAAATCCGGACGTTTCCGTCAGAACCTGCTCGGAAAACGAGTTGACTATTCCGGACGTTCCGTTATCGTCGTAGGACCGGAACTGAAAATTTATCAGTGCGGTCTGCCGAAAGAAATGGCAATCGAGCTGTTTAAACCTTTCGTTATGAAAGAGCTGGTAGCAAACGGAACATCACATAATATTAAAAACGCAAAGAAAATGGTAGAGAGACTTCAGCCGGAAGTATGGGACGTTCTGGAAGAAGTAATCAAAGAGCATCCGGTTATGCTGAACCGTGCTCCTACACTGCATCGTCTGGGTATTCAGGCATTTGAGCCGATCCTGGTAGAAGGTAAAGCGATCAAACTGCATCCGCTGGTTTGTACCGCATTCAACGCCGACTTCGACGGAGATCAGATGGCTGTACATCTGCCGCTGTCCGTAGAGGCTCAGGCAGAGTGCCGTTTCCTGCTTCTCTCACCGAACAACCTGCTGAAACCGTCCGACGGCGGTCCTGTAGCCGTTCCTTCACAGGATATGGTCCTTGGTATTTACTACCTGACACAGGAAAGACCGGGTTCGATCGGAGAAGGCAAGTACTTCAAGAGCGTGAACGAAGCAATCCTTGCTTATGAAAACAAAGCACTGACTCTGCAGACCAGAATCAAAGTGCGTATGACAAAGACCATGCCGGACGGTACAACAAAGACCGGTACGGTAGAGTCCACACTGGGACGTTTCCTGTTCAACGAGATCCTGCCTCAGGATCTGGGCTTTGTAAACAGAAGCATTCCGGAAAACGAAATGAAGCTGGAAGTAGATTTCCATGTAGGAAAGAAACAGCTGAAACAGATCCTGGAAAAAGTTATCAATACACACGGAGCTACCAAGACAGCAGAAGTGCTGGATGATATCAAAGCAACAGGATATAAATTCTCCACAAGAGCAGCTATGACCGTATCCATTTCCGATATGACCGTTCCGCCTGAAAAACCGGAACTGATCAAGCAGGCTCAGGAGACTGTAGACCACATCACAAAGAACTACAAACGTGGTCTGATCACAGAAGAAGAACGTTACAAAGAAGTTGTAGAGACCTGGAAAGAAACCGATGATGTTCTGACCAGAAAGCTGCTGGACGGACTGGATAAGTACAACAACATCTTCATGATGGCTGACTCCGGTGCCCGTGGTTCTGATAAACAGATCAAACAGCTGGCAGGTATGCGAGGACTGATGGCAGATACAACCGGTCATACGATCGAGTTGCCTATCAAGTCAAACTTCCGTGAAGGTCTTGACGTACTGGAATATTTCATGTCTGCACATGGAGCTCGAAAAGGTATGTCCGATACCGCTCTTCGTACAGCCGATTCCGGTTACCTGACAAGACGACTGGTTGATGTATCACAGGATCTGATCATCCGTGAGATGGACTGCTGCGAAGGCAAAGAAATTCCGGGTATGTATGTAAAAGCATTTACAGACGGCAAGGAAGAGATCGAAAGCCTGCAGGAGCGTATCACAGGAAGATTCTCCTGCGAGACCATTAAGAATAAAGACGGCGAAATCCTTGTAAAAGCAAACCATATGATCACTCCGAAACGTGCAGCACGTATCATGAGTGAAGGTGTGGACGCAAACGGCAAACCATTTGAACAGATCAAGATCCGTACGATCCTGAACTGTAAATCACATGTTGGTGTTTGTGCGAAATGTTACGGTTCCAACATGGCAACCGGTGAGCCGGTACAGGTTGGTGAATCCGTAGGTATCATCGCAGCACAGTCTATCGGTGAGCCGGGTACACAGCTGACCATGCGTACCTTCCATAACGGTGGTGTTGCCGGCGGCGATATCACACAGGGTCTTCCTCGTGTCGAGGAGCTTTTCGAGGCACGTAAGCCTAAGGGACTTGCTATCATCACTGAGATTTCCGGTGTGGCAACCCTCAAAGATACCAAGAAAAAACGTGAGATCATTGTGACAAACAGTGAGACAGGTGAGTCCAAGACTTATCTGATTCCTTACGGATCACGTATCAAAGTACAGGATGGAGTTTATCTGGATGCTGGTGATGAACTGACAGAAGGTAGTGTAAATCCGCATGACATTCTGCGAATCAAGGGCGTAAACGCTGTTCAGGATTACATGCTGCGTGAAGTACAGCGTGTATACCGTCTGCAGGGTGTAGAGATCAACGATAAACATATCGAAGTAATCGTTCGTCAGATGATGAAGAAGATCCGTATCGAGGATAACGGAGACACGGAACTTCTGCCGGGAACCATGGTAGACATCCTTGATTTCGAGGATATCAATGAAGAGATGATCGCTCAGGGCAAAGAGCCTGCAGAAGGAAAACAGGTAATGCTTGGTATTACAAAAGCATCCCTGGCAACCAACTCCTTCCTGTCAGCAGCATCCTTCCAGGAAACTACAAAAGTTCTGACAGAAGCAGCTATCAAAGGTAAAGTCGATCCGCTGATCGGTCTGAAAGAGAACGTTATCATCGGTAAACTGATCCCGGCCGGAACCGGTATGAAACGTTACCGCAACGTAAAACTGGATACCGGTGAGGATGAATATGAAATGGAAGATGACGATCTGATGCTGGATGAAACAGAAATGTCGGAAGAGCAGACAGAGATCACTTCGAAGGAAACAGCAGCAGATGCAGAAACTGCCGCAGCAGAGAATGCAGATGAGAATGTTGCAGACGATTTCGATGAAGTTGATTTGACAGCGGAAGATTCGGATTCTACCGAAGAATAAAGAGAATAACAAAACCCGTACAGGGTGTGGATTTTTTAAGAAAGTTCTTTTTTCGCCACATAGCTATCGAAAGGTAGTTATGTGGCGTTTTTTTGTTGCCATGTTGAGAAAAAGGGTACACCATCTTTTTGTATTGCGTTGCTGCGATATGTCATTGTCATTATTCCGGCAGCATTTCTGTTTGGAAAAATACTGGGAGCAAACGGCGTATGGCTGGCATTTCCGGTGGTAGAAGCATTGACAGCGGTGTTTGCAATCATACTATATCAGAGGTGAGATGATTCTCAACTGTAGGCGGCGGGCAACAAGATTTATTTCCTCTTCTGTTTCATGCATTATTTTCTGTAAATGATCACAAGACGGAACAAAATTTCTCGAATTTTTGATTTGACCATCTGGCGATTTTTTGATAAGATATGTAATATAGCATTGTATTATATTACAAACGATTAGGAGGATAAAGTATGGCTTTTTACAGTTTATCAGAAGCGGAACAGCACATTATGGACTACATGTGGGCACATGCAGATCAGGAGGAGATTCATCTGAATGAAATCATGGAGTACATGGAGACAAAAGGATATGTATGGAAACAGCAGACGGCCTATAGTTTTGTGATACGTCTGAAGAATAAGAAAATCCTGTCTTCTACCAAAAGAGGTAAACGTCGCTATTATTCTGTGAACATGTCAAGAAAAGAATTTATAGCAAAAGGTGTTCAGGAATACCTGAATCTTGCCTATGATGGTTCTCTGCTGGTGTTTTTACGTTCTCTTGAGGGCGATCATGGTCTCAATGAAGAGCACAAACAGGAATTACAGCAATTTGTGAAAGAACAGCAGGAGAAGGAAGAAGAGAGACAGAAGCAGGAAGAAAGCAGCGAAAAAACAGAGTAACAGGGAACAGAATAATAAGCAAAAAACGAAAAATGATAAAACAAAAAATGCAAGTATTTTTGTCGGATGACGAAAGTACATGCATTTTTTCGTTTAGTTTTAATCGAAACTCAATTTCCGATTTTATCTCAGTCGAGAAGACTCCCACTTCTGCAAGTGGCGAGCAACAAACCTTTACAGATCAAAGAACCAGTCTTTTTCATGTTTCTTTTTTCTTCGGTGCTGTACCGGAGGAGTCTGTCTTGGATCTTCCGCAGGTTCGTCTGGAACGGTACTTTCCGGATTCTCATATGGAGCCTGTTCTTTTTCTGGTGAATAAGATGGCTGTCGGGAAACATTTTCGGAACGGTCAAATCCCCAGTCATGATCATATGGATCATTTGTTTCCTGATAATTTCGCTCGGCATATTCCGGTTTGGCATTGAAGTCGATTTCCTGTTCTGGAGACCAGAAAGGATCGTTTGGATTAGTAGCCTTTTTGTCGGAAGTACGTGATGTATGCTCCGGATGAAGTCCGGCTTCTACTTCTTCCCTTGACCAGGTTCTGGTACTCTGCTGTGACTGCGATTCTCTGACGGGCTGCTCATAGTAATCGCGGTTACTGCGGTCAGGAGTCTGTGATTCGCAGTAATTCTGCTCGCAGTTGTCGTATCCGTAACCGTTTTCCGGATTTTTGCCGCTCTGTTCATAATAATCACGATGTCCATGATTATCATAATCATAATTCGGATTGCCGCTGCGGTTATCATAATCATAATTCGGATTGCCGCTGCGGTTATCATAACCATAATTCGGATTGCCGCTGCGGTTATCATAGCCATAATTCGGATTGCTGCTGCGACCGTCATAACCATAATTCGGATTACCGCCGCGGTTGTCATAGCCGTAATTTGGGTTACCTTCCGGCTGACCATAATAATCGCGGCCGCCGCAGTTATCGTAACCATAATTCGGATTGCCGCCCGGCTGTTCGTAATAATTACGCCCGCTGCGGCTGTCATAGCGACTATCATAACCATAATCCTGCCCACGGTTGTCATAACCATATCCAGATCCTGGATTCTGGTAATAGCGGTCATCCGGCTGTGGTGGCTGGTAATTGCCGTATTTATCATAGTAAGTTGTTTTTGACTTACCGCCAAAGAGCTTTTTCTTTGGCTTTTTCTGTTTTACTTTGACTTTTTCTTTAAAGACCGTCTTCCGTCCGGTCCAGCCGATGATGCGGACGACGATGATCCCCAAAAACACGCCGACACTGTCGATACAGACATCCCTTGCCGAAGGACTTCGTCCGGCGATAAACGATTGGTGGAATTCATCTCCGCAGGCGAACCCGACGCAGATCAGCCCCGCCAGAAACATCAGAAGGATGCCGTGCAGTCCATATACATATAATGGAAAGGATACTGCGATAGCAAGAGCGAAATATTCGGTCATATGTGCCAGTTTGCGAGTGATAAAATCGATTTTATTTGCCCACTCATCGATTTGATCGTAACTGAGATTGGCGTTAAAAACATAGTCGGCTGTTTCGATGATCTTCACACTTGCCTGGTAGCTGAGCTGACCGGACATATCTCCGTCCTGAGCGGAGAAGGAGAAGATAATATACATCATAATGAGGGCAGGTACGAAAGAAAGTGGTTTCAATATTGTCCTCAACATAGCGATTCACCTCCATAATTATAAATAGCGAAAATGCCAGCATAAAGAGCATGCCGGTAAGCTAATTGCTTACGCGATATAATATCACTTTTAAAAGAAAAAGTCCAGCAAAGCCAACCAGGTTTTCATGGATTTTAGACGTATAATACAGTAAATATAGAAGCAGTGAAAATAAACAGAAGTTGTGGAATGCAACGTTTGTAATGGAAAATGGAGATGATATATATGGGTGAAAAAAATTTGATCGTGGATGATGAAGAGTCGATGCCAGATCTTATCTGCAACTACTCTGAGAAAGATACAGAACATCAGGATATTCTCTTTGAAAAATATGCATGAAAAAAGTGCATAAAATTCCTGTAAATACTGCATAAAAAGCCTTGACAGACGCTGTTTCTGCCGATATAATGTGAATTGTGCGTGCCGATACACGATACACTATATCTATGTATCCACACACCTGAAAATGATTTTAAGCAACCACTACCGCAAATGCGGAATATTACAGGAGGTGAAAAGAATGCCAACATTTAACCAGTTAGTTAGAAAAGGTCGTCAGACTTCAGAAAAGAAATCTACAGCACCTGCTCTGCAGAAGGGCTTCAACTCTCTGAAAAAGAAGAGCACAAACGTTTCTGCACCACAGAAGAGAGGTGTCTGCACAGCAGTTAAAACTGCTACACCTAAAAAACCTAACTCAGCTCTGAGAAAGATCGCCAGAGTTCGTCTGTCAAACGGAATCGAAG
>ENA-OUQI01001791-OUQI01001791.1-human-gut-metagenome-genome-assembly--contig:-NODE-1791-length-12648-cov-6.649567_pt1 | contig 12648 bp, 10 predicted proteins | sample MGYA00237953_ERZ548840 | MGnify/ENA primary metagenome ERZ548840 (study PRJEB26490, sample SAMN05194690) | human gut metagenome | biome: terrestrial biome; feature: human-associated habitat; material... | reverse complement strand
ATTATATTTCATAAAAAACACCCCAAAAGTGTCCAACTTTTGGGGTGCAGTACAACGTGCGACCGCTAATAGTCCGCTGGTCTTGGCGGATATGGGGGGAAATTATTTTATAAATCTGAAAAATTTTTTAAGAATCAAACACAAACGTCAATCTATTTGAACATTCCAATTCGACACTGTCTAAAACAAGGCCGTGATAAATATCTGCAATAACTATAGCAGATAATTCAAAATATATACCCGGATCATCAACTAAATATATTAACTTTGTACAAATATGCTATGGCCAAATTAATGAAAAAAACAAAATCATATACATTCATAGACCTGTTTGCTGGAGCGGGAGGACTTTCCGAGGGTTTCATCAGAGCCGGATATACGCCTATTGCGCATATCGAAATGAACAAGGACGCCTGCAACACGCTGAAAACACGATCGGCATTTCATTATCTTCAGAAAAATGGAATGCTTTCGATTTATGAAGATTACCTCAGGCACAAGAAAGAAGGGACTGACGGGCGAAAGCTCTGGGACCAGGTCCCTAAAAGCGTAATCAATACCACGATCTGCGCGACAATAGGAGAAAATACGATTGATGATATTTTCAAGAACGTGGACGAGCTCAAAGGCAAACGCAAGGTGGATATCATCATCGGTGGCCCTCCCTGTCAGGCCTATTCCGTCGCCGGCAGAGCTCGTATGGGCAAGGAGGTCGAGAATGATCCTCGAAACGAGCTGTACAAATACTACGTTCGATTTATCGAACACTATGATCCCGAGATGTTCGTATTCGAGAACGTATTGGGCTTGTTGACTGCCAAACGGGGAGAACCCTTTGCGGATCTCAAACGACTGGTTGACAAACTTGGCTATGATATGGACTGCAGGGTTCAGGTTGCCTCTCAACACGGAGTTCTGCAAAATAGACAGAGAGTTATTATCGTAGGCTGGAAGCGCGCCGTAAAAGGATCGAAAAGCCCGTACCATTATCCGGCACTGCCCGAGGAAAAGTGTCCCTATCAGGTACTGAGAGATCTGTTCTCGGATCTGCCCGAGCGAAAGGCAGGTGAAGGGAATTTCTGCGAAGCCGTTTCTTACGTCAAGCCCTTGTCCAAAATGCCGTATCTTGACCGGTCCGGAATACGTGGCGAACTTGATTTTACAACTCAGCATGTAGCCAGACCAACCAACGAGAACGATCGAAAAATATACAAGATAGCCGTCGAGAGGTGGTTGAATGAACACCACCGACTGAACTATGCACAACTGCCGGCCGAACTGCAGACTCATCGAAACAAGGAGACCTTTCTCAACCGTTTCAATGTCGTCGATCCTTACGGGTGCAGTCACACTGTAGTTGCACACATTGCCATGGACGGTCATTACTATATCTATCCGACATTAAATCCGACATTGGAAACGGTTCGCTCCATTACGGTTCGGGAGGCTGCCCGTCTCCAGTCCTTTCCGGACGATTACTATTTCGAAGGAAGCCGAACATCCGCCTTCAAACAAATTGGCAATGCCGTACCGGTCGTACTTGCTCAAAGAATTGCCGAAGCAATCAAGAAAATGTTATGACAACCATTCAATATCAATATTTTCCTAAAAATCAATTACTGCCGGAAATATTACGGCAAGTTGTTGATATATTTATTGCTCAAGAGCATCTTATCTCGTCCCAAACACATCTTCTCCACAGCAATGATGTCCTGCATATCTTGTCCGAACCTCTCATGGCATTGGGCTTTAAGGTCGAAGTAAGTAAACGTCTGGAAGATAAAATACGCATTCCCGTCTTGTTTGGCCGGAATGGAGAAATGGAAAAATACTTTGAGGCCGATTGTTATCATCCGATCAATAACATCGTCATGGAAATTGAAGCCGGACGAGCCGTTGTCAATTACCAATTTTTGAAAGACATCTTTCAAGCATGTGTAATGCATGATATAGAACAACTCGTTATTGCTGTTCGAAATGATTACAGAGGTCATGATGATTTTGAAACAGTTATCAATTTTCTGGACACATTATATACATCCAATCGATTGAATCTCCCATTAAAGGGAATTCTGATAATAGGATACTAAATTGATTTAAACCATGAATATCGAGTTTAACAATATTAAAACCGCATCAGCCATTCCGGGGGCCGCAGCGATGATCGAGACATTTCGAGCCATCGGCTACAGTCTGGAAACGGCAGTTGCCGATATTGTGGACAACTCGATATCGGCATCGGCCAAAAACGTATGGATCAACCGGATCTGGAAAGGAGGTGATTCCATTATAACAATCAGGGACGATGGACACGGCATGTCCGGAGACGAGATTATTCAGGCCATGCGGCCCGGAGCACAGAATCCGCTGATAGAACGGTCGGCAACGGACCTGGGACGTTTCGGTCTCGGCCTGAAAACCGCCTCCTTTTCACAATGTCGGACACTGACCGTCATGAGTAAGATTCAGGGACAGTCTCCCGAATTCTGGACATGGAGTCTGGACCACGTTGCTCAATGTGACAGATGGGAACTGATCCATTGGCTTCCGGAAGGTTTCGAGCATGAACTGGACGACCTAGCGTCCGGTACCATCGTTATCTGGACGAATCCGGACCGGATTATACCGGCCACGACAAAAGCCGAGAACGATAATGCCAAACGGAAGTTTTCGGAGGCATTCGACAGGGTCAAGAAGCATCTTTCAATGACCTTTCACCGGTTCCTGGAGGCCAAATCCGTCGCAATACACTGGGGCGGGCATGAAATCGACCCGTGGAATCCCTTCTGCCCAAAGGAGAGCAAGGTTCAGATCATGCCGTCCGAACAAATCGGAGAACAGGTAACCGTAAAGGGATATATCCTGCCCCACAAGAACAACTTCTCTTCGGAGACCGCATACAGACAGGCCGAAGGTATCTTCGGATTCTCCGCACACCAGGGATTTTATGTCTATCGCGGAGACCGTCTGCTGCTGGCCGGAGACTGGCTGGGACTGTTTCGCAAGGAAGAGGCCTACAAACTGGTTCGAATACAAATCAATCTGCCCAACAGCGTGGATTCCGACTGGCAGATAGACATCAGAAAAGCCAAAGCAGCGCCCCCCGTCGGATGCAGGCAGCAGCTTGAATCCTATGCCAGACAGGCCTGCAATAAAGGATCCGAGGTTTACAGACACCGCGGACGTATCCTCAGGCAGCGGGCCGGACAGGAATTTCAAAGTCTTTGGCTGGAAAAGAAAAAGGACAACAAATGGTCTTTCGTCGTTAATCGGGAACATGCGCTTGTCCGTAATATTCGAGAGCTTGCCAAAGAGAACCCGGATCAGGCTATTGACATGCTGCTGAAATTCGTGGAGGAATCCATACCCGCCAAAACCATCTATGTGCGGGAGGCCAACGATGACGACAGCCAGAAACAACCCTATTCGGACATGGATCCCGGGTTGCTCCGCACAATGATAAAACAAATCCATGAAAGGCAATTGGATCAGGGATTGACTTCTGAACAGTCAAGACTGGCACTGAAACAAATGGAGCCTTTCAACGAATACGAAGACCTGATAGACGAACTGCAATGAATGAACTGAACGAAAAGGCCATCAACATGTGCCAGGCCATGATTGGATTCAAACCCGGAGTAAGTGACGGCGATATAGATACAGCCATTTCCACTGTCACAAGCCTGCCCATGTTTGCCGGGTTGAACAAAATAGAGCTAAAGAAAAGCCTGTTGTCCATCTATAACGTAAAGGTGGATACCTACCAGATTCTGGAAGGACGTGATGCTCGCATTCCATGGTTGAAGGAATTCAAGGCTGAATGTCGTTCGGAATGGCTGTTCTGGACTCGGTACAAGAAATACCTAGCCGAACAGAAGCATTTTGCCCCCGAGGTTATCTTCCAACTGGATGATCTGACCGACCGTATTCTGGACAAGCTGTTCAATCCACAGCGCATCGACGTCATCATCAACAAGAAAGGACTTGTCGTCGGACAGGTACAGTCCGGCAAAACAGCCAACTATACGGGGCTGATCTGCAAGGCCGCCGATGCCGGATTCAACCTGATCATCATTCTGGCCGGCATACACAACAATTTAAGAAGTCAGACACAGACCCGCATAGACGAAGGTTTTCTGGGATTCGACACGCAAAATACCAGAGCCTACAACATGAACCAAACCATACGTATCGGAGTAGGTCTGATTCCCGGTTTTGACAAAGCCATCGCAAACTCCTACACGACCAGTACCGAACGGGGTGACTTCACAAAGCAGGCGGCAAATACGGCCGGTTTCAACTTCAACAATCCACAGCCGATCATTCTCGTGATCAAAAAAAACGTTTCCGTACTCAAGCGGCTGTACAGTTGGTTGAAATCACAGTCCACCCACGATGTTATAGCCAACAAGTCCCTGCTGCTTGTCGATGACGAAGCGGACAATGCTTCCATAAATACCAGTCGGGCCGGTGATGACCCGACCGCCATAAACGGAAATATCTGCAAGATCATCAAACTGTTCAATCGGTCTGCTTATGTCGGCTATACGGCGACCCCGTTTGCAAACATCTTTATTCCTCTCAACAAGGACGATCTTTTCCCCAAGGATTTTATCATCAACCTTCCGGCTCCGGACAACTACGTCGGTCCCGAAAAGGTCTTCGGCACTTCGGCTAATCCCGATGGGAACGATGATCTTCTGCCCATTGTTTTCCCGGTTACGGACAGCGACACCTTTGTGCCCGCAGGTCACAAGAGAGACGATCCGAAACCGACGATAGATAATATTCCGGAATCGTTGAGAACAGCCATCAAGTGTTTTATCGTTACCTGTGCCATTCGAATTGCCCGTGGTCAGGAGAACAAACACAACTCCATGCTGATTCACGTCTCCCGTTTTCAGGCATGGCAGAATCATCTCAAGGAGATTATTGACCGTCTGTTCAAATACTACAAGAGCGAAATAGAGGCGAATGATCCAACCATGCTGGAAGAGCTCCGGCAGATTTTCGAGGAAGACTCTCCCGATTACCGTTCATACCGTACCATTACCGGAGAAATCATCGAGTCACCGGTTCTTTCCCGCATCGACAACAAAATACGGAGCCACACATGGGAGGAGATCAGGCCTCTGCTCTATCGGGCCGTACAGAAGATAGAAGTCAAGTCCATCAACGGGACCTCTGGAGACAGTTTGACCTATTACGATAACGAAAAGAACGGCATTTCGGTCATTGCCATTGGCGGAGACAAGCTGTCCCGCGGACTTACGCTCGAGGGGCTGTCCGTGAGCTATTTTCTGCGTGCGTCGAAAATGTACGACACACTGATGCAGATGGGACGATGGTTCGGATATCGCCCCGGTTATGTGGATCTTTGCAGGCTCTTTACCAGCAACGAGCTGAACGAATGGTACCGCCACATAACGCTTGCCAGTGACGAACTTCGGGAAGAGTTCAGATATCTGGCCGAATCTGGCGGAACGCCGGAGAACTATGCCCTGAAGGTTCGCACGCATCCAGGACAGTTGCAGATAACGTCCATATCCAAGATGCGTCACACGAAGAACATTCAGGTCTCGTGGGCCGGTCGTCTGGTAGAGACCTACCAGCTGCTCCGGGATCCGGTCTCCAAACGGAACAATCTGGCGGCAACAGACAGTCTGCTTTCAGAACTCGGAACTCCAGACAGAATCAAAAACGATTATCTGTGGACCGGCATATCTTCCGATACCGTCTGCGACTACCTGTCCCGGTTCCAACTGCCGGAGTCCCTGACCAAGGTCAATCTCGACCTCATATGCGACTATATCCGGGAACTGAACGATGTGGGAGAACTTGTTTCCTGGGACATAGCACTGATGAGCAAGAATGCAGATGGCAACACATGCGTCCATACCTTTTCGAACGGCGTACAGGCAGGATGCTTCATCCGCCGGCAGGCACAGGATGCACAAAATGCCGGGACATACTATATCCGCAAGAACCATATCGTGGGTAATCCGACCGATGAATTCATTGACCTTCCTGACGACATGCTGTCGAAAGCTCTTGATGAGACCAGAGGCCGGAAGACCCGGGCTAAAGAAGAGTGGAAACACGAATATCCTTCACCGCAGCTCGTCAGACAGGAGTTCCGCTCCAAACAGACTCCCCTGCTCATGATTTATCCGCTGAATCCGGAATATTCCAACATGTCTGGAGTAAAGGATGCTGTCTCCTATACGAAAGACGACGAGCCGTTCATCGGATTTGCCATCGCATTTCCGCACAGCGACACTGATAAGGCCGTCTCCTATGTAGCCAACCAGGTAGCCGACTTTGCAATTACCGAGGAGAACTTCGACAGCACCAACGACAACACTTATGATGAACAGTAACTCGATAACGGACATATGGAACAATCTGGCCTCGGCAGAGGAAGCCGGACTCACCAAACGCAGAATTCCGGTTGAGTCTCCCTTGTACGTATATGGGACATACCGACATCCGGACAACTTGTACGGTATCGCTTTCTCATATGACAGTAGCCTGACCATTCCGGTTGACCAGTTCAAAAGTCTGAAGGAACTTGAAATCCTGCAAATGCCGGACACGAGTTTCGAGCACAGAAACCTGTTGCTGATACAGCTGCATCACACGGACTGCCTCGGCGTGTTCGCTACCTTATGCTCGGATTTGACAAGTGCCATAACCCGTGAATCTTCCGAAAAGTCCGCACTTCGCATTGTCCTGAATCAGCTAGAAAAGTGGAGAACTCTTTTCGATCGAGGACTTACGGCCGGGCTTTCTCCGGCCGAACAACAAGGTTTGTATGGCGAGCTTCATCTGTTGTCTCGCATGATACGTCGAAATACCTCCGACATGACGGAAACGGTCGGATATTGGGTCGGATGCGACAAGGCCATGAGGGACTTTCAGGGTAAGGACTGGGCCATCGAGGTAAAGACAACCGCGACCAACGGCTCGGATCGACTTACGATAAACGGGGAACGCCAACTGGATGATGCGTTGCTTGACCGGCTTTTCCTGTATCACCTTTCCGTAGAAGTATCCCGGAAAAACGGTCAGACCCTGAACCGGGCAATCGAAGACCTGCGAAAAGCATTGGCGGCTGACACGATTGCGCTGCACCGGTTCAATACCGGGCTGATTCATGCGGGATATTTCGATGAACACGCGCCCATGTACCAGGATCGCTGCTACAAGATTCGATGGGAGCAGGCCTATCGCATATCTGGGGATTTCCCCCGTATCATGGAACGGGATCTGCGCAATGGAGTCAGCAACGTCACATACACCATCAACACGTCCGCTTGCGAGGAATACGCAGTGACTGACACGGAACTCTTCAAATCGACAGTTGATCATGAAAGAAATTGAAAAATTCTACCACTCCCTTATGCAGGACGTTGTAGCCATGCAGTCGGGTGACGAGGATGGCAATACCCAGGAACAAATATTTACCCGAATCTGTCTGGACATGCTGTCCGATGCAGCCGAAACGGAGAACGTATCGGTTGCCTACGACGAACGCGATTTGAAGAAAAAGGGCCAACACAAGATAAACGGATATGCGATCTCGGACAACTACGAAACCGTGGATCTGTTCATCACCCTTTATGCCAACACCACGGAGATCCGTACGATTCCCAAGAGCGAGGTTGATACGGCTTCTAAGATGATTACGAACTTTTTCCGCCGGGCCGTATACAACGATTATGTCAATGAGATTGCAGAATCTTCCGAAATCTTTGAATTCGCCAATACGCTGGCCAATTATGCCGAACTGCGCGAAAATCTGATTCGCGTAAATGCCTTCATCCTGACAAACGGCACATACAAGGGAGAACTGCCAGCCAGCCAAGTCATCTGCGGATACAACATCTACTATAAGGTTATAGACGTGGAGTATCTTTACAAGATTTCCGAACAGGCCGGAGTTCCCATAGAACTGGATTTTGAGAATCTTGACGGACACAAATATGAAATTCCATGTCTTGCCGCCAATTTGAGCAATCCCGATTACGAAGCATACGTTGCCATTATATCCGGAGAATGTCTGGCCAAACTTTATGAATGCTACGGATCCCGTCTGCTGGAACAGAACGTGCGTTCATTTCTTCAGTTCACGGGAAAGATCAACAAGGGCATAAGGGAAACCATCAAGAGTGAACCTCACATGTTCCTGGCCTACAACAACGGTATCGCGGCAACAGCCGATCACATCGAACTGGATGAGACAAGGCATTTCATCAGACATATCAGCAACCTCCAGATTGTAAATGGCGGTCAGACTACGGCCTCCATCTACAATACGGACAAGAAGGACAAGGCCGACATTTCAGATATTCTTGTTCAGGTAAAGCTGTCCGTCATCAAGGACAAGGATCAATATGCAGAAATAGTTTCACGCATATCACGCTATGCCAATACCCAGAACAAGGTCAATGATGCCGACTTCTCGGCCAATAATCCGGCCCTTGTGGAAATCGAGCGCATCTCAAGATACATATTTGCACCCGCGACTCCGACCAACAATCTGCAGACGGCATGGTTCTTTGAACGTGCTCGTGGACAATACAAGACCCTGCGGGCCAAGGAAGGATTCACGAAATCACGGCAGAAGGCCTTTGATTTGAAATACCCGAAGAAGCAGGTCGTTACGAAAGTAGAACTTGCCAAATATGTTAATGCATGGCAGGAAACATACAATGGCAGAAATCTGGCTATCGGACCTCACATCGTAGTACGAGGAAATGAAAAGAACTATGCCCGTTTCATAAACTACAATCTCCCGGACGTCAAACATATCGACGTTGCATGGTTTGAAGACATGATCGCCAAGGCCATTCTCTTCAAGGCTGCCGACAAACGATACGGAACCAAACTCACGGGAGATCATATCGGTGAATTGAAACAGGTTGTTGTTCCGTATACATTGTCTCTTCTGAATATCATTACCGAGGGACGACTGGATTTGTATCGAATCTGGAAAAACCAGTCGATATCGTCAGCCTTGTCGGATTTCATATACGATCTGATGAAGCAGGTCAACGAATTTATTCTCAAAGAATCTCCCGTCTCGCACTATATCGAATGGGCCAAAAAGGAAGAGTGCTGGTTAAAAGTCCGCTCAAATGAATGGGTTTACAGTCTCGATGAGATTCGTCAGGATTTCATTGATGAGAAGAATCCTCCCAAACGCAACCACAAAAGCGATGTTGGCGACGAAGAATCGGACAGACGGCACAAGGAGGGTATCATACGGGCAATCCCGTTCTCTCTTTGGAAAAAGATAGAGACATGGGGGCGTGACACGGGAATGTTGCAGCCGACCCTGACCTCTCTGGCCAGCGATATCGCATACAAAATCAGGAACAACCGAAAGCTGAACGACAGCGATATCTCCAGAGGGTATCTGATTTACGAGAATGTCTGGCAACACAATCCGGAACTTCTTGAGGAAGCCGACAGTCTGGCCGAGCAGGATCGTGCAAAAGCAGCCGAGACTTCCGATACCATGTCTCCGGTAAACGGTCAAGACGAGATTACCTTGGAACTGATACAGGCCATGGTGGAATGGGACAAACGTCGACGAATTCTTGAAGACTGGAAATGGAAAGCCATGAAGGATGTCGCCGATGGGATTAAGCCACTGACAGACAGAATGAAATATGCCTTCTACTTCAACCTGCAAAAGCTTAAGAAGGCTGGATTCCCCAATTGACGAGAGCCATGGATATCTGGAGCAGCGAAAAAAGATCGGAGGTCATGTCCCGAATCAGGAACAAGGGTACGAAGCCGGAAGTTACGCTTCGCAAGGCCCTTTTTGCCCGAGGATTTCGCTATCGTGTCAATGTCAAGACTCTTCCCGGGAAACCGGACATCGTTCTGCCTCGATACAAGACGGTCCTTTTCGTTCATGGATGTTTCTGGCACGGACATCCCGGCTGCAAATATGCATACACCCCAAAGAGCAATACGGAATTTTGGGTTAACAAGATATCAGGTAACCAGGAACGGGATGCAGTTGTAAAACGCGAACTTGAAGAATCTGGTTGGAGGGTAATCATCGTTTGGGAATGCGAAATCAGACACGGAAAGGATTTTGCCGGCTTGATAGATAAGCTGTCAGACAATATTCTTTTTGATAAAGACTGTAAGTATTATTCAATCAAGTAAGATAACAAACTCTTATATTTTGCCATGTGAATAATCTACATCCAAATAACCATGTGAACTCTCCTTACATCCATACAAGTAAAAATAAATTTATAATTATAGTTTCAATGAGTTGGTAGTGCAAACAGAGAAGACGAGCTAATTTTATGTGCTTATTTACTTCGATATCTTTTATCAAATCTCAAAATTATGATTCGATTGGACATTTTAACACACATAAAATTTTAACTTTTTATTTGCCTTTTAAGAAATCAAGATCAAACATAGCTTGATCATTTGCATTATAATGTGCCTCTATTAGTGATTTATCGACTATATTTTGAATCTCGCCATTTGTAAGAGGTTCCCACTGCATTTCCGTTTTCGTGCCTTTTACATGTTTAACATTTACAGCCTTTCCCAAAACAAATTTCATGAACTTTTCTCCTAATGGAGATAATATGTATTTATCACCTTCTTCACTAACCTTAGCCATTCGCAAAACACCGGTAGAATATAGGAGCTCAGTATCTCCATCTTCATCATAATACTCATCTTGGTATAATGGGAGATTAGATAAATCGGTATAAGGGATTCTTGCAAGTACAGAAGATAATCTAAAATAATCCTCGATAGATAATAATCCTTCTATTTTAGCTCTTGACAATTTTGCAAAATATTTTTCCTTATTTATATTATCAAGAGCATCAACCATATTCGCAATGACATTACCAGGTGCATCTTGAGCTTTCAACCCTACTTCCTCTGCAAATTTGCATCGTTGTTCAATAGTTGTATCAGAAAGTCCCATAATAAATACCGTATATTTTCGGAAAAACTCACTATCCCGATAATCTTGCAAATTTTGATATTCTTGTGCAAGCAAGCCTCCAACTACAGGAATTAAATTTAGGACTGCTTTAAACTGGTCACTCCACGTTAAACCTTGATGCTGATTCACGACAGAAAGATCTGTTTTTGTAAGTATGTTCTCTACAATATTTTGAACCTTATCTGTATTCATAATGACAAATAAACTAATTATAACTTACAATATTATAGAGTTGGCAATTCAATGGTATATCTCCATATTTTAGCGACCCCGTCTGAATTGTCCGGGTAATATGTATTACAAAATGGATATATTATCGAATAATTCTTCTGCCATCCCTTCTCCAATAAAAAATAAATTGCCATACCTATAGCATGTGGTTTTGATGAAAGTGGAGCAAAGTATATATTCGTAAAATCCTTGCCTGACTTCCATTGTTCTTGTTCAATATACTCTTTTATGGTTTGGGCTGTTACAAACGGGTCATATGCCGGAGCAAAAATATTAGACGATATATCTTCAAAACATTCTGATCCAAGATCAGACTCTGCCTTATAAGCTCTTAAAACATTCTCTTGGAACATATCTGGGCTCAATGAAGGGAAGCCAAAAAGAAGTACCTTTTTACAATGTTTTTTAAGCTTGGCTACGTCTATTATTCGGCTATGATCATAGCCGGCAGCTATTATTAATAGGTCATGATCAGCCTCTGAAGTATTAACCCCAGACATTCCATACAACTTCTTTACTTGATAAAAATTATCAGAAAAGTTGGTTCTTTCTTGGTCGCGATACTGTTTTGGTTCTGTATATAAAATATCGAAAGTACTTCATTGCCATGTAAGATTAATAGATTTTTATCTTTTAAAAATTTAGCGTTTTGATCTTCCGAAATAGTAATCCATAACTCGTTTTTTGCTTTTATTCTTGAATATGGCACCTTAACTCTATCTGAATCTACGAACATTGATATAAACAAATCATACTTCTCCAGATTGTCAAGTTCATCAATATGGTGATAACATTCCTTATCGAAATATGTATAATCCATCTCTAAAATAATGATGTTTGATAAAATTTATCTTGAGGTCTCTCAAGCTTTTCTTTAAATGGATATGTGTATTTTAATAGCCTTTTCTTAAATACCCTATCATATTCTTTTTGACTATTTGGAGAAAATATAAGTTCTGCCTCTTCGCTTGAAAGCTGAACATTTCCTCTTTTTGCCAATGCAAGTTCCCATTTTGGCAAAAGAATACTATTTAGACGATATACTTGTAACATATCATTTGAGTTCTTCTTTCTACGGCTGTCTAATCTTATTAAATAAGAATATTTTATCAAAATATCAAGTGTTTCTCTTGCGGCATCCGACAATGTAGCCTCATCTAATGAGAAAATGCTAATTGAACATTGAGGTGGTACATCAGAAAAACGTAAATTACGAAGATAGTCTCCCAAACGATTAATCGCATCAACCGGCCTTGATTGACCAACTGCAGGAATGCGATTTTCTTCAAAAAACCAATTATATGTATCCTCAATTCCCACCTGTTGTGAGTTGATTGATAATTTTTGTTCTTTCTCGAATGGATATTTATTGGTATTAAAATACTGATTTTTAAATGCCGTTTTGAGCAATCTTAAAATTG
>ENA-OUQI01001789-OUQI01001789.1-human-gut-metagenome-genome-assembly--contig:-NODE-1789-length-12668-cov-20.035440_pt1 | contig 12668 bp, 10 predicted proteins | sample MGYA00237953_ERZ548840 | MGnify/ENA primary metagenome ERZ548840 (study PRJEB26490, sample SAMN05194690) | human gut metagenome | biome: terrestrial biome; feature: human-associated habitat... | reverse complement strand
ACACCACCGTTTACACCACAGACGGCAGCAGCTTTGCTCTGCATCTGGATGCCAACGAGATCAAGTGGTATGAGATCTAAGTTCTCCTTTTCATAAACGAACACAACGGGCAGCTCTGTTACCAGAGCCGCCCGTTGTGTTTGCTGTATCTGCCGATAACTCAACCTGTGTCAATCGAACGCTGCAATGGAGATGGCTGGAAACGCAGAAATTCAGTAATGGGAGCGTAGTAGACCTGCAGAAAAAGAAACTGCCCGTGCGAGTATGCGTAAGATGGTGAAACACTTACTGAAAAAATATAAGTATGCGCCAACGTCAAGCGGCGTAAGGGCTGCAACAAAAAGACCGTGCAGAAGGACTGGCTGGAAGATCTGGTCGTCCGGGAGACGATGAAGCTGATTCAGGACGATGCGGTGATCGACAAGATCGTTCAATTGGTCATGGATGTCCAGAATCAGGAAAATACCACGATCCCGCTGCTGGAAAAGCAACTGCGAGAGGTCAACAAAAAGCTGGACATCCTGATGAAGGCAATCGAGGACGGCTTGTACACCCGGACAATGAAAGAGCGTCTGGAAGCGCTGGAAATCAAGAAAGATGAACTGACTGCAAAATTGCAGACGAAAAGTTGAAGAAGCCTAGCTTCAATGAGGATTTCATCCGATTCTGGATGATGAAATTTAGAAAGTTCGATATTTCGCAGAAAAAGCAGCGGAAAGCGCTGATCGAGATTTTTGTCAATGCCATTTTTCTGTACGATGACCGGATGCTAATCACGTTCAACTACAAGGATGGCACCCAAACCGTCCGGTTTGAGGACACTTTGACCGCTGATTGCGGAGAAAAAAGTTTGCGTTTGCGAAGCAACGAAAGCCCCAGTGGGGCTTTTGAGCAACAGAACGGTCTTGCGCAAGCAAGATGGAGGGGCCGTGCCCCGACAAGTTCGGATTTGTCCGGCTCTGCTGGACCAAAAGCTCCACAGACGAATTTGTTCGTCTGTGGAGCTTTTTTGTTTGCCCACAGCGTGGTCAGAAAATGAAAAAAGAATGCAAAATGCGGTGCGCTTGAAAAAATGTCAGGACGGGATTTTTGTAAAAAATGTAGAATATCTTGCCGGAAACTGTGCATTCTCTCCAACAAAAACTGCCCAAACGTGTTGATATTGAGAAAAAAGCTTCACAAACGTTTACAAAAGGGTAACAGGTTGGTATACTTTATGGTGGTAAACGTAACAAGCCATGGAAGCTGAAAGGAGAACCTACCCGTGAATACCGCTGCACCGTCCCGTAAAAAACTGCTGAGCCTTGTGCTGACACTGGTGTTTATGCTCACCTGCCTGCCGGCTGCCTTGGCAGTTGATCTGAATGTGGACGCAGGCTTCTACTTCAAGCAGAGCCGCGGCGGCACCTGCACACTGGCATCCGCAGCCATGATGCTGCGCCGCCGTGCCTATTTTGACGGCCTGACCGACTGGTCCACTGTGACCGAGAACAGTGTCCGTTCCACAGCATGGTCCAACGGGCTTTCCCACAGCTTTACATATAAGGAGATGCAGGTGGGCTACGGCACACTGCCCTCTCGCAAACAGGAAAAAGTGCAGACCCTGATCACCCTGCTTTCGCAGCACCCGGAGGGCATCGTGCTGTATGACCGCAGCCAGCCCCATGCAGTGCTGCTCACCGACTACACCAACGGCAACTTCTATTGCTCCGATCCGGCAGGCAACATCTCTTCCGGACGCATCCCGCTGGAAAACTCCAGCGTTTCGGTCAATAGGTCCTCCTGCTACTGGTATGTGGCATCAGATCACAACTCCATTGCTGCAGAGGCTGACGGCCTGCGTCTGGAAGGCATGAGCTACCCCATCAATGTCCGTGCGGGCAAGGGCATGGCGCTGACCGGCACTGCAAATGCTGCGCTGGGCACCACCCTGACCAATGTGCAGGTGGCAGTGCTGGACGAGAACGACCAGACGGTGTTCACTGCACAGGCAGCACCCAATACGGCAATCTTCTCCTTCAAGTCGCTGGACAGCTCCATCCGCTTTGGTGAACTGCCCGCAGGCAATTACACCTACATGGTGGTCGTGACCGATTCTCAGGGCGATAACCTCTGCTTTACCAGTGACTTCACGGTTTCGGATGGCTCGGCAAGCAGCGGCGTTTACTGGTCGGTGAAGGATACCGAGGGCACCAAGCTGCTGGACAGCATTCAGGAAGTTCAGGATGCTTTTGCAAATGCAACTGAGTCCACTCTGGGCTGGTTTGGCGGTCTATTCCAGTAAAATCATAAACGAAAAAAAGAAATCCCGGAATACACTTCCGGGATTTCTTTTTTTGCTGTAATTTGTTGTAAAAAAAGCTTATTTCAGGGTTCCGTCCAGTACCTGACTGTAATACCAGGGCTTTGGTGCGCGGAAGGTCTTGCCGCTGAGGAACTCGAAATCCGGCTGGGTGAAGCGGGGCATGGTGAGTTCCCATGCGCACAGGGCCTGATACTTGAGCTTCAGCTCGCGGTTGGCGGTGTTGTTGCCGTATTTGCTGTCGCCCAGAATGGGACAGCCGATGCTGGCCATGTGGGCGCGGATCTGATGGGTGCGGCCGGTGATCAGCTGCACCTTCAGCAGGGCCAGACGACCGGAGACGGCGATGGTCTCGTACCGGGTCTCCACTTCCTTGGCACCGGGCTGCTTGTCCTCCACGATCTTCACGATGCCGCGGTCCGCGTCCTTGAGCAGATAGCCGCCCAGAGTGGCATCCGGCGGCATCGGACGGCCGAAGGTGACGCAGAGGTAGGTCTTTTTCACTTCGCGGTTCTTGATGGCTGCAAGGAACAGCTCTTCGGCCTCCGGGGTCTTGGCAACGATGACAAGGCCGCTGGTGCCGGTGTCCAGCCGGTGGCACAGCGCCGGGGTGTACAGGTCGTTCTCCTTGTACTCGCCCTGCTGGTTCAGGTAGAGCAGGGTGCGGTTCAGCAGGGTATCATCCTCCGGACCATCCACGGCAAGACCGGCGGGCTTGTTCACAATGACGATCTGCGGGCAGTCATACACCACCTGTGCCGGGCCGCGGGCATTCTTCCACGCCGGGCCGTCCACACGGCGGTCCGCATCCAGAACTTCATCCAGAATGAACAGCTTGATCTCATCACCGGCCATCACGCGGGTGGAAAGCGGCTGCTTTTTGCCGTTCAGCTTGATCTTGTTCTCCCGCAGGGCCTTGTTCAGGCGGCCCGGGTTCAGTGCCGGGTACTGCTGCATCAGGTAGTTGTCCAGCCGGGTAGGGGCAAGACACTTTACTTTTAAAATTTTCACGGGAAATTCCTCTCTATCTTGAAATAGAATGTGTCTTTGAATCGTTTTTATTGTAGCGGAACAAAAACCGCGCGTCAAGCGCAGAGAAAAGGAAATGTTGACTTTTCCGCGCGGGTGACGTATGATACCGAGACAGGTGCGAAAAACACCGCCCCGACAACAACAGAAGAAGGTATAGAATATGAAACTGAACAAAAAGGTGCTGGCCGTTACGGGCATTCTGGCAGTGGGCATTCTGGCAGGCTGCGGCAGCAGCAACAGCACCGCAGGCAGCGCGGCAAGCGCACCGGCTTCCGGCGTGGAAAGCAGTGCGGCTTCGTCCGAAGCAGCCGGTGAGATGGGCGATGTGCTGCCCATCGACGCCGGGGATCTGAACGAGATCAAGACGGGTTCCTACAAGTTTGCAGCCAGCATCACCAAGGTGGCCGACGGCCAGGCGACCCTGAGCGTATACGGCTACGACAGCTACCTGCCCGAGGACATCGACGCCTTGCAGGAGGGCAGCGTGCTTCGGATCCACGACCAGGGCGACACCACCGTGACCAAGCTGACTGTGACCAGCATCGACAGGGATGCCGACAACGGCTATGTGACCATCAACGGCGGCATCGAAGCGGGCGGCGTGGAGCTGACGCTGGACCACGATGTGTACCGCACCGTGACCTTTGACGATTACCCCGTCTACTATGAGATGGGCGAGGTGACCCTGCCTCTGGCCGGGGGCGTGACCCTGAGCGACAGCTCGGCCGACCCGCAGGCTTCCGCCGTGGAGACGGACGGCGCCGATGCCGTGGCCGAGGCCGTCAACGCCGAGCCGGACGGCTGGATGCCCAACAACACCCTGGTCTTTACCGAGGATGGCACCATCAGCAGCATCGTCCGCATCTGGGTGCCGTAAATTTTGCTCAAAACCGTTGACAAACGTTTTGCGTATGCTATAATTTAGCTGTACGCAAAGGGGCATTGTGTCTGCTTTGCGGAATGTAAAATTATGACAGATGGCAATGATGGGGTCAGAAATGCACACCGCCGTTCAGAGAGAGCGCTTCCAGCTGCAAGGCGTTCCGGTCGGTTCCATTTTGCGCCACCCCGGAGCTTCCGGCGACACAAGTCGGACGCAGCGCAGCGTTAACGCGCCGAAAGCGGCAGGGGACACATTTTATCCTTTGCAATTTGGGTGGTACCACGGAGTTTGATGCACAAGCAGCCTTCGTCCCTTTTGGGATGAGGGCTGTTTTTTGTTTTTTCACCGTGCCGCCCCTCTGCCATAACAGCATAAAAACGGCGCACAAGCGCCAAAGACGATTGAGGAGAGAAAACCTATGCAATGGACCGGTTTGAATGAACTGCGTGAAAAGTACCTGAGCTTCTTTGAGAGCAAGGGCCACCTGCGTCTGGACAGCTTCCCGCTGGTGCCCAAGAACGACCCCAGCCTGCTGCTCATCAACAGCGGCATGGCCCCCATGAAAAAGTGGTTTCTGGCTCAGGAAGAGCCGCCCCGTCACCGCGTGACCACCTGCCAGAAGTGCATCCGCACCCCGGATATCGAGCGCGTGGGCATCACTGCCCGCCACGGCACCTTCTTTGAGATGCTGGGCAACTTCTCCTTCCAGGATTACTTCAAAGAGGAGGTCATTCCCTGGGCATGGGAGTTCCTGACTTCTGACGAGTGGATGGCAATCCCCAAGGACCGCCTGCACATCTCTGTGTACGAAGAGGACGACGAGGCTTACGATATCTGGACCAAGAAGGTGGGCATCGCCCCCGACCACATGGTGCGTCTGGGCAAGGAAGACAACTTCTGGGAGCATGGCTCCGGCCCGTGCGGCCCCTGCTCCGAGATCTACTTTGACCGCGGCCCCGAGTACGGCTGCGGCAAGCCGACCTGCGGCGTGGGCTGCGACTGCGACCGCTATATGGAGATCTGGAATCTGGTGTTCAGTCAGTTCGATGCCGACGGCAAGGGCCACTACGAGCGTCTGGCACGCCCCAACATCGATACCGGCATGGGTCTGGAGCGTCTGGCCTGCGTGATGCAGGGCGTGGGCAACCTGTTTGAGGTGGACACCGTGCAGAGCGTGCTGCACCATGTGGAGCACATCGCAAACAAGACCTATGGCGAAAATGCCAAGGACGATATCTCCATCCGTGTCATCACCGACCACATCCGCAGCTGCACCTTCATGGTGTCCGACGGCATCCTGCCTTCCAACGAGGGCCGCGGCTATGTGCTGCGCCGCCTGCTGCGCCGTGCTGCCCGCCATGGCCGTATGCTGGGCATCACCCGCCCGTTCCTGGTGGAGCTGGTGGAGACTGTCATCCAGTCCAGCGAGAGCGCATACCCCGAGCTGCGCGAGCACGATGCTTATATCAAGAAGGTCATCGGCACCGAGGAGGCAAACTTTGCCCGCACCATTGATGCCGGCATGAACATCCTGAACAACATGATCGACGGTCTGGAAAAGGCACATGAGCACCTGCTGAAGGGTCTGGATGTGTTCAAGCTGAACGATACCTTCGGCTTCCCGCTGGATCTGACCAAGGAGATCGCTGCAGAGCAGGGCATTGAGATCGACGAGGAAGGCTTCCACGCCGAAATGACCAAGCAGAAGGAGCGTGCCCGTGCAGAGCGCCTGAAGAAGAACATCTCCGGCTGGAGCGAGGATCTGTTCGGTGCGCTGGATGCAGAGCCCACCGTCTTTACCGGCTACGAGACCCTGAACGACACCGGTGTTGTGGTGGCCCTGAGCGACGAAGAAACTCTGACCGATGCCATTGCTACCGACGAGGAAGCAAAGGACGGCGTGCTGGTGGTTCTGGATAAGACTCCCTTCTACGCTGAGATGGGCGGTCAGGCTGCGGACCACGGCATGCTGAACAGCGCCGACTGCAGCCTGCGCGTGCTGGATGTGAAGAAGACCCCCAAGGGATACTACGTCCACACCTGCGTGCTGGAGAGCGGCATCGTGAAGGTGGGCGACCACCTGACCGCTCAGGTGGATAAGGAATACCGCATGGCCATTGCCCGCAACCACACCGCCACCCATCTGCTGCAGGCAGCTCTGCGCGAGGTGCTGGGCGATCATGTCCATCAGGCAGGCTCCTATCAGGATGCAGAGATCACTCACTTCGACTTTACCCACTTCAGCGCGGTCACTCCCGAGGAGCTGGCCCGCGTGCAGAAGATCGTGAACGATAAAATCTACGAGTCCATGAACGTCACCGTCCGGGAAATGCCCATTGAGGAAGCCAAGAAGCTGGGTGCAATGGCTCTGTTCGGCGAAAAGTACGGCAAGGTCGTGCGTGTTGTGGACATCGAGGGTTGGTCTACCGAGTTCTGCGGCGGCACCCACGTGAAGAACACCGCCCAGATCGGCGGCTTCAAGATCGTGAGCGAGGCCTCCGTTGCTGCGGGCATCCGCCGCATCGAGGCTGTCACCGGCCGCAACCTGCTGATCCGTGCAAACCTGCAGGAGGCTATGCTGCATACCGTGGCAAACACCCTGAAGGCAAACAACGTGACCGCTCTGCCCGTCCGTGCCGAGGCCGTGATGGCTGAGAACAAGGCTCTGGCCAAGGAGCTGGAAGAGATCAAGGCACAGGTCGCCGCTTCCAAGGTGACCAGCCTGTTTGACAATGCCGAAGAGATCGGCGGCGTGAAGATCGCTTCTGCATACTTCACCGGCACCACCGGCGACACCCTGCGCGGCATGTGCGATACCATCCGCGACAAGGCTGTGAAGCCCGCTGTGGCGGTTCTGGTGGGCAAGGCTGAGGATAAGATCACCATGGCTGTCACTGTGACCAAACAGGCACAGGAAAAGGGCCTGAAGGCCGGTGCTCTGGTCAAGGAGATCGCTGCCATTGCCGGCGGCAAGGGCGGCGGCAAGCCGGACTTTGCAATGGCCGGCCTGAAGGATGAGACCAAGATCGACGAAGCTCTGGCTGCTGTCGGCGCCATCGTCAAGAAGGCTCTGGGCGAATAAGAAAACGGGTTCGCCCTCTCCGTCAGCGCTGACGCGCTGCCAAAGTTTATGGTTTTGCCAAGGGCTCTCTCTTTGGGAGAGCTGGACGCAAAGCGGCCTGAGAGGGCGGGGACGTTTATAAAATATCAGGAAGGAGTTGTTTCCCATGGAAGATTGTCTGTTCTGTATGATCGCGGAGGGGAAAATCCCCTCCAAGAAGCTGTACGAGGACGAGCAGGTGGTGGCGTTTTACGACATCAACCCGCAGGCCAAGGTGCACTTTCTGGTGGTGCCCAAAAAGCACATTGTCTCTGCCGCTGCGCTGACCGAAGAGGACGGCGCACTGCTGGGCCATATCTTTGCAGTGATCGCAAAGCTGGCTGCAGAGCAGGGCCTGAACAACGGCTACCGCGTCATCTCCAATGTTGGCGAGGACGCAGGCCAGACCGTGAAACATCTGCATTTCCATGTTCTGGGCGGCGAAAAGCTGCCTGTCTGATTCCAATAAAAAGGGAGCGTTGAATTATGGCTGAGACCTATACTCTGCACGTTGCAGGCCTGACCCGTGAGCTGACCATCTGCAAGGTGAATGACCACATGGACATTGCTGCTTTTATCATGCTGGGTGATGCCGAGCTGACCGTGGCTGCTGCCGCTGAACTGCTGAAGAAGTGCCCGGATTTTGATATCCTGCTGACCGCCGAGGCCAAGGGCATCCCTCTGGCACACGAGATGAGCCGCCAGAGCGGCAAGCCCTACGTCTGCGCACGCAAGGGCGAAAAGCTGTATATGACCGACCCCGTGGTGGTGGAGGATCAGTCCATTACCACCGCAGGCAAGCAGAAGCTGGTCATCGACCGCAAGGAGCTGGACAAGATGAGCGGCAAGCGCGTTCTGGTGGTGGACGATGTCATTTCCACTGGCGGTTCGCTCAAGGCTCTGGACGCGCTGGCTGAGCAGACCCAGTGCACCATTGTGGGCCAGGCCGCTGTTCTGGCCGAGGGCGATGCAGCTGAGCGCAAGGATATCATCTTCCTGGAGCCGCTGCCTCTGTTCTTCCACTAAGCTGCAATGCGACGCCCGCTCTGCGTTTTCTGCGCTGGAATGCTGGGTGTGGAGTTAGTGTGCGTTTTTTTGCCGCAAACGGAACTTTTTGTGCCGTTTGCGGCATTTTTTGTTGCCGTTTGTCTGGTGCTGTGCATCTTTGATGCTGCCCGCAAAGCAGCGCTCTGCATCCTGCTGGGTGCTGCTGTGGGTATGGCATCGGTGCTGCACACGGCAAACCGGCTGGAGCGCATCCGGGTGCAATATGCAGGCCGTCCGCTGGTGCTGACCGCAGAGGTGGAAAGCACGGCGGATTCCTACGATCCCGGTATCGTGGATGCGGTTTTGCATGTAGAGAAAGTGAACGGCAGCGCGGCATCCTTCCGGGTGGAGTGCAGTGCTTTGCCGGAGTGCAAAGCCGGGGAAAGGGTGCAGGGAAGATTTATACTGTCGGCCCCGGCATCCGGAAGCCGGGTCAGCCTGTATGCGGACGGCATCGCTCTGCAGGCGGAAATGGACGAGGATGGGCCGGAGCTTACAGTTCTGGGCGAAAGCGGCAGCTTCCGCGCCCGCACCCACCGCCTGCAGCAAAGGCTCAGTGCGTCGCTGCGCCGCCGTATGGACGGCAAGACCGGCGGTGTGCTGGCTGCCATGACTACCGGCGACCGGAGTTATCTGTCTTCGGCCATGCGCAGCGCCTACCGGGGCGCGGGTCTTGCCCATGTGCTGGTGGTAAGCGGAATGCATGTGTCCATTTTGTGCGGTGATATCCTCAGCACACTCCTGCCCTACGAGTGGGAGCAGAGCTACCGCAGGCGCAGATGCCGGGCGGTATTCCGAAGTCTGCTGGCCTTTTTGCTGATGGGCGTGACCGGCTTCACACCCTCGGTATGTCGCGCCGCAGTGGCGGTCTGGGTCGGTGCACTGGGTGTGTGGCTGTACGGCCCGCCGGATACCCTTACCTCTCTGGCGGTGGCAGGTATCGTTATGACCGCAGGCAACAGCTATGCAGTGTGCGATATCGGCTTTGAACTTTCGTTTGCGGCGGTGGTGGGCACGGTGGCAGGCGGTGTGTGCATCCGCCGCGCCCGGGATGCGTGGTACCGCCGCTTCTGGAAGAAAGCAAAGAACCCGGTAAAACGGCCGTGGTATTTCAAACTGCCGGAACGTCTTTGGGGCCTTGCGGAAAGCATTTGCATCTCGTTTTGTGCTTCGGTGGCCACATTCCCGGTGTTGGTGCTGCGCGGGCTGAGTGTGAGCATTTATGCGGTGGCATCCAGTGTGGCGGTGCTGTGGCTCATCCAGCCCATGATGCTGCTGGGCCTTGGCACGGCCTTTGCCGGCCTGGCACCCGCTCTTGCTCCGCTGTATGGGGTGCTGTCCGCAGCGTCTGCGGCGTTGACCGGCCTGCTCGACCGCTGGGCCGTCTGGATCTCTGCAAAACCGGGCGCGGGCATCTACTTCGATACGGCCTATGCAGCCATCGTGTGTCTGGTGCTGATCCTGTTGTGCTGGCTGGCGTTCCACTGGCGGGTACGGCTGCGGGTGGCAGGGCCATGCATCCTGCTGGCGGCAGCTGTTTCCATCGGGCTGGGCAATGCTCTCAGCCGGGATGTGGTGCACATCGACCTTGTAGGCAGCGCCAACGCGCCGGCAGTGGTCGTCACCCAGAACGATACCGCCGTGGTGCTGTTCCGGGGCGGAGCTTCTGCCCAGAACGCAGTGGAAAACCAGCTTGCCCGGCGGGGCGCGCAGACTGTGGAGCTTGTGGCAGACCTGCGCACAAACCCTAAAACGGCCTGTACACTGGAAGCAGAGCGGACACTTCCGGCAGCAGAAATGGCGGTGAACACAGCACAAAAGCTGCGGTGCACACCGGCTCTGGTGGAAATGCTGCGCACCCGGAATGGCTGTCTTGTGCGGCTGACTGTGGGCAACCGGCAGTTTGCCGTGGTCAATGGAACTGTAGAACTGGCAAAACAGGTCACAGTGCAGTGGCTGATGGCCTCCCCTGCAAAGCCGGATGCTGTGCAGTATAAAAATGTTCTGGCCCTGCGCAGCTATGACTGGATGGACAACAGAAAAGAACTGGCGGCATCCATCAGCCTGCGGCGGCACGGCGGGCTGAAAACGGAGTGATGCTTTGCAATCCGGGCAGAGTGTGGTACAATAGAACAACACCATAAGAGAAGGGAGGTGCCTGCATGGCGACCGAGACAAAACTCCGGCAGTTGGCGGACAAGGAGTGTCCGGTCTACTATTTTTATTCCAGTGAACGGTATCTGGTGCGGCAGGCCGTGGCAGCGGCCACCCGCATCCTGACCGCAGACAGCGACGAGGACGCCACGGTTCTGGATGGAGCTGCGCCGGAGATCGAACAGCTCATCATGGCGGCGGGCACCATCTCATTTTTTGGTACCCGGCGTGTGGTGGTGCTGCCGGAGATCGACCCTGCAGCTTACAGTGACAAGGATCTGGAAGAGTTGAACAGCACCCTTTCCAGTCTGGAAAATGCTGTGGTGGTGCTGGGCAGCGTGTTTGAACTGGAGCGCAGCAAGCTCAAAACAGGCAAGCGCGCACAGAAGCTGATCGCGCAGTGCAAGGCGCTTGGCTACACCGAAGAATTGGCTAAGCCCAAGCCCTTTGAACTGAAAATGATGATGATCGATCGCGCAAAGGAGCAGAAAACCACCCTGCCGGACGGCGCAGCGGCGGCGCTGCTGGAGCGCTGCGGCGAGGATCCGTTCCTTTTGGAAAATGAGGTGGACAAGCTCTGTGCATTGTCCGGGTATCAGACGGTCACGGCAGCGATGGTGGCGGAAATGGGCACGGTCAGTCTGGAAGCAGACGTGTTCGAGATGATCCGCATGATCACGGCCAAAAACGCCACAGGTGCCTGCAAAAAGCTGCAGACTTTGCTGCGCCTGCAGCAGGAGCCCATTGCCATTACAGCGGCCATGATCGGCAGCTATGTGGATCTGTACCGGGTCAAGCTGGGGGCAGCAAAACGGAAAAATTACAGCACGGTATTCAAGGATTTTGGCTATAAGGGCAGTGATTACCGGCTCAAGCGGTCGGCCGAAACAGCCTCGCATTACACGCTGGGCCAGATCGAAAACTGTATGCAGGTGCTGCTGGAACTGGACCAGAGCCTGAAAAGCCAGCCTACCGATGACCAGATCCTGCTGGAAACAGCGCTGTGCCGGTTGGCAATGGCGGGGAGCGGACGATGAAGGAAAACGAAATGATCCATACAGGCCGGGTGCTCATTGTGGAGGGCAAGTACGATGCGGCCCGGCTCTCCCATCTGACCGATGCCATGATCCTGCTGACGGATGGCTTTGGCATTTACAGCGACAAAAAGCGCCAGCAGCTGTTCAAGGCGCTGGCGCAGAAAAACGGCCTGATCCTGCTCACGGATTCGGACGCAGCAGGCTTCCGCATCCGCACCTACATCACCAATCTGGTGGGAGAAAAGAATGTGGTGCAGGCTTACGTGCCCGCGATCCACGGCAAGGAAAAGCGCAAAGAGCAGCCCGGCAAGGAGGGCCTGCTGGGGGTCGAGGGCGTGGACGATGCTATTGTTCTACAGGCGCTGCGGGATGCCCTTGGCGCTGAGGCGGGTGCCGCAGCGGCCCGCCCGGAAGGACGGCAGATCACCTATACCGACCTCTACGAGTGGGGGCTTTCCGGCAGGCCGGGCAGCGCCGAGCGCAAGGCAAAGCTTCTGAACGCGCTGGGCCTGCCGCCGCGTCTTTCCAAAAAGGAGCTGGTGGAGGCGCTGAATCGACTGTATACGTTTGAACAATTGGACGAACTGCAGTTGAAAATTCTGGATAGCTGACTGTATGGCGCAGGGGCGAGCACACCGTTCACCTCTGCGCTTTTTTTGTGCCCGGAACATCCCACCGCTGGCGCAGAAGTTCCAGCGCATGAGTTTCCAGACGGGAAACATAGCTGCGGCTGATGTCCAGCAGTTTTGCAGTTTCCAGCTGGGTCAGCGGCGGCTGGCCGGAAAGACCATACCGCAGCAGAATGATCTGTCGCTCCCTGGCGGGCAGGCCGTCCAGCAGCTGCCGCATCCGGCGGATATCGTCCTGCGTTTCGCAGGTGTCCTCCATGCAGAAGCTGTCCTGCAGCACATCGGCCAGCGTCAGCGCAGAGTCACCATCTGATTCCAGCGCTTCCTGCAGCGAGACGGTCCCGCCGGTTTTGCGGTTCCGGCGAAACTGCATCCGGATCTCATTTTCAATGCACCGGCTGGCGTAGGTGGAAAAGCGTGCCCGACGGGCAGAGTCGAAAGTATCCACCGCTTTCATCAGGCCGATGGTGCCGATGGAAATAAG
>ENA-OUQI01001779-OUQI01001779.1-human-gut-metagenome-genome-assembly--contig:-NODE-1779-length-12698-cov-16.140394_pt1 | contig 12698 bp, 13 predicted proteins | sample MGYA00237953_ERZ548840 | MGnify/ENA primary metagenome ERZ548840 (study PRJEB26490, sample SAMN05194690) | human gut metagenome | biome: terrestrial biome; feature: human-associated habitat... | reverse complement strand
CGGCGAAGATAGTACATTGTGCGAAAATAGCTCGTTGCCAGTTCCTTCTTTTTTTTATACAAATAAAGGAGATTATTTATATGAATAAGAAAAATAAGTTTTTATTATTTTTTTTCACGATATTATTGTTTTTTAATATTCTTTTATTTTTAACTAATATTTGGATTTTTGATAATTTTGGTAATGTTAAGATACAAGAAATATTATTTACTTTACTTTCTCCAACTAGTGGGACAGATTCTTCAGTTGTTTATTCATACATACTAAGAGTATTATTGATAGCTGTTTCATTTACTGTTCTTTCTTGTTTTATTGTTTTATATACACGTAAAAAAAGTAAACATTTTAAATATATTAAAAATATAAGTGCTATTTTTGTTGTTGTATCTTTGTTTTTATCTTGTTTATATACTAATTCTAGATACGATATTTATGGCTATATAAACCAAAAATCACAAACAACATCAATTTATAATAAAAGTAAAAAAACAAAGAAAAAAGTAAAAAAAGAGGAATATCAAGGGGATAGTACTATCGTTTATCAAAATCCTAAAGAAATTAATATATCAGGTAGTGATACTAATAATCTCATTTATATCTATTTAGAATCAATAGAAAATACTTTTTTGGACACAGCACATGGTGGAGTAAAAGCAATTAATTGTATGCCAGAATTAACAGAATTAGCTTTAAATAACACTAGTTTTTCAAATAATGAGCTTTTAGGTGGAGCAATTCCATTTACTGGTACAACATGGACAATAGCATCAATGACTTCTCAATTTACAGGTTTACCTTTAAAAGTTGAAGTTGCTAATGATATGGATAAACAAAATCAATTTATGCCAGGTGCAAAAACAATTGGTGATATTCTACATGAACAAGGATATGTTCAAGAACTTATGATTGGTTCTCAAAAAGAATTTGCTGGAACAGATAAATTATTCTTACAGCATGGGTTTGATAAGATTTCAGATATTAACTCTTTAAAAGAACAATATTCAATTAGAAATGATGATTTAAATCAATGGGGATTAAAGGACTATAAATTGTTTGAACTAGCTAAAAATGAACTTACTGAACTTAGTCAAAAAGGTAAGTTTAACTTTACAATGGCAACGATTGATTGCCATATGCCTCAAGGTTTTTTATGTAAATATTGTCCCAATACATATGATAATAGATATGAAAATATCTATGCCTGTCAATCGCAACTTGTTAATAGTTTTGTTGAATGGTGTAAAACACAATCATGGTATCAAAATACTACAATTGTTTTAGTTGGTGATCATCCAACAATGGCACAAAAATATGTGAATGATGTCCCTTCTACATATCAAAGAACAACCTATAATTGTTTTATTAATTCTAAATCAAATACATCACATATAAAAAATAGACAATTTACACATATGGATATGTTTCCTACAACTTTGGGAGCAATGGGATTTAATATAGAAGGAAATAAATTGGGTTTAGGTACTAATCTATTTTCTAAATTACCAACTATTATTGAAAAATACGGACATGATTATATTGAAGAAGAAGTTCAAAAGAGTAGTGACTATCTAGATAAAAATATTTATCAATTCAATTAAAAAGGATCTCAAATGAGATCCTTTTGTTTTATTCTTCAACTCTTCCTTTATCTACATACATATTTTGGAAATAGTTTTTATATTCACCAGAAATGATGTTTTCCCACCATTCTTTGTTATTTAAATACCAATCAATTGTTTGAGGAATACCTGTATCAAATGTATATTTTGGTTTCCATCCTAATTCAGTTTCTAATTTAGTTGGATCGATTGCATATCTCATATCATGACCTTTTCTATCAGAAACAAATTTGATTAATGATTCAGGTTTACCTAAAGCTTTTAAGATTGTTTTAACAACTTCTAAGTTAGTTCTTTCGTTATGTCCACCAACATTATAAACTTCTCCAACACGACCTTTTCTAATGATTAAGTCGATTGCAACACAGTGATCATAAACATGTAACCAATCACGTACGTTTTCCCCTGTACCGTATACTGGTAATTCTTCATCATTTAATGCTCTAGAAATAATTAATGGAATTAATTTTTCTGGGAAATGGTAAGGACCATAGTTATTTGAACATCTTGAAATAGTTACTGGTAATCCAAAAGTTCTATGATAAGCTAATACGAATAAATCTGCAGAAGCTTTTGATGAACTATATGGACTAGATGTGTGTAATGGTGTTTCTTCTGTAAAGAATAGATCAGGTCTATCTAATGGTAAATCACCATAAACTTCATCAGTAGATACTTGATGATATCTTTTAATACCAAATTCATTACATGCATCTAATAAAGTAGTTGTTCCCATAACATTTGTTTTAACAAAGATTTCAGGATCTTCAATACTTCTATCTACATGTGATTCAGCTGCAAAGTTAACAACAACATCAAATTTTTCTTTTTTGAATAAGTCAAAGATAAATTCTCTATCAGCGATATCACCTTTAACGAATTTATAATTTGGTTTACCTTCAACTGGTTTACAAGTTTCTAAGTTACCTGCATAAGTTAATTTATCTAAGTTAACGATCATATCTTCTGGATATTTATTAACCATATAATGTACAAAGTTTCCACCAATGAAACCTGCACCACCTGTTACTAAAATTTTCATTTATTTATCTCCTTCATATACAAATTGATTATTTGAATTTTCTAAAGTTGGTCCTGTTTGATCTTTTTCACTTAAAACAGGTTCAATACCATTTAATAATGATCCCCAATCAACATTAGCTGTTGGATCATCATAACGCATACCACCTTCAGATTCTTTATTATACACATTATCTACTTTATATCTAAATTCAACATCATCTGTTAAAGTTAAGAATCCATGGGCAAATCCTTGTGGAATAAAGAATTGGCGATGATTTTCAGCGCTTAATTCAACAGAAACCCATTCACCAAATGTTGGACTTCCTTTTCTAATATCTACTGCAACATCAATAACTTTTCCTTTAGTACAAGATACTAATTTAGATTGTGCATAAGGTGGGTTTTGCCAATGTAAACCACGTAAAGTTCCTTTTTGTGCACTAAAAGACATATTGTCTTGTACAAAATCAACAGTAATACCTAATTTTTCATATTTAGGTTTTGAATAAGTTTCTGTAAAGTATCCTCGGTGATCTCCAAAAACATCTGTTTCTACAATTAAAACACCTGGAATTTTTGTTTCAATAACTTTCATCTTTTTTACTTCCTTTTTATTGATCTATAAATTTTCCATCCATTACATCTTTTAAATACTTACCATATTGATTCTTTTTATAAAGTTCATATGCTGTATTTAATTCATCTTTAGAAATCCATCCGTTGTTATAAGCAATTTCTTCAAGGCAAGCGATTTTTCTGTTTTGATGAGTTTCAACAGTTTTCACAAAGTTAGTTGCATCTACTAAACTTTCATGAGTTCCTGTATCTAACCATGTAAATCCTTGACCTAATAATTCAACATCTAAATTACCTTTTTCAAGATAGATTTTATTTAAGTCAGTGATTTCTAATTCACCACGTGCAGATGGTTTGATTTGTTTTGCGTATTCTACAACATGTTTATCATAGAAATATAAACCAGTGACAGCATAATTTGATTTAGGTTGAGCTGGTTTTTCTTCTAATGAAATAGCTTTTCCATTTTCATCAAATTCAACAACACCAAATCTTTCAGGATCATCAACATAATATCCAAAGACAGTCGCACCATCTTCTTTATTTGCTGCTCTTCTTAAACGTTTTGATAAACCATGTCCATGGAAGATATTATCTCCTAAAATCATAGCACATGCTTCACCATCAATAAATTCTTCTCCTAAAATAAAGGCTTGAGCCAATCCATCAGGAGATGGTTGAACCTTATATTGAAGTGAGATACCAAATTGATGTCCATCACCTAATAATTCTTTAAAGCGAGGAGTATCATCAGGGGTAGAGATAATTAAAATATCTTTAATGCCTGCATTCATTAAAATACTCAAAGGATAATAAATCATTGGTTTGTCATAAATTGGCAATAATTGTTTACTTGTTACTTGTGTTAGAGGATAAAGTCTTGTTCCAGATCCTCCAGCTAATACGATACCTTTCATAGAAGTACCTCCTTTTGTTTACTTCTAAATAATAAACCATGACGTTACGTAAGTGTCAATACAAAATATAAAATTTCTTCATTTTATCAATAAAAAAAGTGTCACACTTAAAGTATGACTACTTTCTACAAATAAATAAACCACAATCTTTAGTAATTTTAATTCCATTATTTTCATCAATGATTTTTTCAAGGTAAGCTTGAAATTCTTTTAAACGATATCCTAAATATTCTTTTTGATTGCCATGACAACTCATTATATAGTTCATTAATGCTTTAGCGTCATCAACTATTAAATAATCATCATACCTCTTTAATTCAATTTGTTTAAAATAAGGCCTTAAAAGAGTTTTTCCATTTTCTAATCCAAAATGTTCTACAAGGTTATTATTAGATAGTTGAATACGTGAATCAAAATTATGAACAATTTCAGTAATTTCCTTCATATGATTTTTACCATAAGTTGTACAATAGAATATTCCATAATCCTTAAGAACACGAGATATTTCCAAAAGACCAAGATTCAAATCTTGCAGATAAAAGAGAACATGATTTGCAATCACCGTATCAAAGAAATGATTTTTAAAAGGAATATTTTGAGCATCTAAAACAATATAGTTATAATCATTACCAAGTTTTTTCCTGGTATCTTCTAACATTCCTTCGCTAATATCTGATAAGAAAATCTCTCTATTTCTTAGATTATAGGTATTATTTTCCCATAGTTTTCCATTTCCACAACCAATTTCTAAAAGTTGATAAACATGAGAAAAGTCTATTTGATGATAGAGCCATTCAAACCAACTTTCCTTATTAATAGAAAAATGATCATGAAGATAAATACGTGTAGATAAGTTTTGACTATTGAAATATTGTTGAATAATGCTTTCATCATTATTTGTGAGATTAATCAGTTCAATAATCTTTTCCCAAGAAATTTGATCATGTTCTAAAATTTTTTCAGTGCTTTTAATGGTTGCTTTTAAATTATTAAGATGATTCATTTTTTGGTTAATCAAAGAAGTTTGTAGTTTTAAAGATTCTTTAAAACTATCTTTATCGTTATCTATAATAAGAGGATAGATTTCTTCTAGTGAAAATCCTAGTTCTTTTAAAGCAAGAATCTTTTGAAGAGTAATTAAATCTTTATTACAATATTGACGATATCCATTGTCTAGAATATGCGATGGTTTTAAAAGCCCTATTTTATCATAATATCGAATTGTTCTTAATGTGACACCTGCCATTTTCGCAAATTGTCCTGTTGTATAATATTTTTCCATAGAAATATTATAAAATAGAAAATAAAAAGATGATAGTTTTTATCATCTTTTTATTTGTTTTTTAATGCTTGGGGTTTCTTTGGTTCATATAAGATCCACCATGAAGGAGGTACATCTAAAACAGCTGCAAAACCAACTAATAAATCAAATAATCCTTTAAACATGATTTTCACCTCTTTTTAATAAAATTAAAATAGTGTTAATAAATAAAGAAATCAAGTAAATAACAAGTAAAGATGAATCAATAAAAGAGCATAAGTATAAAATCAATATTTCTATGCAATGAAGTCTTTTATTTTTTTCAAAAGATAAAGTGTAATTGGCTACTATTAAACTCAAACATATCAATCTTAAAAAAGGGATATTTGTAACATATTTAATAAAATATGAGGCAAAGAGAATGATCATGTTTGAAAAGACAAGACATTGTAGAAATGATGAACAATGAAAACTTTTATAGGATAACCTTAATGGTATAAAAAAGAAAATAAATAAAACGAATTCGTAAGTTGTATGAAAAATGAATGATAAAATAATCGCTACAAAAAGGGTAGAAAGGTTGCATAACAATCCTTCCATTCCATAAACTGCAAGTTCAATTTGATCTAAATCATTTTCATATTCTCTAGGAATTATTTTCATTGTTAGATACTTAGCAAGATGGTTCATATATACTTCCTTTCTTGATTTCAATTTTATTTTATAGAAAAAAATAAAATTTGATACTATTAGGGAAAATTAAAGAAATAGTGGGAAAATTAACTAGAATGTTATTGATTAAAAAGTATATAATACTATTTGAGATAGTAGAATATCGCAATTATTTATTTATCAAACGAGAATCTTTTTATGGAGGACAAAATAATGTTAGGAGAGAGATTACAATATTTAAGATTAGAAAAAGGAATGACACAAAAGGAATTATCAAAAGTATTTAAGGTATCATTGAAAACAATACAGTTTTATGAACAAAATAGAACCATCCCAGATATATATTTAGTTGCTGAAATGGCTAAATTTTTTAATGTTTCATGTGATTATATTTTGGAGCTGTCAATACACCTATTCCATTAGACGAAAGAGAAGCAGAAGCTAAAGACCATATTTATATGCCAAAAGAGTTTATGAAAAACAAAGAAACAAGAAGAACATATAAAACAATTGTGGAGTATGTAAAAATGGTTCATGAGATGAAATAATGTATAAAGTAGCAATTTTAGATGATGAAAAAAACTTTTTAGAAGAAATACATAATTGCTTACAAGAGTATGAAATGTTTGAAGTTTCATATTTTCAAGAAGCAAAGTTGTTGATTGATGAAATTGATTATTTTGATGTTGTTTATATAGACTATGAGATGGAAAATATGACAGCATTTGAGTTTTTTAAAGAAACTCAAATGAGTAAATACATTAGAATCATCATTACTAAATATGATCATATTGTTTATAAAAGCATAGATTATGATATTTTTGATTTTATTAGAAAAAAGAAATTAAAAGAAGATATTCACAATAAGATGAATAGATTACTTAAAAAATTAGAATCAGATCACGATCGAATTATTGTAGAAAGTGGTAATCGAATTGTTGCGATATATTATGATGATATACAATATATACATACAGATAAAAATTATATTGTAATTCATGGAAGAGAGGAGTACAAAATACGCTCTACTTTCAAAGATTTTATTAAGAAGATAAAGAAAAATGATTTTATTACAATTTCTTATGGAATCCTTGTAAATATGAGATATGTTCAATACATTAATCTAAAAGAAATGATGGTGGTTTTAGAAAATGAAATACAATTACCTTTAAGTTATAAATATAAAAATTCTGTAAAAGAAGCTTATCAGGAATATAAAATACGATGAAATTATTTCTAGATATTATTTATGTTTTGATAGAAAATTTAATTTATGTGATGTATCTTGATTTATTCTTTAAAAATAGAAAAGAGGTAAAGCATAATAAAATATTCTTTATAGTATTTATGAGTTTTTTATCTTTAATGATGAATAAATATTTTGCTATAAGTTATGGAGGCATTATCTTATTGATTATAAGCTTAATATATATTCATCTTTTTTATGATGGTGACATTTATAATAAGATAATTAAACTTATTTTTGTGAATGTTAATATGTTGCTTATTAATGGATTGTGTATGTTTTTATTAAATCAACAATCACTATATTATATTGTTTATACTTATGATGGATATTTAGGATATTTGATTACTTTTATTTCTAAGGGAATATGGGTGATAGAATATTTTTATTTAAAAAAGTATTTGAAAGAAGAGTTTCAATTAAATAAACATATTTGGTTTTTTGTTATGATAACACTTGTAGCTATTATTTTTTTAGATCTTTATACTTTTAATGAATATCTGATGAATCAAATGCGTTTATCATCGATTATTTGTTTGTATGTAGTTTCATTAATGATGATTGTATTGATTTATATATTATGTTTAGAAATGACACAGTACTATCAACGTTTAATGAATCGAAAAATTCATGAACAAGCATTACAGTATGAAGAAACACTTGTGGAAATTGCTAATCAAAAAAGTAAAAAATATAACAAAATTATTCATGATTATAAAAAGCTTGTTAAAGATTTAAAAGAAAATCAGGAAATTGAACTTAAAGATATATCATTAGAAATACCGACAGAGGTTATTCACACAAACAACATTGTGTTAAATTATGTTTTTAATCGGTATACAGAAATCATGAAGGAACATCAGATTGATTTTTATGGAACTTATTCTGATCAAATTTATCAAGGTGTTTCTTCTTATGACTTAGCCACTATTTTAAAATTATTATTGGATCACGCGATTGTTCTTAGTCAAAAAACAACACATAAAGCAATTCATTATACGATAGAAAGTCAAAGATATTATACAATTATTAAGATAAGATGCTTGATTGAAAATGAAATTGTCGTTGATCATCATTTTAAGAAGAATGAATATTTGATAGAAGAAATATGTAGAAAATATAATGGGAAAAAATTGTCAAAAATAGAAGATAATCAGTATATGTTTGGATGTTATTTAGAAAATAGTGGCGATTTGCTATAAAATGTCGATTGTGCTATGATAAACGAGAATTAACCAACATATGGAGGATGATTATGAAACAAAACAAATTTATGCGATTTATGACATCCAGAGCACTTATTTTGACATTACAAGTTGTCGCATCTGGTGTCCTTTTATATTTTGTGTATTTAACAAAATTATTACCTGTTAAATACTTTGCTATTTTAGCTGCTATTTTGGCAGTATTGGTTTTATTGTTTTGGATTATTATTCAAACAGGAAAGAAAAAAATTGTTGAAGGGAAAACAAGTAAAAGAACTATTATTTCTAAAGTGTTGAGTTTAATTGTTTCAATTGTTTTAGTAATTGGAAGTACTTTTGCTGCAAGAGGAAATACTTTCTTAAATAATGTACAAACAACAACTCAAAAATACGCTATCAATGTCATTGTTTTAAAAGATGGTGATTATGGAACAGCATCACTTGATGGTTTAAAAGGTGTTAATTTTGGTAGATCATATGAAAAAGAAAAAGCTACATTAAATAAAGCTTTAGCACAAATGGAAGAAACGATTGATACACAAAAGTATACGACATATGATACATATTCTCAATTAGCAGATGCTCTTTATAATAAAGAAGTAGATGCAATTGTTGTTGGAACACAATATAAATCAATGTTAGAGCTAAATCATGAAGGTTTTGATGAAGAAACAAGAATTGTAAAAACATATGAATTTGATAAAAAAGCAAAATCAGTAACAACAGCAGTAACAGATGTAACTGAAAAGCCATTTAATGTATATGTAACTGGAATCGATACATATGGTTCTGTATCAACAGTATCAAGAAGTGATGTTAACTTAATTGTTACTGTTAATCCAAAAACTAAACAAATCTTAATGACAAGTATTCCACGTGATTGTGAAATTGAACTTCATAAAAATGGTAAAATGGATAAATTGACACATACTGGTATCTATGGTGTTGAAGAGACTATTTCTACGATTGAAGACTTTTTAGATTTAGATGTTAACTATTATGCAAGAACAAACTTTAGTGGTATTACAAATATTATTGACGCATTAGGCGGAGTAACTGTTGATTCTGATTATGAATTTACAACAAGACATGGTAACTATCATATTGTAAAAGGTGAAAATGAATTAGATGGTGATAAAGGGCTATGTTTTGTAAGAGAAAGATATAATTTACCAAGTGGAGATTATGATCGAGGACGTAACCAACAAAAATTATTAAAAGCAATGTTGAATAAGGCAATGTCACCAAAGATTATTACTAATTTCCAAAGAATCTTAACAGCAATCGAAGGATGCTTTGAAACAAACATGTCTTCTGACGAAATTAAATCATTAATTAATATGCAACTAGATGATAATGCTGAATGGGATGTTTTCAATGTACAACTTGATGGAAAAGGGTATATGACAGATCAAACTTATTCAATGCATGGTACATCAATCTATGTTATGAAACCTTACGCATCATATGTTAAAAAGATTACTAAACTTATTGATCGTGTTGAAGACGGTGATAAGATAACTGAAAATGATGTAAAAGATTTAGGTGGAGAATAGTAGAAAATTTAGAATGGATCTATAAGGTCCATTCAGGTTGTTGATAAATAAATAGAGGAATTTGATTTCTATAATGAAATTGAATTCCTTCTTTTCGTTTTTTATGTTTATTGGTGAAATATCTTTAATTAGGATCTATATATATCCTAATCTCTTTTTACTCAAGCCCAGTTTTTTGAAATTATGGCAGCTAAAAATAATCAGCGATTCATGCTGATTTCTCTCTAGTCCCTTCAAACGTGTAAATCTCATCCCATGGTTTTCCTTGGCATCTGCAAACACTCGTTCAATTGTTTCTTTTCTCTGTGGATAGATCTTCTTCCATTCATCTGTATGCCTTATATGATTGGCTTCTTCTTTATATGATTCCCATACATGTCTTGTGATCACCTTTTCTTGATTTTTTGACTTTGTACATTGTGATAAGAATGGACACCCTTCACAGTCTTTTGGATCACTTTTATAGATCCTATATCTTTCTCTGTTGGTCGTAACATAATGCATTTCAAATCCATTTGCATCTATAAATTCGCTGCCTCTATCAGTTTTCAAAACTTCAACTTCTTTAGAAAATAATTCTTTTCCTAAAATAGTTTCTAAAAGATCGAGACCTTCTACCATAGCACTTGAAGACTTTACTTCCTGATATATAATAAACATGAAAGAGTAAGACAGGAATTTAAATGTTTGCATAAAAGGACCGGTGGAACTGTTGTTATAGACGGTGTCCATTTCGACGATGCTGAGATTTTCATTTTCATTGGTATAGTTGATGAAATCATCATATGTACGTCCTTTGAGATATTTTCTGTCTTCTCTTTTTTTGTGATTTTTCTTTTTGTTTTGATTCTCAAATCAATATCAAGAAGACCAAATTCTCTAAATACACCATCTTCGATGTAATTATAGAGAGTTTTTTTCTGTATTCCTTGTGTGCAAGATCGGCAGAATATTTAAACTTGTCATAACGACAATGAGTATATTTGGAACAGCCGTTGCAGGCACCAGGGGATCTGTCTCTGCGATTGTATTTGAAAGGCTTAAAGTCAGGGCAGTCAGAACAAACATGATTGTGAGAACATTCACCTTTGTTTGCACATGAAGGGTTATAGGAACATCTGTGGGCTTTAATTTCTTTGCCGATGGTAGATTTGTCTTTGACAAGAGTCAAAGCAATAGCAGCTTTGGTAGAACTATTTTCAATACCTTTTTCGATGATGATTCTATCTTGATCAGTAAGATGTAGATTTTTATTGTTGGTAGACATAGTGATCGATCTTTCATGAAAGAAGGGAACAGATATCAAATCAATTATACAAGAGAAAGAGTAAATTCCACAAAGAAAGTGTAAAAGTAAGTTCAACTGTAAGAGTAAAATCAACTAGAAGTTTGTGAAAGACTAAAATCAACTTTGACGCATTTAAAGTGGAATTTAACTTTTCACTTTAGAAAAGTTAAAAAATTATAAATAGTTATTGACTTTATTAAAAATTAATTGTATTATATACGAGTCGGCAGGAAACGAACTTGCTGATGAGGACATTGAAAACTGAACAGGAAAGAATAAAACACAACGTCAATTAAGTTAAAGAAATAAAAAAGAGCTAAACAGACCAAAGTTGTCTGAAAGAAATAAGACAATGGAGAGTTTGATCCTGGCTCAGGATGAACGCTGGCGGCGTGCCTAATACATGCAAGTCGAACGCTTCACTTCGGTGAAGAGTGGCGAACGGGTGAGTAATACATAAGTAACCTGGCATCTACAGGGGGATAACTGATGGAAACGTCAGCTAAGACCGCATATGTGTAGAGATCGCATGAACTCTATATGAAAAGTGCTACGGGACTGGTAGATGATGGACTTATGGCGCATTAGCTGGTTGGTAGGGTAACGGCCTACCAAGGCGACGATGCGTAGCCGACCTGAGAGGGTGACCGGCCACACTGGGACTGAGACACGGCCCAGACTCCTACGGGAGGCAGCAGTAGGGAATTTTCGGCAATGGGGGAAACCCTGACCGAGCAACGCCGCGTGAAGGAAGAAGTAATTCGTTATGTAAACTTCTGTCATAGAGGAAGAACGGTGGATATAGGGAATGATATCCAAGTGACGGTACTCTATAAGAAAGCCACGGCTAACTACGTGCCAGCAGCCGCGGTAATACGTAGGTGGCGAGCGTTATCCGGAATTATTGGGCGTAAAGAGGGAGCAGGCGGCACTAAGGGTCTGTGGTGAAAGATCGAAGCTTAACTTCGGTAAGCCATGGAAACCGTAGAGCTAGAGTGTGTGAGAGGATCGTGGAATTCCATGTGTAGCGGTGAAATGCGTAGATATATGGAGGAACACCAGTGGCGAAGGCGACGATCTGGCGCATAACTGACGCTCAGTCCCGAAAGCGTGGGGAGCAAATAGGATTAGATACCCTAGTAGTCCACGCCGTAAACGATGAGTACTAAGTGTTGGGAGTCAAATCTCAGTGCTGCAGTTAACGCAATAAGTACTCCGCCTGAGTAGTACGTTCGCAAGAATGAAACTCAAAGGAATTGACGGGGGCCCGCACAAGCGGTGGAGCATGTGGTTTAATTCGAAGCAACGCGAAGAACCTTACCAGGTCTTGACATC
>ENA-OUQI01001758-OUQI01001758.1-human-gut-metagenome-genome-assembly--contig:-NODE-1758-length-12830-cov-3.681252_pt1 | contig 12830 bp, 11 predicted proteins | sample MGYA00237953_ERZ548840 | MGnify/ENA primary metagenome ERZ548840 (study PRJEB26490, sample SAMN05194690) | human gut metagenome | biome: terrestrial biome; feature: human-associated habitat; material... | reverse complement strand
CCATGTATATGTTATTATGCACAAAAAGTATTCTAAATCGTTGTGATAAAAGCAGAAACTGCACAAATACTATTGACAAGTGCGCCAGATTGTGCTATAATAAACTTGCAAACAACGAGAGGGAACGTTGATAAGAACTCTCGTTTGAACTTCCCGGTTTCTCCGGATGCGACGCCGGCTAACCGCAAAACGGATGAAAACTGAGAACATTGTTATTTTATTTTACTTTATAAAATTGAAAGGTGGAAACCAATATGAAAACCCCGATGAACATTTATAACACTGCAATGAAGAAGAAAAAGAACCGCAAGGGCTTCTCCCTGGTAGAACTGATCGTTGTTCTGGTAATTATGGCAATCCTGGTCGCTGCACTGGTTCCGTCCTTGGTTGGTTATATTCGTCAGGCAAGACAATCAAATTCTAAGGATGAATGTGCATCTGCTGTGCAAGCTGCACAGACAATTGCCTCGTCCGCATATGCGTCGAGCGATAAAAAATATGTAAACAATACATCCGGTAGTGGTGATGTGACATTTACTACTTTTTCTGGTGATGTGAGTGCTGCAACTAATTATCTGTCAGCCACATTGACACTTGCAGAACTGAATGGCTCGGGAAGTGCTGCTATTACAAAAATTGAATTAGGTAGTGGTGCAAGTGAGGGCATCGTTACTAAGCTTGTGATGACAGCTTCAAATGGTGATACTGTTACTTATGATACATCTGCATCTCCTAAGTATAGTGTAAGTGCATCTTAACTTGATTTTCCCATCTAACATCTAAAACAATACAAAGCATTCAGCACATTGGGTGCTGGGTGCTTTGTTTGGTTTTCGGGCTTTTGGCATTCTGTTGCGTCTTTTTCACTTTTGTGAATTGTTTGTGGTGAAAGAGAGAAGATACCGCATGACTCCTCAGTCAGCCTTACGGCTGCCAGCTCCTCTATGAGAGGAGCCAAATAGCCTCCTCTCATAGAGGAGGTGCCCGAAGGGCGGAGGAGTTGGCAGGAGTCGGCGAGCGGAAAAATAAGCAAAAGTATTTTCTTTTCTGTACACTTGGGTCGATTAGGCATCGACCCCTACATAATTCGCCTTACCAAAAACTATAAACTTCTCAGTCAGCCTTACGGCTGCCAGCTCCTCTGGAAGAGGAGCCAAATGGCCTCCTCTCATAGAGGAGGTGCCCGAAGGGCGGAGGAGTCGGTAGGAGTCGGCGAGCAAAAAGTCAGAGAAAGGACAAAACAATGGAAAACGAACGACCACCGATGTATACCGGATATAATCGTGCGTTAAAAGAAAAAGCCAGAGAACTGCGAAAAAATATGACAAAACAAGAGCGCCATTTGTGGTACGATTTTTTAGGGTACCGACAGGAAAATTGGAAACGCCAGCGGGCGATTGATGGCTATATTGTCGATTTTTTCTGCTACTCGGCGAGGCTGGTAATCGAACTGGACGGCTCGCAGCATTATACAGAAGAGGGCGAGGAGTATGATGGTATCCGTACTGAGGTTCTGGAACGATATCAGCTAGAAGTTATGCGTTTTTTGAATTCTGAGGTTGACCGGAATTTTGATTATGTTTGTCTTGCAATAGAGGAAAAGGTGCGTGAAAGAACTGGGAGTCCTTTCTAAACATCGACTCCGCCGCCAAGACTCCTCCGCCCTATCGGGCACCTCTTCTATAAGAGGAGGCGATTTGGCTCCCCTTTAGGGAGCCCGCAGGGTGTGCCTTGTGCTGAGCTGTCACCATAGGTGACTGAGGGGTTGAACGGGCGGATGTGGGCATCTGCCCCTACAGTGGCGGCGTGCAAAACGCTTGAAAATATAACCCAATCGCCAGGACACGACAAGAGGTGAATACCGTGCCAAATTACAAATACCGTGCCACAGCCATGAGCGGAAAGACCGTGCGTGGCAATCTGGTGGCATCCGACCCGGAGGCACTGCTGAACGAACTGAAAAAACAGGACCTGTTCCTGCTGGACTATACCCAGACCAACAAAACATCGTTCGGGTCGAAACTGAAACCCAAGGAACTGACCGATTTCTGCCGCCAGCTGGGCAGCCTGCTGGATGCCGGCGTTTCGGTGATCCAGTCTTTCAACATTATTTCCAACCGTGCCAGCATCTCCAAATTCGCCAAGAAGTCCTTTTCGGATATCACCACGGATCTGAAACACGGCAAGGCGCTTTCCGAGGCGATGGCAGACCAGGGCAAGGTCTTTCCCGAACTGCTCATCAGCATGGTGCGTGCCGGCGAGGCGAGCGGTAAGATCGGCGATACCTTTCTCGGCATGGGACAGCACTTTCAGAAACAACAGCGCATCAAGTCTCAGGTCAAGGGCGCTCTGGCGTACCCCATCGTGCTGATGATCCTGCTGGTGCTGGTCATTATCGTGATGTTTACGTTTATTCTGCCTATGTTCGGCGATATGTTCACGGACATGGAACTGCCGCTTATGACAAGGGTTCTGATGGGCATAAGCAATTTCCTCACCCATTACTGGTATGTTGCCGTGGGCGTGGTGGGTGCGCTGGTGGCGCTGTTTATCTTCCTCATGCGGACGCCGGCAACACGGCTCGCCATCGACCGGATGGTAGTGCATCTCCCGAAGATCGGAAACCTGGTGCGCATCGTCTATACGGCAAGCTTTTCCCGGACGCTGGCGTCGCTGTATACCAGCGGTCTGTCCATTCTGAATGCGCTCCAGATCTCACGGGACACGGTGAACAACAGCTATCTCCGCTCCCAGTTTGACGGCTGTATCAAGAGCATCCGGGTGGGAAATGCCCTGTCGGAATCCATTATGGCGATGGACGGCTTTGACAGCAAGCTGGGCGACACCATCAAGGTGGGCGAAGAGACCGGTAAGCTGGACGCAATGCTGCTCTCCACCGCAGACGACTATGAGTATGAGTCCAGCGCCGCCATCAAGTCTATGATGTCCATTATCGAACCGCTGATGATCGTCATTCTCGGTATCGTTGTCGCAGGCGTTATGGTCTCCGTTCTGGTGCCGATGTACTCCATGTACGGCAATATTGATGAAAATACCACCGCAGTTTTCGCCTGGATCGGGCGGACGCTGGGCAGATTTTTGGGCTAAGAGAAGAGAAAAAGAGGTGAACTTTCGTGAAGAAAAAGGGTGTTTCCGCTCACGTGTATATCACAAACAACAAGATACAGGTGCTGACCGGCAGCTGTGTGAAGAATAAGCTCCAGGTCGTGAATTTTTACGAAGAACCCCTGGAAGAGGGCTGTATCCTCAACGGCATTATCATGAACAACTATTCGCTCCAGAATACGCTCACCCAGATGTGGCAGAAGAACAACCTGCCCACAAAAAATGTGACGCTGGTGGTGAACGGCAGTTCCATTACGGTGAAACCGCTGAAAATCCCTCAGGTGAATCCGAAGAACGTCCCGGGTCTTATCCGGGCGGAGTTCAAGGATATTGAGGGCGTACAGAATATGCTGGTGGATTATTCCGTGGTGAACCCCAAGAACCAGGACGGCTCGTGCAGCATCCTGGCGGTGCTTTCCACGAAGGAGTTCGTCACCAGCTATATCAGCCTGTTCAAAGAGGCGAAGATCGAACTGGATGTGATCGACCTGGTGCAGAACTGCCTCATTAAGATGATGAAACGGCTCAAGTCGCTCCAGAATAAGACCTATGCCGTGTTTATCCTGGATAAGAATATGCTGATGCAGTGCCTGTTCTCCAACGACAACTTCGTCATGACACGCCGCAGCCGCATCCTGGCTGACCCGGCGGACGAAGGGTTCGAACGGGAAGTGGGGCAGAACATCAACAGCATCATCCAGTTCAACAAGTCGGAACAGACCGGCGCAGACATCACCGATATTTTCCTCTGCGGATTCCCCGGAGATTCGGTGCAGATGTTTCCGCATTTTGCAAGCAATTTCGGCGTGACCGTCCGGGCTTTTCCGGAATACCAGCCGGGCGAGCTGGGGCTGCCGGAGGGAATGAATCCCGGTGACTTTATCGTGCTGCTGGGCAGCTTGATCCGCTATTCGGACTAAATCGGACAGGAGGGATTTGGAATGGCAAAAATACCAAAGAAGGATATGAACCTGTATCCTCTTGTCGTTGCGCCGAAAAAGAATACCGTGAAAAAGGGTGCTCTTTTCGCCGTGGCAGGTGCGGCTGCAGTCGTGCTGCTGGTCGGCGGCTATGTGGGCGCAAGAGTCTATGTCCACACCCAGGAAAACCTGGTGGCAGAGATGCAGGAAAAGGCGAACGATGCGGAACTCATGGAAAAGATCAACAACGCCAATGCGGTGGCAGCGGACATCAATACGCTCCGCACCGCCGGGAACGCCTACAGTGAGATACGGGTGAAGATCGACGGCAGCCAGGAATACTGCGATAACTTTTCTGACGACCTGGTGGAAAAGCTGGTCTCCTGCGAAGATACCGTAAGCCCCAGCAAAGGTGCAACCAAGGTGGCGAAGATCACGGGGCTGTCCTATGACGGTTCGGTGTTTTCCATTGATGCGTATTCGACTGACAGCCAATATGTCTCCACGTTCGTGGCGAATCTGACACGGCTGGGACTGTTTTCCACGGTCACCTATGACGGCTATACCTTTTCGGAAGGCACGTATACCTATACAATAAGCGCTGTGTTCAAGTCGGCGGAGACGACAGTAACTGACGCAGACGGCAATCCCGTAGAGACGACAACGGAGGTGGCACAATGACAACTGAAGTTACTCGGAAACAGGCGATATTGCTTTCTGTGCTGTGTGCTATATTGGTCATTATACTGTTTTGGCAATTTCTGATTAGTCCGCAAATAAAAAGTGCGTCAAAAGCAAAAGAAGATCTGGAAACGCTGAACCAGCAGTATTCCGATCTGCTGGTGCAGAGCGAGAGCTATGACCAGAACATGGCGGCGCTGGACGGCTGGAACGAAAAGAACAGCGAGGAGACCAAAAAACTGTTTCCGCTGAGCGATGCCGAGCGCATCGACCGCTTTCTGACATTTGTCATGCACGAGTGCGGCGTGACTGTAAACGGACTTTCTATCGGACAGACCATGCAGTACTACATTGACGGCGAGGGCAATCTGGTGACAGCGTCTCCGGATGATGTGGCGAATTCGTCCGGTTCGGACAGTTCCGGTTCTGAGACAGACGGCAGTACGGCGGCTTATACACCAACGGGTGAGTATTGCTGTGACTTTACGTATACCATGGAAGGCAGTTACCGCAACATGAAACAGATGCTGGATTTTGTAAACCGGGTATCCTTCCTGGGAATCACCGCATACTCTTTCAACAGTGTGGAAAAGCAGGAAACTGCCGCAGCAGACGGCACGACGACCGGAACAGAGGATAAATTCCAGGATCTGTACAGCTTTACGATGACCATTACAGCGTATATGTATAAGAGTCCGCTGGAGACAGACCGGGATACACAGACAGAAGAATCCACAGCTGCTGCCGCAGAAACGCCGGCAGCGTAAAATGGGTGATGCCATATGAAACGGAAAACAGCACAGCGAAATGGCTCGGCGATTCTCTGGGCGGTGCTGGTGATGCTGATGATCTCGCTGATTTCTGCCGGGATCATCCTCGTTGACCGGATGTATTTCATGCGGGAGCAGGAGGAAAACAATCGTCTCCAGGCGAAGTTCTATGCGGAATCTGCCATCGAACTGGTGCAGTCGGATATCTGCAAAGAGGGAACCGCACTGACAGACGGCACGGACGGAACCTATACCAGTATGTATGTCAGCGCCGGCAATACCGCAGAGACCTTTACCATCTCGTTCCCGGATGCCGCAAACTGGACTTGTACGGTGACGGTCAACCACTCTGTGGTGAACGACAGCGAAAGCGATGTGAATAAAAAGCGGCTGTCCGGAGAGATCTACCTCACCGCAAAGGTGACACGCAATACCAGCGGCGGCGGAGAAAAAGAGCTTTCAGAGGTTTGTGCAAAGCTGGCGGTGAAAAACAACACCTGGCAGCTGATCGGCTTTTATCATCTGTGAGGAGATGGGCGTATGCGAAAACAACATAAGGGAACGACTGTGGTAGAAGTGGTCATTGCCTTTGCGATGGTCTCCATGTCCTTTGCCATTGGCATGATCGGCATTGCGTCCGGGTCGAACTTTATCAATTCCGGCGCACGGCTGAAAAATCAGCAGCGGAAAACGGCTGCGGCAGACCTGGACGGGAGCGGTGCATCGGTGTCGGACGATACCATTACCGTAACCGGAAAAGACGGCACGACAACGACGTTTGAAGTCCAGAAGCGTTCGGCGGACGGATTTGTGAAGTACAGTCCGAAATCGTAAGCGCTGTCCGGCGCAGAATGCCGGGCGTTCCGCTGCGGCAAAGGAGGATGACCAGATGCGGAGGATAGAAAAAACCGAAAAGGCTTTACGCTGGCAGAAGAAGTCGTGACGGTTCTGCTGATCGGCATTCTGGTGGCATCGGCGTCGGCAATTCTGCTGAACGCCATGCGTATCTTCTGTCAGAATGTCATTATGTTCAACGCCCAGTCCAAGGGCATTGCGGTCATGGAACAGCTGGAGGATCGGCTGAACTATGCAAAAGAGATCGGCGGTTCTTACGGCGGCATTTCAGATATTTCCCGCAAGGCGGACTGTGCGCACCAGGTTTTGCTGTCGGTCAAAGATGACGATGACGGGAAAAAAGAACTGGTGGAGGACGGTTATCTGTATTATTCCGATGCGGAGGACAGCAAAAATGAGATTCACAACGTCCTCTGCAAGCTGGGAAATTATGATGCGGAGATCGATCTGAAAAGCGGCTCCGGGAACACGGCGGTTCTGACGGTGCGCATCAAGCGGAATGACACGGTGTACTATTCGGAGGAACGTACCGTGGCACTGAAAAACAGCAGCGTTACGGTAATCACTGCTGCGGATTCATCCCATGTCTACAGCAATACGGGTACATCCACATATTTATACATCGGCAGTTTGGAATAAAGGTAAAACAACAGGGGAAAGGTGAGAGCATTGAAGAATTTACCAATCGGCGAAGTGCTGAAGGAATACGGCTATATCACGCAGGAACAGATCGACCAGGCGCTGCAGTTCCAGAAAACGCAGACCGGCAAAAAGGTGCGGTTTGGCACACTGCTGAAAGAAATGGGCTTTGTCACAGAGACCCAGGTTCTGGAGGCGCTGGGGAAAAAGCTGGATCTTCAGATGGTGAATCTGGAAGAGTACGAAGTCAATGTGGATGTGGTGGCGAAGGTCCCGAAACAGCTGGCAGAGAAGTATAATGTCATTGCGCTGTCGGAAAATGACGGGAAATTGCAGCTGGCAATGTCCGATCCGCTGAACTTTTATGCCCAGGAGGATATCCGCCAGATCGTGGATATGCCGCTGGAGGTGCTGCTGAGTGAGGAAAAGCGGATCAAGAAGGCAATCGAATATTACTACGCCGAGATCAGCACCAAGCAGGCGGCGAAAAAAGCGAATATTTCCGCCGAGGATATTGAAGTGCCGCAGCTCACCGCAGACGATGCGGACGACGATGTGCCGATCATCAAGCTGATAAACTCTCTGCTGGTGCGTGGCTACAGTACCAACGCCAGCGATATCCACATTGAGCCGTTCAAGGATTTCACCCAGGTGCGTATGCGTATCGACGGACAGATGATCAGCTATCTGACGCTGGAAAAGGCGCTGCATAACTCCATCGTTGCCCGTATCAAGATCATGAGCAATCTGAATATTGCCGAAAAGCGTATCCCCCAGGACGGCAACTTCCACGCTGTGCTGGAGGGCATTGATATCAGTATGCGTATTTCCATCCTGCCCACCACACACGGGGAAAAGGTAGTTATGCGTTATCTGGTTTCAGATACCAAGATCGACCACGCCGGACACTTCGGCATGAACGATTATTCCTACAATATGCTGATGAAAATGATGTCTGCGCCGAACGGCATTATCTACATCACAGGGCCTACCGGTTCCGGTAAGACGACCACGCTTTACATGGTACTGCAGCGTCTGGCGGAGCGTCCGGTAAACATTTCCACCATCGAGGATCCGGTGGAAAAGGACCTGCCCAATATTACCCAGACGTCGGTAAATGTGACTGCCGGCATGACCTTTGCCGTGGGACTGCGTGCTTTGCTCCGTCAGGACCCGGATATCATCATGATCGGTGAGACACGTGACGCAGAGACGGCGGAGATCTCTGTCCGATCGGCAATCACCGGACACCTGGTTGTCTCCACCCTGCACACCAACGATGCGATCTCTTCCATCGTCCGTCTGGCGGACATGGGCGTTGCGCCGTATCTGATCTCCAACTCCGTGGTAGGCATCGTGGCACAGCGTCTGGTGCGCAAGGTCTGCCAGTTCTGCAAATACGAAGAGCCGGCAACGGCAGAGGATATCGCCATTGTGGGCGACGGCATCCCCATGATTACCCGGGGCAAGGGCTGTAAGGTCTGCAACAATACCGGCTATAAGGGCCGTATCTCCATCCACGAGATGGTATATATCGACAAAACGCTGAAACGCATGATCGCCAGAAGTGCAGACAGCCAGGAAATGCTGGAATATGCAAAAAAGACCCAGGGAATGCGCAGTCTGATGGACAGCGCCATCGACCTGGTAAAAGAGGGCGTAACAACGCCGGAAGAGGTCATGAAGATCGCTTATTATTCGGATTAAACAGGGAAAGGATGGTATACTGCCATGACAATGAACGAACTCATTATGAAAGCCCGGGAGAAAAAGTGTTCCGATATCCATATCAGCGAGGGAATGCCGGTTTCGTTCCGTATCCACGGACAGCTGCTGGACAGCGGCTTTTCGTTTCCGGCGGCAGAAACACGGGAAATGATCCTGTCCATGCTCAGCGATGAACAGCGGGAACAGCTGGAAAACGGCAACGACGTGGACTTTGCCATTGAAACGCCGGACTATTGCCGTCAGCGTGTCAACGTGTTCCGGCAGATGAAAAAGGTGGCGGCAACTATCCGACTGCTGAACAACACCATCCCGACGCTGGAACAGCTTCAGATGCCGAAGGTGCTGCAAAATCTGGCAGACCAGCCCAGAGGTCTGATCCTGGTGACAGGACCGACGGGAAGCGGTAAGTCCACCACCCTTTCCGCCATGATCGACTACATCAACAAGAACCGTTCGGAACACATCATTACCATTGAGGACCCGGTGGAGTATGTGTATGAGTCCGGAATGTCCGTCATCCACCAGCGTGAGATCGGCGTGGACACCAAGAGCTTTGCGGCGTCTCTGCGGTCGGCGCTCCGTGAGGATCCGGATGTGATCTTGGTAGGAGAAATGCGTGACTATGAGACCATTTCCGCCGCTGTTACCGCAGCTGAGACCGGACACCTGGTCATGTCCACCCTGCACACCACAGGTGCGGCGCAGACCCTGGACCGTATCATCGACAGCTGTCCGCCACACGCCCAGAACCAGATCCGGACGCAGCTGTCCACGATTCTGAAGGGCGTTATCACCCAGGCGCTGATTCCGCTGGCAATGGGCGGCGGCCGTGTGGCTGCCACAGAAATTCTGGTGGGAACAGATGCTGTGGGCAGTCTGATCCGTGACAACAAGTGCTTCCAGCTGGCAACGGTGATGCAGTCCGGCGCAGCGCTGGGAATGCACACACTGAACGCTGACCTGGCACGCCTGGTGAGAGCCGGCACGATCCGCCGGGAGGATGCGATTCGGGTATCCAACAACAAGAATGAGATTCTGGACCTGCTGAGTTAAGGAAAACTGCGGCGTGTCCGTCTGTAGATTTTCAGAGAGGTGAGAGAGATGAAACAAAATCGAAAGGGCTTTTCTCTTGTGGAGCTGATCGTGGTGCTGGTGATTATGGCGATCATTGCGGCACTGTGTGCGCCCAATATCTCTGCCTATGTGCAGGCGGCGAAGATACAGAACTATCAGACTGTGGCGAACAATCTGGCGGACGAACTCCAGACCCAGCTGCCCCAGAGCCGGTATTGGAACTGGGACGAGGTAAAGCAGAGTGCCGAGGGGATTCTGCGCTCAGATGCCGGAAGAGGCGTGACGCTTTTGAGCAGCAGTGATACCGAGGAAAAGTATCAGGTCACCGGTGCCAGCAGCGATGCCAATGCGGTGTTTACGGTGACGCTGACCTATCAGCCGGCAGACAAAACCAGCCAGAAAGTGGATGTTGCGGTTTCCTGCGATGGGTATGCTGCGGCAAAGGCGGAGCAGAGCTGTAGTTTGGTTTTGAAGACGAATTATACGGATGCGGGAGCGTATCCGATGAGTAATACTGTAACTGAATCAAAGGATTCTGGCTGGGGTGATTTAAAAAACAGAATAAAGACAGATAATGAATGGAAAAACTTATTTGCTAATGACGAAAATTATAAAAAATATGACTTTGGAGTTAATAGTGTTGTCGGAACTCAAGATAGTGACAGATACATTATTAATACAACAGACTATCCAATTAATGCAGTCAAATTTGTACAGTATGGCATGCAATTTAAATATGACGGGCAAGCAGTATATCCTATAATGCAGGCGCAAGCTGGAACGACAAACGGTACATTTGGCTCAGGTGGTCAATACAACGTTTGTGGTAATAATGGAGATTTTAAAAATGTATACATCTATGTTGGAAGTAAATCTAATGTGGAAAAATATAAATTTATTAGTCAGTATGAGTATTCATATTGTGATGTAATTGATGTAAATAATAAATATCAAATAAAAACCGATCAGGTAGGTGAGAAGTTTAGTTCAACTTATAATATTGATATAGATAAAATAATTTATCGTACTTATCTTCGAGATGCTGACACGGGTTATGAAAGTTCAAGGGGTTGGATTGTAGTTACTGGCGGTGTGAGTGGTAATAAGCCAAGTGGAGATGCTATTAATGTGGATCCAAGTTTAACTATGGTCTATTTTGATACAACAGCAAAAAAAATATCCGATACAGAATATAAGCAGCCAACAATATACGGTGAAAAGGTTACAAAATTAGATGGTGATGGAAGTACTGCAATTAATACTTCTATCATGAAAAAAGATAAAGATGGGACATATACTTATAATGGCTACAAAGTTGTAATTGAAAACGGTCGTGTTGAATTACATGTCCCAATGGAAAATGGAAAAGATTTTCGTTATAATAAAGACTGGAGTAATGGTGGTAAAGTAGGAAAATATGATTTAAATAACAACTTGATTGAATATGTTGATGCAAGCAATCTAAATATTCCGGACGGCTATAATAGTGACTGGGCTTATTTGGAAAATCATGAATGGATTTTTTATTACGAAGGAAGTCCATTTGTCATTCAATATTACAAACATCATGTGTGCTTGGACTTGTATCAAACAGGCTATAAAGTAGGAAGCACATTACAGTTAAAAGTAAGAGGGGTAGATGCTTCTAAGTTACAGAATACATTTAATGCGAATGATGTAAATCAACTTTCTACTTTTACTAATAAATTAGAAAATGCAGGAGGTGATCATAATTCAGGAGGATATCTTCCTGGAATGGCTGGCGTAACCATTGAAAAGGTAGAAAATGAAGCAAATACTGCAATAATAAATATACCATGGACGTGGGATACATATCCTTATGTGTGTATTACATATAGTGCTGCTTTAAGTTCTGTCGGTGCAGAGATATCTATGAAATGGATTGGCGGAAACACAACTACATCTACAACAACAACGAATTCATACACCCCCATGCTCACCCTCAACGGCGACAACACCTACACCAACATCACCCTGGACTGGACGAAGTGCGACTATATCACCAACGTCGGCGAGGTGGGGATTCAGTTCGACAAATATCCGTCGAATCTCAAATATGACGTGTATTCCAAGGATTATACCCAGCTGGCATCCGGTCAGAGCCTGTCAAAGTTCATGATGAACAGCAACAGCGCAGTAACGCCCTCTGCGGCAGCCGATAAGATCGTGCATCTCTACTGCAAGGGACTGAGTCCGGAGGATATCTCCTGTAGTATCGTGGCACCCAGTGCGCCGATCACAACGGATACCACAACGACAACCACAACCACTACAACTACCTCCGCCGAAACCGAGACCACGGCGAAAACCACTTCTGCGGCGGAGACCACATCGACTACAACAAGCAGCACGACCACCACGACAACCTCTGCCACAACAACGACAAGCACGACCACTTCCACCACAACGGAGACTTCGACAACCACAAGCACCACGACAACAGCAACCACTTCTTCGACGACTACTTCTGCGGCGACCACTTCCACAGTCACATCCACATCTGCTGTGACATCGTCCTCTGTAAGCACGAGCAGTACGAGTACGTCTGCTACAACAAGTACAACTACAAGTATTACAGCGACGACTACCACTTCTGCGACGGAAACTTCCGGCAGTGTGGTGACAACTGTGGTGACCGGGGTGAACAATTATCAAGTACTGACAATTCCAAATTATAAATTATTGAGCAAGGTTGAATTTGAATTCGCTGGAGAAAATGCACCTGTTGACTGGGACTGTCATTTTACTGATTCAAATGGGTGGAATGATACATTTTCAAAAACATTTAGAACAGATGATCTAGTAAATAATAAATATCAAATTGATTGCGAAAATATAAATCAACAAGGCTATCTAAAAATTGGAACATATACACGGCAGCCTAAAATGAGTATTAAATCCGTTACTTTCTACTATAGAAATCCGAATGTCATAATTACCAATAAACTGCCGGATGGATATGCGGTTGACAAGGCAAGCGGTACAGCATTGCTGAATTCTTCTTATGAGTTTACTG
>ENA-OUQI01001734-OUQI01001734.1-human-gut-metagenome-genome-assembly--contig:-NODE-1734-length-12958-cov-3.680694_pt1 | contig 12958 bp, 10 predicted proteins | sample MGYA00237953_ERZ548840 | MGnify/ENA primary metagenome ERZ548840 (study PRJEB26490, sample SAMN05194690) | human gut metagenome | biome: terrestrial biome; feature: human-associated habitat; material... | reverse complement strand
CTCTTTGTTCTATAGCATGCAGACTGTATTTGCCTCTACCAAAGAGGTTATCCAGGCAAACCAGTTCATGAATTCTGATTTGATAAAGGAAAAGGCTGCCGAACCCCAACACACTTATATCAAATCTCCTGCCGGTATCTTCACCGAAGCTATCATGCCATACGATTCAATATACAACAAACTGACCAATGACACCCTGAATGCCGTGAAGCTGACTTTCACGAATTACAATATAAACAGTGACTACGAATATAGCATGAGTGCTCCCAATGACGTGCTGTTGATACGTAAACAGGACTTGAAGAGCTTCTTTGAAGAGAACAAAGTCAGGGATAATATTACCTCATTTACAACCACCCACAATGCATTTGCTACTAATCAATATGTATTCAGCAACATAGCCCGTTTGGTTACCACTTGCATCAACGAAAAACAAGCTGCCAAGAAAGCCGCCAAAGACAAAGCCGGCAGTTCTTGGAATGAGACAGAGTGGGAAAAAACTTGGAACAAAGAAAATGAAGACTGGGATAAGGTATTGCTGATTCCGGTTTCCATTACCTATGACAGCAGTACAAGCAGCAGCGGCAACAAAACCATAACCGGTATCCAAAACGACCTCAAGCCGGGATATGCCAAACTAAAAGGCGGCCCGAAAGAGAATGCAAAAGGCGAAGTGGAATCTCCGCTGAAAATAGAAGTTACATACACCAGTTTCAACAAGTAACTGACAGATATTCCATAAAAAAGCCTTCCGCTCATTGTAGAGCGGAAGGCTTTTTTGATTGATGGGACAAGCTGCCGATATTATTCAGCAGCCTTTTTAGTTGTTTTCTTTGCGGCAGGCTTTTTGGCAGGAGCCTTGGCCTTTGCCGGTTTTTCTGCGGCAGATTTAGCTGTAGCCTTGCTCTCTTTCTTTTCTGCAGCCTTTATCTTCTCCAACTTGGCCTGTGCTTTCTCCAATTCCTTATGCAGTTCCTCTATCTCGGCACCTTGGTTCTGGATAGTGGTCAGCAATGCATTCAGTTCTTCGTTATCTATATCCACCGGATAGAGAGAATCGACACGTTTGATAAAGTCACCAAGAATATTCATATAATTGGTAAAAGCATCAAAAGGAGATTCATAAATACCACGGTTCAAGCCGACACCGCTTTGCTTGGTAGTCATGAAACGGAAGTTGTTACTTGCCTGCAGATAATCCCAGTCTTGCTTGATACGGCGGTCATCACAGAGATGGACACGTTCGGCAACACTATACAGCTTGTTGAATGCTTCACGCTGCATCACGTTACCCAGCCAACAGCTGGTATCTCTTTCTTCGTCCACCCAAGACATTGGGTATGGAACATCCAACTGGGAAACAGATTTCAGTTTGGTAACGATTTCCGTCGGTGTGGAGAAAGTAATCCCCTTTTCCTTGGCACAGTATGGAAGTGCCTTCAGGAATTCCAGAATATTGGAAGACAACGGCTGTGCCATACCCAGAGCAGAGAGTTCCATAAAGACATTGATAACCTGCTCTTCCTGCGGCAGAGTGTCAATCCAGTTGATGTACTTGTCGGCAAACAAAGGATACTCGTTCCACTCGGAGTTGGAGAAGCGCAGGCTGATGTCGTCAGACAGCTTAAAGTCACGCAACAGCAACTTCAAGTTAGGATTCATAGAGCAATGGTATACATAGTGCGGACTCTTCCAACCCAGAACATGCTTGGCTCCTTCCGTCAGCATACCCTTGAATCCCAAAGCTGCCACCATCGCACCAATCTCGTCATTATAAATCAGACTGGAATTACGGAACACCTTCGGTGCCTTACCGAACATTTGCTTCATCTTAGCGCTCTGACGCATCACCTCTTCCTTGAAGCAATCCTCGTTGGCCAGAGAAGAAAGGCCATGGGAATAAGGCTCGGCAAGGAACTCACAGCAACCGGTATCATTCAGCTGGTGCAACAAGTCGATGACAGCCGGCGCATATATTTCCAACTGCTCCAGCGCAACCCCCGAAATGGAGAAAGCCACTTTAAACGCACCTCCGGAATTCTTCACCATTTCAATCAGGGTGTTCAATGCCGGGATATAAGAGCGTTCGGCTACATCATTGATACTGGTTTCATTGGCATAATCATCGTAGTAATAATGATCGGTACCTATATCAAAGAAACGGTAACGTTTCAGATGAATGATTTGATGTATTTCAAAATAAAGACAGATAGTTCTCATTTCTATTATTGTTTTTGTTATTTACCATAGTTTCTTAACACATCCTCGTAGAGGGCGCGGATTCTCAAACCTACTTTTTCCCACGTGATTCCATCCACTTCCTTCTTGCCTTCCTCCTGCAGATATTGGAAGAGAGCGGGATTGGTGCAGAGAGAATAAATGGCATCGGCCATTGCATGAATGTCCCAATAATCGGTCTTAATGACCTTATCAAGAATTTCACCGCATCCCGACTGCTTGGAAATGATGGAAGGAGTTCCACACTGCATGGCTTCCAGCGGAGCGATACCGAAAGGCTCGGAAACGGAAGGCATAACGAATACATCACTGTTCTTGTAAACCTCATATACCTGCTTTCCCTTCATGAAGCCCGGGAAGTGGAACCGATCGGCAATGCCCCGCTCGGCCGCCAGATTAATCATGGCATCCATCATATCTCCCGAACCGGCCATCACAAAGCGGATGTTGCGGGCACGCTGCAATACCAGCGAAGCTGCTTCCACAAAGTATTCCGGCCCCTTCTGCATGGTGATACGGCCCAGGAATGTCACAATCTTTTCTTTGGAATGGTCGGGACGCGGAATGTCCTGGTATTCCTGCGAGAGAGGATAGACGGCATTGTGCATGGCAAACACCTTCTTGGGGTTCTGATGGTACTGCTCAATAACCGTGCGGCGGGTCAGTTCGGACACGCACATGATGCAGTCGGCATAATCCATACCGTTCTTCTCCATAGAATAGACGGTAGGATTGACTTTTCCGCGCGAACGGTCAAAGTCCGTAGCATGGACATGGATACAGAGCGGCTTTCCGCTCACCATCTTGGCATGCACTCCGGCAGGATACGTCAGCCAGTCGTGGGCATGAATAATATCAAATTCCTGCTGGCGAGCCACTACTCCGGCAATCACCGAGAAGTTGTTTATCTCTTCGTGCAGGTTGCCGGGATAACCGCCGGCAAAGTCCATGCAGCCTATGTCATTGACGTGCATATAAGAGAAATCCGAATAAATATGGTCGCGGAAAGAATAATAATCTTCCGGCGTCATGTTGCGCGTCAGCCTCGACTTCAAATAATTGTAATCGACATCACGCCACACGATAGGCACCTGGTTCATGCCCACTATCTTCAAGAAGTCCTCTTCTTCGCCCGTCGGCTTGGGCATGCAGAAAGTAGTTTCCACATCACCCTGCAAACTCAATCCCTTAGTTATTCCATAAGAAGCAACCGCAAGACCACCATATATTTTGGGAGGAAATTCCCATCCAAACATTAAAACTTTCATCTTCGTTCCTCCTTTTATAAATTATACTTAGACAATAACTTCAAGATACGCAGGATTTCCGCCGTATTCATGGCAAATGACACCGCCCCTCTTCCAACAAACGGAGGATTACCATCGAAGAGTTCGGGCAATGCGCCAATACAGTGGGAAGTCATTTCATCTTCCATACCGATGAGGTATCTCTCTACAAACGACACGCCACTCACTTTATAGATACGCAGATATGCTTCCATGTAGAAGCCCAGCAGCCATGGCCACGCTGTTCCCTGATGGTAGGCATAGTCTCTCTGTATCTGAGGGCCGACATAATTCGGATTGTATCCGCCACTCTTGGGGCTCAGTGTACGCAAGCCCTTCGGAGTCAACAGTTCTTTCGTCACAATATCGAGTACCTGTTTCTTTTGGGCCCTATCCAACGGAGAATAGTCAAAGGCAACGGTAAATATCATGTTGGGACGTACGCTCCAGTCCATCATATAACCATCCACATAGTCAAACAGATAGCCATACTCATTGCGGAAGATGTCTACGAAAGACTTTCCGGTGATTTCTGCCTGAGCGTCCAGTGTATCGGCAAGAATTTCATTGCCCCCCTCCCGAACCATATCGGCTACAAAACGCAGGGCATTGTACCACAGTGCATTCACTTCTACAATGTAGCCCGTACGTGGAATAACCGGGCGGCCATTGGCGGTAGAGTTCATCCAGGTAACCGCTTTCTCGGTGCCATTGGTATACAACAGTCCGTTTTCGTGCAGGAAGAGATTGTCATGCCTGCGTTCACGGATATAGTCAACAATCTCCTCGAGAAGATTACCGTACATCTGCCGGCAATTTTCACGCGAAGTCTCCTTGGCATACTGCTGTAAAGCCCAGACAGCCCACAGCAGCACATCCGGATGCTCCATCTCGTATATCTTATAGGAGGAAGGTTCTCCATTGATAAACTCACGGATAGCCTTTTCGGCTGTTTTCATCACGTCTTCAAATTCATCTTGCTCGCCTAAGGCCAAAGTAAGACCCGGCAGGGAGATGAACAAGTCACGGGCACGACACTTGAACCAGGGATAGCCTGCAAGCACATAATGCTCCTCGCCCTGCTTGTTGTGGAACTGGTGCGCCGAGTTTTTCAGACAGTGGTAGAAACTGTCACGCGGAGTGCGGTCGGCCACCTCGGACTCAAAAGTCTGCTTCAGCTTGCGGGGAGAAATCTCGGAGATACCGGCGGAGAAGACAACGCTTTCCCCTTTCTTTATATCCACTTCAAAATATCCCGGCACATAAAGGTCTTCGTTGAAGTCATATCCGCGTTCCTGTTCTTTGGGATACTCGATACCACGATACCAGTCAGGCTGGAAGTGGAACTCATTCTTTTTGTTGAGCTGCATGAACAACTCCGGATAACCGGGATACATGCAGGTTTTAATGCCATTCTCTACCAACTGGTAGTCGCGGCTTGCCTGCGCATTTTCGTGCGTGTACTCGCGCACACTGCGGAATGCCAGGAAAGGGCGGAAACGAAGTGTGGTTGCCGAATGGGCATCGACCAAGGTATAACGAATCAGAATCCGATTTTCATGGTGTACGAAAATCTTTTCCTTACGAAGGATGACGCCTCCTACACGATAGGTAGTTGTGGGGATATTTTCACAGTCAAACTCTCGGATATACTTGTGCCCGTTAGGACTGAAGTGGTTTCCTTGATACTTATGCAACCCCAGGTTGAACTCCGCACCGTGCTGAATTACAGTTTCATCCAAAGAAGACAGCAGCACATGGTTTTCATCATCGAGGTTGGGGACCGGTATCACCAACAGACCGTGATATTTGCGTGTGTTACAATCTACAATTGTTGTACAATGATAGGCTCCCGACCTATTCGTCCGCAATATCTCCCTTGGCAAAGATTCTTGCAGATTAATCATCAGGGTCTTGTCAAATCGTAAATAACTCATAGTTGTGCATTATTTAAAGGTTAATTATTTCGGTATATGCGCTACAAGCCATGTAGCGATGCCCAAAAATACGAATTAAAGCTTATAGGCAAAATAAAAAGTCAGTTTTTTTTCGGTTTTCGTCAAATATTCCGTAGTATTGTACAAAAATAGCAATCACTGTACGAAATATGAAGCATGATATACGCAGAATGGCATTGGCGGCGGTTATACCCCTATTCCTGCTATTCATTTTATACATTTTAAAGTTTTTGGAGACAGGCATGGATTGGAACTTCACACGACTGGGAGTATATCCGATGGAACAGCGGGGCGTGTTCGGAATTTTCGCACATCCACTGGTACACAGCAGTTTCAAGCATCTGTTCGCCAATACGATTCCACTCTTTTTCCTGATGTGGTGTCTGTTCTATTTCTACCGGCATATAGCCCCCTACATCTTCTTTGCCATTTGGATAGGATGCGGTGCGCTTACCTTTCTTATAGGGAAACCGGGATGGCATATCGGAGCCAGCGGCATCATATACGGACTGGCTTTTTTTCTGTTCTTCAGCGGCATTCTGCGCAAACATGTACCGCTTATCGCCATTTCACTGTTGATAACGTTCCTATATGGCGGCCTGGTATGGAATATGTTCCCACAATTTGCCAAAGCCACCACTTCCTGGGAAGGACACCTTAGCGGAGCCATAGCAGGCACGCTATGCGCCATAGGCTTTATGGAATACGGTCCCCAACGGCCCGATCCGTTTGCCGGAGAGGAAGACGAAGAGGAAGACGAAGATGAGGAAAACAATGAGGATGAGGACGATAAGAAGGAAGAGGAGAAGGATGAGGATTCGTCTACAAGGATTGAATAGCACGTTTAAGAAACAATAAAAAAAACAAAAAGAGGGGCAAAGAGTTTACAGTACACCTTGATAATATCTACTTTTGTTTCAAAACAAGAAGAAAAAGCATTATGAATACAATGTTTGATACATTACTGCAACTGCCACTCTTTCAAGGACTCGCACAAGAAGACTTTACCAATATCCTGGGGAAAGTCAAGCTGAGCTTTACAAAGCATAAAGCCGGCGAAGTTATCGTGAAAGCCGGTGACACATGCAGTCAACTGATATTCGTATTGAAAGGTGAAATCTCCTCATGTACTTCATCTGCGAATACATCATACAGCTCCACGGAATATTTTCAGGCACCTTATGTCATCGAGCCACAATCTCTGTTCGGGATGAGCACCTCCTACGTCTCGGCCTATACCGCCCAAACCGAGACCCACACAGTGAGCATCAGCAAGGCTTTCGTCATGAGCGAATTGTTCAAATATGACATATTCCGCCTGAATTACATGAATATCATCAGCAACCGCGCCCAAAGCCTAAACAGCCGTCTTTGGGCAGAAAGCACCGACAACCTTGAGAAACGTATCGGCAACTTTATCCTGACACATATCGAACGTCCGTCAGGCAGGAAAATACTGAAAATAAAAATGGAAGAATTGGCTCAGGTGGTCAATGATACCCGTATGGGAGTATCAAGAGCGTTGAACAGCATGCAGGAGAAAGGCCTGCTCGAACTGCACAGAGGCGAGATGATGATTCCCGACGCAGAAAAGCTCTTATAGGCCACCTGAACCGAGATTTCCTACAACACCTTGTCTATCGCTTTCTTTATCAAGGCTTCCATCACTTTATACCCTTCTAGAGTGGGGTGTACCCCATCCCGGGTATACGAGGAGTTCAGAGCCTTATTGTCGCCTTCCACCATCTCACTGTAATAGTCGACATAAGGAATCTTGTTTTCCTGGGCATACTTCCGGATTCTGGCATTCAGCTGCATTATCTTTTGCGGAGCATCCTTCACCGAAGGATTCCAGCCAAAGGCAGCGCCAGGCAACACAGACGTCAAAATCACCTTTATCTTATTGGCCCGTGCCAGCTCTACCATAGACACTATATTTCCAAAAGTGTATTCTTCATTATAAGCGCCTGCATTTTCCGCAATGTCATTGGTACCTGCATTTATCACGACCAGCGCCGGAGCAAGCTTGATGACATCTTCGCGAAAACGGAGCAGGAAATGGGAAGAAGTCTGCCCGCCTATACCACGGCCCACATAACCGTTGTCTTCAAAGAAAGCGGCATCGTTTGCCACCCATCCTTCCGTGATGGAGTTGCCCATAAAAACCACCCGGTCCTTCTGTTTTCCCTTCCGTACCAGTTCCTTGTTTGCCTCTGCATAGCGTTTCAAATTTCCCCAGTCCTGCTTCTGTGCGTCAGAGGCTACCCAGGGGATGCACAAAAAGACAGCAATCATACATAAAAGTTTCATTGTTCTATTCTTTGTTGTTTTGTTATAAAAAAAACAGCCCCACCGTTTTTAAGGTGAGGCTATCATTATCATTGGTCAATCTCACTCCCACTCGATAGTCGCATTGGGTTTCGGAGACATATCATAACAAACGCGATTGACGGTTTTCACTTCCTTGAGAATACGGTCGGTAATCTTCATTAGGATGGGCCAGTCCACCGGCTCAATGGTAGCGGTCATGGCATCCACTGTGTTGACGGCACGGATAATGACGGGCCAGTCGAACGAACGTGCATTGTCGCGTACACCCACAGATTTGAAATCGGGCACCACAGTGAAATACTGCCATACCTTCTTATCCAGGCCTGCCAGTTGGAATTCCTCACGCAGAATGGCATCCGACTCGCGTACAGCCTCCAAGCGGTCACGGGTAATGGCTCCCAGACAACGTACTCCCAATCCGGGACCGGGGAACGGCTGACGGAATACCAGATGCTCCGGAATGCCAAGCTCCAGTCCTACCTTACGGACCTCATCCTTGAACAGGTTGCGCAGAGGCTCGATGATCTCCTTGAAATCTACATAGTCAGGCAGACCGCCTACATTGTGGTGGGACTTGATCACTGCGGATTCACCGCCCAGTCCGCTCTCTACCACATCGGGATAGATGGTTCCCTGTACCAGGAAGTCCACGGCACCGATCTTCTTCGCCTCTTCCTCGAATACACGGATGAACTCTTCACCGATGATCTTTCTCTTATGCTCCGGCTCGGATACGCCTGCCAGCTTGTTATAGAAACGCTCCTGCGCATTCACACGGATGAAGTGCAGATCGTAATTGCCGTTGGGACCGAAGACTGCTTCTACCTCATCGCCTTCATTCTTACGGAGCAGGCCGTGATCTACGAAGACACAGGTCAGCTGCTCGCCGACTGCCTTAGATAACAGTACTGCTGCCACGGAGGAATCCACGCCGCCGGACAATGCACAGAGGACTTTACCATTACCAACCTTCTCACGAATTGCCTTAATAGACTCTTCCACGAAGGAATCCATCTTCCAGTCACCGCAGCATCCGCAGATATTACGTACGAAATTATACAGCATCTTGGAGCCTTCCACCGTGTGGAGTACTTCCGGGTGGAACTGGATCGCATACAGTCCGCGCTCTACGCACTCTGCTGCTGCCACAGGGCAGTTTGCAGTGGTAGCTACGGCACGGAAGCCGGGTGCCAGCTTCGAAATATAGTCGAAATGGCTCATCCAGCAGATTGTATTCTCGGATACATCGGAAAACAGCTTGGAACTGCGGTCTACCTTCACCTCAGTCTTACCATATTCCCGAACGGCTGCACGTTCTACCTTACCACCCAGCACATGGGTCATCAGCTGTGCACCGTAACAGAGTCCCAGCACGGGAACTCCTAAGTGAAACAGATCCTCGGAGCAGGTAGCTGCACCGGGTTCATAGCAGCTTGCGGGGCCGCCGGTCAGGATGATTCCCTTAGGATTCATCGCTTTTATCTTATTCAAGTCTGTCTTGTAAGAGTAGATCTCGCAATATACATTGCATTCTCTGACTCTTCTGGCGACCAGCTGATTGTACTGTCCGCCAAAATCAATGACAACTACCAGTTCTTTTTCCATGGTTGTCCTCCAGTATATTTTTCTGTCCTCTATTATAGGGTATGGTGCAGGGGAAGTCAAACCCTACTGCACCAGTTCTTCCAATTTTCCGAAGGTATAACCCATTTCTTCCCATTTTGTGAGCAGTTCATCCAGAATCTCCCCATTGGTCTTCGAGGTATTATGTAACAGCACCACCGCTCCGGGGTGGATCCTGCCTGTCAGCTTGGAAAAAGCTTCCTCGTGGCTGGGCTGGGCATCCACGTTCCAGTCCACATACGCGAGACTCCAGAAAAAAGTGGCATACCCCAGATCCCTTGCCATCTGCAGATTCGTCTCACTGTATTTTCCCTGGGGCGGCCGATAGTACATCGCCATCTCCGTGCCGGTGGTCTCCTGAAAAAGAGTTCTCACGTCATCCATCTCCTTCTGAAAAACCGCCGGATCAGAAATTTTCGACATGTCATAATGATGATAGGTATGGTTTCCCACCGTATGTCCGTCCTCCACCATGCGCTTCACCATCTCCGGCGCCGACTCCAGAAAATGTCCTACCACAAAAACAGTCGCCGGTGCATTGTGCCTTTTCAATGCATCCAATATAGCGGAACTATTACCGTTCTCATAGCCGCAGTCAAAAGTGAGATAGATCTTTTTCTCCTCTGCATCTCCCACATAATAGGCATTGTACTCTTTTAGTTCTTCCGCAGGTGCCGTGCCGGTGGGCTGTGTTCCTTCCGTCCCGAATCCCAATCCCCAGTTTTCTGCTGAAAATAGTGCTTTCGTGTTCTCCAGCGCAGTTCCCGCCGTCGCCTGTGACTTTATTTCCCGCTGCATACGCAGACCGTAGGCAATGGCTCCGATGCTTCTTCCGAGGAAAAACATTGCCAGCAAGAGCACTCCCAGCATCAGACCATTCTTATAATACTTCTTCACCAATACCGCCTTTTTTTTCCCGACTTCCCATACTTTTTTGAACATAGGATTTTCCCGCATCTCAAGATTCCTTACCGGTATTACTACCTGTCTCTACCATAATATTCATTGCATTCTATGCCATACAGCTTTTCCTTTATGTCACAGTTCTGCCTGCGTAAATACACGGTGCCGCCTCCTGTTGTATATACTATAAAAATAGTTTTTTCGGAGCAACGCCATGGACTGCAAGGAAATGATCCTGTCAGAGGACACTTATGACATTATCACAGACTTTTCCGCATCGGAATTTCTGGGAGATGACAATAATTGTTATGAACGCATCGGAGAAGATTTTTTGATTTTGTATCTGGGCAATCTGGGAATCCGTAATCCGAAGATTGATTTTTTCCCCTATCACAATATGCCGAAGCTTTACGGGCTTATGCAGCTATCTCCCTCCGGGGAAGTTCCACCCGGTGCCGCTCCCTTTGATCCGGCAAGTCTGATTGCCAGTGGGATCACCCAGGTACAGCGTCCGCCCCTAAGTCTCACGGGACAGGGCGTGATCCTGTGTTTTATTGATACCGGTATTGATTATCGAAATCCTGTGTTTCTGGACGAGAACGGCAACAGCCGCATCCTGGCGATCTGGGATCAGACGGTTCAGACCGGGATACCACCTGAGGGGTTTAAATATGGTTCTGAATATCGCAGAGAGGATATTAACCTGGCGCTGCGCTCCGAGGATCCTTATTCCATCGTTCCCTCCCGGGACGAAAACGGACACGGCAGTATCCTCGCCGGAGTCGCCGCCGGCAGTGTCGTCCGACAAGGCAATCCTTATATCGGTGCTGCACCGGGTGCCGACATCGTTGTGGTAAAACTCAAGGAATGTAAGCAATATCTGCGAAGCTTTTATCTGGTGCCCGAGGGTGTTCCCGCCTATCAGGAAAATGATATTATGCTGGGCATCAAATACGCGGAATCCTTCGTGCAGCTCTTCGAGCGTCCGGTAGTCATCTGTCTGGGTCTGGGAACCAACCAGGGAGATCATGCGGGCAATTCCTCCCTGTCACGGTATCTCTCTTCCCTCGCTGTCCGCAGAAGCCGTGCCGCCATTGTCTGCGGTGGAAATGAAGGGAACGCCTCTCACCATTACCGTGGAAGATTAAGCGCTCAGACACCGGAGGAATCTTCCCGGGATGTGGAGATCCGGGTCAGTGAAGGCTGTATCGGATTCTGGCTGGAGCTTTGGGGCGCTCTGCCGGATGCTTTTAATCTGAGCATCCGCACTCCCGGCGGGGAAAATATTCCCGAACTGCGCCTTGGGTTGCAACAAAGCGTGACCTATTCCTTTATTTATGAAAAAAGCAGAGTCACTATCGACTCTGCTCTTGTGGAAGAAAATTCCGGTGAAGAACTGATCCTTGTACGCATCCAGGATCCTACCCCCGGTATCTGGACCTTTCATGTCTCTGCTTCCGGTAGTTTATATAACGGCAATTTTCACATGTGGCTGCCTATCACAGAATTTCTGTCTACTCCGGTATATTTTCTCAATCCGGATCCCGACATGACACTTACGGAGCCCTCGATGGCTCCGGAGGTTCTGAGCGTTTCTACTTACAACGCGGAAAACAACAGTTTTTACGCAGAATCCGGCAGAGGCTTCGGACGCACCGGGCAGATCCGTCCGGACTTATCCGCTCCCGGAGTCAATATCTCCACCATTGACGGACGCCGTACGGGAAGCAGCATGGCTGCCGCTATCACTGCCGGAGCTGTGGCCCAGTTTTTCCAATGGTCAGTCATTGAAGGCAATAACCGGCTGGCGGAAAGCCGGGAGATCCGCAGTTATTTCATACGCGGTGCCGTGCGTACACAGGGTCTGAACTACCCCAACCGGGAATGGGGCTACGGCAGACTGAATTTAGAGGAGACCTTCAATGCCCTGCTCCGGGTATGACTATAGGATTTTCCGAATATTTCGGGCAATAGAGGCTTCTGTTTTGTACGTTATCTTCCATTTTCATCTGTGCTTTTGGAAAAAATTCTGGCATACCCATAAGACAACGGACGGTCCGTCATATCCGCAAATCGCAAAGGAAAATTCTCTTTTTCCTCCATGCGGTTCGGGCAGTCTCTCCTGCCGCACCCGAGACAGATTCCGGCACATTTGGTAAAAGGATCCTTCGTCAGCTCCGCATAAAATACCACACTTTTTTTCGGGATCATGCAATATGCTGCATTACAGGTAACCGGCAATGCAAGCTCCTGCAGAAGCATGGGAAGATTCGCCAGCCGCAGCAGACTGCTTATTTTTTGTTCTGAAGTCTCAGAAATCTCCCCACCTAAAAAATGCAGTCTGGCAACATGCAGATTCCGATGTACAACCACCCACTCTGTATAAGCCCGGTAGCTTTTTAATAATAATTCACTGGACAGCACCTCAATCATATAACTCTCTGTCAGAAATCCGTTCTGCAAATACTTTTCCTGCAGTGCATCGATCCCTTTTCCCAGGGTAATGCCTACAGCCAAAAAAGACTGATCCCTCCCGGGAAAAGTCTCTTTGATTTCTCTGTCCTGCCATCCCGCTTCTGTCTCCAGGCAGGGGATCATCTCACCTGCCAGCCTCTTCAG
>ENA-OUQI01001721-OUQI01001721.1-human-gut-metagenome-genome-assembly--contig:-NODE-1721-length-13045-cov-3.024095_pt1 | contig 13045 bp, 9 predicted proteins | sample MGYA00237953_ERZ548840 | MGnify/ENA primary metagenome ERZ548840 (study PRJEB26490, sample SAMN05194690) | human gut metagenome | biome: terrestrial biome; feature: human-associated habitat; material... | reverse complement strand
ATGATAACCGCCGCTACCGCCAGGATGATCCCCATCTCATCGGCCAAGGAGTCCGCCTGGGAGTCCCCCACAGAGCTGTCTATATAAAAGTCATAGGGGGCCAGCAGCTCCCGGATGGCCTCCATGGCGGCCAGGGCGGATTCGTCATCCTCCTCCCCCGCAAAGGTCACGGAGATCAGCGCGTCCGCGCCCTTGAAATACGATGCGATGTCCTCCGGTGTCTCGGCCTCCCCGTCCTCCTCTGCGCCGATGCTGTCTCCCAGGGACGCGGAGGAGACGCCCTCGATCTCCCCGATCTGTTCCGCCAGATCCTCCGCGATGCCCCGCGTCACGTGGGACACCATCACCCGGGCGGTACCGAAGGTGGTGAACTCCTCCTCCATCAGGGTCAGCCCCTGGCGGGTCTCTGTGGAGTCCGGCAGGTACTCCGTGATGTCGTTGCAGACGCTGACCCAGTTCCGGGAGAACAGGCAGAACAGCAGCGCACACGCGTACAGGAAAAAGATCAGCTTCCGCTTATCCACGATCACCGTGGCCAGCCGCACATAAAAGGATGGTTTTTCAGTGTCTTTGCGCACAGTTTCAGCTCCTTCCGGCAATCCCGGTCCCATCACGGCTCAGGGGAGATCCGGCTCCCCTCCCATCGCATCCGGCAGACGTCCGCCGTGGTCACTCCAGTAAGGCGTTCCCCATGGAGCTCCAGCGCCGTCTCGCAGAAAAGGGTGCTGACCGCCGTCCGGATAGCATGAGAGAGGCACAGATGCCCATCCTCCGACCGTACGCCATGGACGGGGTTGCGGCGTCCCATCAGTTCCAGGGATCCTGTGACGGCAGAACCCTCGTATTGGAGGTCCAGGCGACCCTCCCTGGGGCCCATCTGGCTGTACAGCGTGACGTGATACTCTTCCCGCATCTTCCTCCGCTCCTTTCCGCATTTCCTCCAGCATACTGGAAACAGGCCCGGAGATGCAAGGTGCAGACCTTGGGCAGATGTCAGAAATCTGACACTTGCCCCCATTCTGCATAGATGCACTCCTCTGGAAAATGTGTTATACTGGACTGCAATGGACTGGAGTCTGCCGGTCCATGGAGGTCGATATGAAAAAACGGACATACGAGGCCAGCAATGCGGCCAAGCGGCAGATCTGCACTGTACTCAAGGAGCTGATGACCCAGAAACCCCTGAACAGGATCACCGTGGCGGAGATCATGCGGGGCTGCGGCATGGCGCGCCAGCATTTTTACTACCATTTTGACGATGTCTACGACGCGGTGCGCTGGATCTTTGAGGAGGAGGCGGTGGCGCTGCTCCGGGAACACGAGGGCGTCATGCTGTGGCAGGACGGCCTGCTCCAGCTTTTCCAATACCTGCAGGAGAACCGTGTGTTCTGCCTCTGCGCCCTTCGCTCCATGGGCCGGGACCACCTGAAGCGGTTCTTCCAGACGGATTTCCAGTTCGCTGAAATTGCAGGACGCATCGCTGAACGTTTTGAATGATTCCGGGGCTTTGGAGGATATATTAAACGGAAAAACTGCATATGCCTTTATCCAGGCAATACCGGTGACAAGTGTCACTTGGGTTCGGCAGAGGAAACGTGGCACAAAGGTGTATTTCCAAAACAAAAAGGTATTTCTATCTAAGAAAATGTACGGGTATCACGTACTTCTGCATCTGCTGGAAGAAATAAGCACACATTGAAAAAAGGCAGCCGTGAAAACGCTGAAATGCGTTCATGGCTGCCTTTTGCTGTATTCTGTAAGTCAAAGTTTTAGTGTTCCGGATAAGTGACTTCCATTGCCTTCTGGAAAAAGGCGTGCATCTCCGGGAATTTGTCCCGGATGCGCATGGGCTTGATCTTGGTGTCGGTAAAGCAGTGGGAAGAGGTGGCAACTGCACAAAGCTGCCCGGTTTCCACGCAGAGGATATCATACCGCAGTTCCAGCTTGAAACCGTTGTATTTGGTGATGTAGGAGTAAACTGCCAGATGCTCACCGAAGTGCAGGGAGTGCTTGTATTCACAGGTGACGCCCAGCACCGGCAGCATAATGCCTTCTTCTTCCATCTGGTTATAGCCGACGCCGATCTTGTCCATGAAATCAACTCTTGCCTCTTCTGCCATGTGGATGTAGTTGGAGTGGTTCACGATGTCCATGCGGTCTGTCTCATGGTAAAATACCATGCGGGTATACGGTGTGATTTCCATAATACGGACTCCTTTTTTCGGATGTGTTTCCGGAAACTCCCTTTTTGTTTCCGTGGACACAGAAAGACTTTCTTTTTAGTATAGCACAACTTCTTCGGTTTTACTGGTTCTTTTTGTGTCCAGTGTGTTAAAGAAACGCTGGATAAGGCATATCTGAGGCACAAGCTTTACGCAGTGTTCTTCGAAATGCAGAGAACAGGACGGAAAAACGATTTTTTTCTTCCCGGTATTGCAATTTGTCACTTTTTCGGGTATAATATAAAGTAAGACACTATGTCAGCAGGAGGAAAGAGCATGAAGAAGTGGCTGATTCACCAGCCGCCGGAAGAGGCGGCAAAACAGATCCGGAGCGGCAGCGATCTGTCCATGCTGTGTGCACAGGTTCTGGCATCCCGTGGAATGCACAATGTGCAGGAAGCGGCGGCATTTTTACAGTGTGACGGTCTGGCAGATCCGTTTCTCACCGCAGATATGGAAACGGCGGCAGATTACATCAACCAGGCAATGTACAGCGGCAGCCGCATCTGCATTTACGGAGACTACGACTGTGATGGTGTAACAGCCACGGTGATCCTGTACTCTTATCTACTGGAACTGGGCGCAGATGTAACCTATCGCATTCCGGAACGGGATGAGGGATACGGGCTGAATACCAATGCAGTCCGGGAAATGCACGAGGACGGCGTGGAACTGATCGTTACGGTGGACAACGGCATCACTGCGCTGGAAGAGGCGGAACTGATTGCAGAGCTGGGCATGACGCTGGTCATCACAGACCACCACCAGCCGCTGGAAACGCTGCCGAGAGCGGCAGCGATCGTGGACGCACACCGGGCAGATGATACTTCGCCGTTTCACGACCTCTGCGGTGCGGGCGTGGCGCTGAAACTGGTGGCGGCGCTGGACGGCGGCGATACGGCAATGGCGCTGGAGCAATTCGGGGAACTGGCGGCAATCGCAACTGTGGCAGATGTGGTAACGCTTTCCGGCGAAAACCGCTATCTGGTGCAGCTGGGACTGCGGCTTTTGGCGAACACAGAGCGTCCCGGACTGCTGGCACTCCTGGACAAAAGCGGACTGACGGGAAAGGCGTTTACTTCTACTTCCATTGCATTCGGCATTGCACCGAGAATCAACGCCGCCGGACGGTTCGGCTCTCCGAAAACGGCGGTGGAACTGCTGTTATGTGAAGATCCGGATGAGGCGGCAGAACTGGCGGAAGAGCTGGAACGGCGCAACCAGGCGAGAAAAGCGGAGGAATCCAGAATCCTGGAAGAGATCGCTTTGCAGGCGGCAGAACAGCCGCAGCTGCTGAAAGAACGTGTACTGGTATTTGCCGGAGAAAACTGGCATCACGGCGTTATCGGCATTGCGGCGTCCCGTCTGGAAGAACAGTTCGGCAAGCCGACCATTCTGATTACCATAGAAGGCGATCAGGCGAGAGGGTCAATGCGGTCGTTCGGCGAATTCTCTGCATTTCGCTGTCTCCATGCCTGCAGTGATCTGCTGTCCCGGTACGGCGGTCACCCCGGCGCAGGCGGCTTTTCTCTGCCGGCAGACCACGTAGAACTGTTTCGACAGGCAGTGCAGCACTATGCGAAAGAGGCACATCCCACCATGCCGGTGCTGACCTTAGAGGCAGACCGGCTGCTGATGCCCCAGGAGATCACCATGGAGAATATTACCAGCCTGTCGGTGCTTGCGCCTTTCGGTGAGGGAAATCCTACGCCGGTGTTTGCGCTTTGTCATGCGGTGATGCAGGGCATCCAGCCGCTGTCCGGCGGAGCGCATTCCAAGCTTAAAATTACTTACGGTGGCATGGCAATGGATCTGCTGCTGTTTCGGACGAAACCGGAGGATGTGACGCTGAAAAACGGCGATATCTGCGATTTTCTGGTCAACATAGAGGTGGGCAGTTTTCAGGGCAGACCGCAGCTTTCTGTGATCGTCAAGGACTATCGGAAAAGCGGTCTGAAACAGGCGAAATATTTTGCCGCACAGAGTACATATGAACAATTTTGCCGTGGCGAGACATTGCAGCAGAACTTTTATCCGGCAATTACACCGGCAAGAGATGTGCTGGTGCAGATCTATCAGCGGATCCCTCAGACGGATATTGCGCTGGATGGGCTGTTCGGGAGCGTGCAGGATCTGCCGCAGATGAACTACTGCAAGCTTCGGCTGGCGTTGGATATTTTTTCGGAATTGGGATTGGTGCAGCAGGATCTCTGGACACAGCGGGTACACCGGAATCCGGTAAAGGAAAAGGTGAATCTCCAAAGTTCCGTCCTGCTGCAGGGATTACAGAAAAAAGGAGCGGATGTTGTATGACACAGGAAAACACAAGCGGAGATGTGCGTTCGGCTGCACAGGATAAACCGCAGATTCCTCAGAATGAGGTCACGATCTCGGATCTGGCGAAGAAGATTCTTGCGACGGATAAACAGTACGATCTGAGCAAGATCCTGTCTGCGTATCAGCTGGCAGAAAAGGCACACGCCGGGCAGAAACGCTCTTCCGGAGAACCGTATATTATCCATCCGCTGGCGGTGGCAGATATTCTGCTGGATCTGGGAATGGATACGGATACGATCTGCGTGGGTCTGCTCCACGATGTGGTAGAGGATACGGAATATACGCTGGATGATATCCGGAAGAAGTTCGGACAGGATGTGGCGATGCTGGTGGACGGCGTCACCAAGCTGAACCGCATTCCGATTTTTGACAAGGAACAGCAGCAGGCGGAGAATGTCCGGAAGATTCTGCTTGCCATGTCCCATGACATCCGTGTCATGATTATCAAGCTGGCAGACCGCATTCACAATATGCGTACACTGAAATTCCTGCCGCCGGAAAAACAGCGCCGCATTGCGCTGGAAACTATGAATGTCTATGCGCCGATCGCACACCGTCTGGGAATCCGTACTGTAAAGGACGAGCTGGAAGACCTGGCGTTCTATTACCTGGACTCCTATGCGTATTCGGAAATCGAACATATTATGGAGATCAAAAAGGATGAACGGGAAAAGTTCATCGAATCCATTAAGGAACGTATCCGGAAACGCCTGGCACAGGAACACTTTGCGAAAGAACCGATCATCGAGGGACGTGTCAAGAGCATCTACGGCATTTACAAGAAGGTCTATGTCAACCACAAGGGCATGGATGAGATCTATGACAAGTATGCTGTCCGTGTCATTGTCTCTACGGTTGCAGAGTGCTATATGGTGCTGGGCATCGTTCATGATATGTTCCGGCCTTTGCCGAACCGGTTCAAGGACTATATCTCTACGCCGAAGTCCAATATGTATCAGTCCCTGCACACCACAGTTCTGGGACGGGAGAGCATTCCTTTTGAGATTCAGATTCGCACCTGGGATATGCACGTCTCTGCGGAATACGGCATCGCTGCCCACTGGAAGTACAAAGAGGGCATCCAGGGCAAGGATAAGATGGAAGAGCGTCTGGCATGGGTGCGCAAGGTAATTGAGGCGCAGCAGACCTCGGACGACGTGGAAGAAATTGTCCGTGCCATCAAGAACGACCTGTCTCCGGAGGATATTGTGGTAATGACGCCCCGTGGCGATTCCATCTCTCTGCCGGTTGGGTCAACGGTGATCGACTTTGCATACCGCATCCACACGGAGATCGGACACAAGACCATCGGCGGCAAGGTGGACGGCAAGATGGTTCCGCTGGATTATCCGCTCCAGACGGGACAGATCTGCGAAGTCCTGACCAGCAAAGACCCCAACAAGGGACCCAATCGTGCATGGCTGGGTATTGTCAAGACCAACGAGGCAAAGTCCAAGATTCGTTCCTGGTTCAAGAAAGAGTGCCGAGAAGAGAACATTGCTACCGGCAAGGCGAATCTGGAGCAGGAGTTCAAGCGCTGTCACATCAATCTGCCGGAAACGGAATGGGGCGCATTCCTGGCAGATGATCTGAAACGGCACAACTGCGACACGCTGGAGGACTTCTACGCCTCGATCGGATACGGCGGCGTTATGCTGTCCAAGATCATGCCGAGACTGAAAGAACTGTATGTGAAATCGCACGGCGCAGAGGAAGAAGAGACAAATCCGGTTGCACCGGTGATGCAGACGGAGACACCATCCGGTAAGGACTGTATTGTCCTGGATCGGATCGACGACTGCGTATTCAAGTTTGCGCAGTGCTGCAATCCGCTGCCGGGCGATGATATCGTTGGCTTTATCACACGGGGACACGGCATTTCCGTGCATACGAAAAACTGCGTCAACTACCAGGCGGCGCTGAAACGGAACAACCCGGAGGAAATGGCACGCTGGCTGCCGGTGCAGTGGACGAACAACACTTCTGCGCTGATTCCTACCGGCATCGAAGTGATTGCGTCAGACCGTGTGGGGCTGGTGTTTGATATTACGAAGATTCTCTCGGAATCGCATATTCTGATCGTGCATTCGTCATCCCGGAATCTGCGCAACGGCAATGCGATTTTTGAGGCGAGCGTCCAGGTTGCCGGAACAGATCAGCTCCAGGCAATCATGGATAAGCTGCGGAAGATCCGGGGCGTGATCTCTGTGGAACGTGCAAAAAAGTGAGGTGGCTGCAATGAAAATTACAACGCTGATGCTGGGAGAACTGGCATCGAACTGTTATATCCAGGAAGTGGGCAACAAGAAGTGTGTCATCGTGGACATCGGCGGTGATGCGCCTATCGTGTTCCGCCGTCTGGAAATGATGCAGCTGGAACCCCTGGCAATTCTGCTGACGCACGGGCATTACGATCACATTGCCGGTGTGGAGCAGGTACGGGAAAAGTATCAGATTCCGGTCTATGTGCATTCTCTTGATGCAAATATGCTGACTGACAGCCGTGCCAATCTGGGCGACTGGCTGTCTACCCAGCCGTTTCAGCCTGTTCAGGAATGGAAAACGGTGGAGGACGGTGACACGCTCCAATTCGGGGACAATACGTTCACGGTGATTCATACACCGGGGCATACACCGGGCAGCGTTTGCCTGCAAAGCGGCGATGTGCTGTACACCGGAGACACACTGTTCCGGATGTCCCGTGGCAGAACGGATTTTCCAGGCGGCAGCGATGCACAGATGCTGGAATCTTTCCGGAAACTGAAAGCGCTGGACGGCGATTTTCGGGTATTGCCGGGGCATAATGAAGAATCGACACTTTCTTTTGAAAAGGAACACAATCCAACGATGCGAGGACTATAATTCATGCCAAATGTTGAAACCAATCTGACAAAGCCGTTTCCCGTTGTCTTTTCGGGACACACGCTGAAATATGAAATCGAATGTATCTGCAAGATTTTCCTGCCGATTCGAAAGTTTACGTTTCTCTATGATACGGCGCAGCTGCCGGAGGATGCAGAAGAGGGTGCTGTTCTCACGCTGGAACAGCAGGGCAGTCAGAGCCGCTTTTTTGTCCGGGTGCAGTACCTGGGAAAGACGCTGGAGCAGGAGCAGTTTTTCCCGGCCTGTTCGCCGGAAACAGACAAGCAGCTGTGCGAATACCGGTTCAGTGCCATGCTGTTCCGGCTGCTGGAACAGATCACAGATCTGCATCCGGCGTGGGGCTTGCTGACGGGGATTCGTCCGGTAAAAAAGGTGCAGCCTTATCTGGGCAAAGGGTATACCAAGGCAGAGGTCTGTGAGAAACTCCATGAGAAGTTCTGGATTTCCCCGGAAAAGCTGTCTTTGGTCTACGATACGGCGATCGTACAGCAGCCGCTTTTGGAGAAAACGCCAAAGCGTGGCATCAGTTTGTATTTGTCGATTCCGTTTTGTCCCACACGCTGCAGCTATTGTTCCTTTGTATCCCATTCCATAGAACAGGCGCATAAGCTGATTCCGGGATATCTGGAAAATCTGTGCGAAGAACTGGTGATCTGGGGACAGCTGGTACGGGAACAGGATTTGCTGGTGGATACGGTCTATTTCGGCGGCGGTACGCCAACTTCGCTGACGGCGGAGCAGTTGGAACAAGTACTGACAGCTGTGCAGGATAATTTCGACCTTTCTCATCTGCGGGAATACTGCGTTGAGGCTGGCAGACCGGACACCATTACCCCGGAAAAGCTGAAAACGCTGAAACGGTTCGGAGTTGACCGCATTTCTGTCAATCCGCAGACTATGCAGGACAGCGTGCTGGAAACTATTGGAAGAAAGCATACTACGGCGCAGACGGTGGAGGCATTCCGGATGGCTCGTGCGGCAGGATTCGACAATATCAATATGGACCTCATTGCCGGACTGCCAGGGGATACACCGGAGGGCTTTCATGATACCCTGGAGCAGATCATGGCATTAGACCCGGACAGCATTACCGTTCATGCGCTGACGCTGAAACGGGCGGCAAATCTTTTTGCTGAGGGAGAGAGTCAGGTACATAACCCGGTGGAACAGATGGTGCAGGAGAGTATGCGCCGTCTGCCGGAACACGGCTATGCGCCCTATTATATGTACCGGCAGAAGAACACCATTGACAACCAGGAAAACGTGGGATATGCCCGTGCAGGAAAGGAATCGCTGTACAACATCCTTATTATGGATGAGAGTCAGTCCATTTTTGGCGCTGGATGCGGTGCGTCCACAAAGCTGGTAGAACCCTGCGGCAGAATCACACGAATCCATAACTATAAGTTTCCCTATGAGTATATCCGTCAGTTTGACCAGCTGATGCAGAAGAAAGAGCAGGTACGGGAGATCTGCGAGCGGATTCGGGAACAGGAAACGGAGTAAAAAGGAGTACAGATATGCCATTTATTCATGTTCAGACAAATACAGCAATCACAGACGAACAGGCAAAAAATATTAAGACACATCTTGGACTTGCAATTACAGCAGTTCCCGGAAAAACGGAGAACTGGCTGATGGTGGAGACAGAGGGCGACAAGCAGCTTTTCTTTCAGGGAACAGATGCGCCGGCAGCAATGGTAGAGGTTCAGCTGTACGGAAAAGCATCGTCCAATGCGCTGAATACGCTGACCAGCAACATTACCGGAATTCTGCTGGATACACTAAAAATTCCAACAGACAGAATTTATGTAAGCTATATGTGTACAGAGAATTGGGGCTGGAACAGCTCGAATTTCTGATGGGAAACAAGAATGCTGTGCCGGTGCGAGATGTACTATAGCCGCCGGTGCGCTGCAAATCAATCAAAAACCTGTTCTGTGCAAGGGTATGTGAAAATGCAGAACAGGTTTTTCAATACGAGGCGATGGAAATTTGAAAAAGAACGACATTTTTGAAACAGAAATCATGGATATGACCACGGAAGGCAGCGGTGTCTGTCGGGTGGACAATATGGCAGTGTTTGTGCCGCACACCGCAGTGGGTGACCGGATTCGGGTGCGCATCGTAAAAGTACTGAAGAGCTATGCCTTTGGGATCGTGGAAGAACTGCTGGAGCCTTCGGCAGACCGCATTGTGCCTGCCTGCGGTTTATCCCAGTGCGGCGGCTGTCTGTTTCAGCATATCACGTATGATGCAGAACTGCGTGTGAAAGAAAAGGCGGTGCAGGATGCTTTTATTAGACTGGGAAAGCTTTCTCCGGAATTTTTGCCGATTCTGGGCGCTGAGTCCCGTACCAGATACCGCAACAAGGCGCAGTATCCGTTCGCTTTGGACAAAACAGGACAGCCGATTCTGGGCTTTTTTGCCCGGAGAAGTCATCGGGTGATTTCGGTGAAGGACTGTTTGCTGCAGCCGGAATTGTTTGGGAAAATTGCCGGTACAGTGCTGGAGTTTGTGCGGCGCAATTCGATTTCAGTATACAATGAATCCAGCGGAAAAGGGGATATGCGGCACTTGTATCTGCGGTGCGGACAGCATTCCGGAGAGGTGATGGTTTGCTTTATCGTGCGCAAGCCAATTCGGAAAAAGCTGATGCCGTTAGTTGAGATTTTGACCGAGCAGTATCCGCAGATCAAGAGTATCAGCATGAACTGCAACCCGAAGAAAACCAATGTGATTCTGGGAGATTCCACGGAAACGCTGTGGGGAAAAGATACCATTACGGACACCATGTGCGGCAATGCTGTTGATCTTTCGCCGGAGTCGTTTTACCAGGTGAATACCATACAGGCAGAGCGGCTTTATGGTGCGGCAAAAGAATTTGCACAGCTGACGGGGAAAGAACGGCTGTTGGATTTGTACTGCGGCGCCGGAACGATCGGGCTGTCTATGGCAGATGCGGTGTTGGAATTGGTTGGCGTGGAAATTGTTCCAGAGGCTGTGGAGAATGCAAAGGAAAATGCTGCGAGAGCTGGCGTGAAAAATGCGGCGTTTTTCTGCGGCGATGCAGGCAGCATTGCCGGAAAGCTGGCGGAACAGGGGACTGCGCCGGATGTGATCGTCGTCGATCCGCCCAGAAAGGGATGCGATGAGGCAGCGCTCTGGGCGATGGTGCAGATGCAGCCGGAGCGAATCGTGATGATTTCCTGCAACGCCACAACGGCAGCCAGAGACTGTGCAATGCTGAGCCGGATGGGGTATGCGGCAGAACGGGTGCAGCCGGTGGATTTGTTTCCGGGGACGGGGCACGTTGAGTGCGTAGTATTGATGTCAAGGAAGCAAGGATAATAGATGAAAAAGTGCTGATTTTTCGGCACTTTTTTCTTTTTGGAGAATATTTGAAAGGTAGCTGAGATGTCTTTTTTCTGTATGCGGGAACAAGTCAGGATAAGATCAGAAATACACAAAATTGAAATTGACACAACGCATACAAGCCAAGAATGTATCAGGGAACAAATCCAGAACCATAAAAAATGCCATGCTGGGAAAGCACATCTTCTCAGCATGGCATTTTGTTTCTATGAAATGTAGATTTCTTCGTAAAATCCGCCCATTTATTTGCAGAAATTTCAGACAAAACAGCATTGAATCTGCTATCATTATAGCAGATTTTCAGAAAAAGTAAAGTATATATTTCTGAAAATTCATGAATAAATCATCCAAATCGGAGAAAAAACAGGATTTTTCCTGCTTTGAACAGTCCGAAAACTTGTCAGGAGGGATTTCAAATTCCAAGAAGAGGCAGCAACATTTACAAGAGAAAAGATGGTCGGTTTGAGGGACGTGTTCCCATCGGTCATAAGGAAGATGGGTCGCTGAAATACAAATTTGTGTATGCCAGAACGCTTTCTGAGGTAAAGGAAAAAATGGCACAATTTCAAGCTGTTTTGCAGAGCCAGCCAGTTTCTGCTTTGAAATTGACCGTGGCAGAGGCATCTCGTCAATGGCTTTCCGCAGCAAAATTGCGTGTGAAACCGTCCAGTTATGCGCACTATGAAAACATCATTCGCAATCATATTCTTCCGGATCTCGGAACAAAGTATCTTACGGATATGACAACACACCAGCTGAATGATTTTGTCTTTGAGAAACTGCAAAGCGGTCGATTGTGCGGAACTGGCGGACTTTCCGCTCGGTTTGTACAAGACATTATGCGGGTTTACCACAGCATAGAACAGTATGCAGTGCAGGAATATCACATTCATGGAACACATTTTACTATGCCGAAAGCAGAGAAAAAGCAGCTGGATGTTTTGTCTTCTGAGGAGCGAAAGAAGTTGGAACAGTATCTTCTTCAGACAGGGTTGACCATTGATTTGGCGATTCTGCTGTGCTTGTTCACCGGTTTGCGTGTAGGTGAATTATGCGGCTTACAGTGGAGCGATATTGACTTTGAAAACGGAACACTTTCTGTAAAACGAACGGTGCAGAGAGTCTATCGAAATGGCTGCTCTGAGGTACTGATTGGCTCCCCAAAAAGCAGAACTTCTGTGCGGACAATTCCGGTTCCGTCCTTCTTGTTGACATTACTGGAAAAGAAAAAGCGACAGAATTTTCTGTACTTGATTACTGGGAAAAGCAAACCGGCAGAACCGAGAACGATGCAGTATCGGTTTCAGAAAATCCTGAAACTCTGTGGTATCCGGAAGGTTCCATTTCATCTGCTTCGACACACTTATGCTACAGATTGTATTGCCCATGGGTTTGATGCAAAGACGCTGAGTGAATTGCTGGGACACGCTGATGCCAGTATTACTTTGAATCGATATGTGCATTCTTCTATGCAGATGAAGCAGGAATATGTAAAGCGACTGCAATTGACGGGATAATGTTTCGCCGTCAAAAAATCGTATGGAAAATGAAAAAAGTATCGGAAACAGCGTGGATTTTTAGGCTTGAATGGTCAATGGGCGGATTTTACGAAACAAAAATGCTTCCTTTCTTTTAGTATCTCCAATGGTAAACCATCTATTCTTCTTGATTTTTGGGATTTTTTATGGTATGATGAAAATAGAGAGAAAAAGATAAGAAAGGGGCACATTACGTGATTCGTATAGCAGTAGTGGATGATGAGAAAGCGATTTGTGATGAGTTACTGTTTTTTCTACAGGAATATGAAATGAAATTCAAAGCAATTTTTGATATTTCAATTTATTACAATGGAGAAAATCTTCTGGCTGATTTAGAAGATGACATGCGTTTCGATTTAATTTTATTAGACATTGAATTGGCTGAGATAAATGGCGTAGAGGTTGGTAGATATATACGCAATAAAAATCAAGATTATTTGTGCCAAATTATCTATATTTCCTCCAAAATGGGATATGCTATGGAATTGTTTCAAGTGCATCCATTTCACTTTTTGATTAAGCCTATACAAAAGGAAATGTTGTTTTCTTGCTTGGAAGAGTATGTTCGACTGTATTCCAAAAAAGATTTTTTTGAATTAACAAACAAAAATATAAAAAAGCGAATTCCAATCGAACAGATACAATATTTTGAAAGTAGTGGTAGAAAGATTATTGTCTATTGTATAAATG
>ENA-OUQI01001718-OUQI01001718.1-human-gut-metagenome-genome-assembly--contig:-NODE-1718-length-13074-cov-3.588755_pt1 | contig 13074 bp, 11 predicted proteins | sample MGYA00237953_ERZ548840 | MGnify/ENA primary metagenome ERZ548840 (study PRJEB26490, sample SAMN05194690) | human gut metagenome | biome: terrestrial biome; feature: human-associated habitat; material... | reverse complement strand
GTTTTTAAACCTGCACACTCGAATCCGTATCCTGCGTGTATGGTATAGTTATTTATGAAACGCTGTACTGGTTCAAAGTTGCCCTGCCCACGTTGTTCACCCAGGGAATCACAGGTCAGCCGCGTCCCCTTAGTCAAAACTTATATTTGTATTTTGTTTTACACATTTTCATTCTTGCCGCAAAGATAATCAATAAACTGCTGTGCCGTCCTGCCCGACAGTCCACCATGCTGCAATTCCCACTTATTGGCCTCAAGCAGAAGTTCCTCCTCCGGCATCTCCACCTGATGTCTTTCTGCAAGCGTCTTCACGATATTCTGGAACTGCTTTTTATCCGGCGCGCAGAAGAAAATCGACACACCAAATCTTGCAACCAGAGACAGTTTCTCCTGAACAGTATCGGAAGAATGCAGATCATCTCTTCTCTCTTCTTTATCCGAGAATTTCTCCCGAACCAGATGTCTTCGATTAGAAGTCGCATAGATCAGAATATTATCCGGTTTTTTCTCCAGACCGCCCTCGATCACAGCCTTCAGATACTTATATTCGATTTCAAATTCTTCGAAAGACAGATCATCCATATAGATAATAAACTTGTAATTCCGGTTTTTCACCTGTGCGATAATATCATTCAGATCCTTGAACTGGTGTTTGTACGCCTCTATAATACGAAGTCCCTGATCATAATACTGATTCAGGATACCCTTGATGCTTGAAGATTTTCCTGTACCGGCATCACCAAACAGCAGACAGTTATTGGCCGGCCGCCCCTGTACAAATGCCTCTGTATTATCGATCAGTTTTTTCTTGGCAATCTCATAGCCGACCAGGTCGTCCAGATGCACATGGGCAATATTGGTAATCGGCACGATCCGGGCAGGAGTCACCGTTCCGTCGATACGGAATGCCTTGTGAAGTCCCAGTTTACCAACACCGAATTCTTTATAAAACTGTACCATATCATCCATGAATTCTTCCGTGGACTCTGCTTTTGCCAGTTTCTGCGCCAGTGTACAGATCCGGTCACGGATCCGTTTATTAAAGACCTTGCTGCCTTCATTGATATTCTGATAATCGGTGATCAGACTGCTGTCCACCGACGGATAAATCTTCTCCAGTTCTTTCAGATCAAAATCATACAACTGTTTAAAGATTTCAAAATCATGCATCGCGAATGCATTAATAGTGCCTTCCACCGGACCTACGATCTCACAGGCCGTACTGAACGCATTTTCATGATTGACCAGCAGATAGGTCAGATAATCATGCCACAGGTTTCCCGCAAACCCGTAGGTTCCTGCCATCTCTACCAGCTGATGAATACATGCAAAATACTCCCCGTCCTTTCCGTAGAGTACCTTCGGATGAGAGATATCTTCCATCAGCATGGTCATCTTCTCCAGCAATTCTCCCTGTTCAAAATCACGATATAAAATGCATTCTCTTATTCCTGTCATTGTCTTTACCTGTCTTTCTTACTTCTCAATATGTAATTACTTATTCCGGCTGTTCCCTGTCTTCGCAGCCGGACAGTTTCATATATCATTAATAATTTCCAAGAATCCGCAGATTGTTCACCTCTCTGGAAATACCATACAGCGCATTCTTCACACCGCTGTCACTCAGATTTCCTTCAAAGTCAACAAAGAAACGATATTCCCACTTTTTCTCCGGAATCGGACGGGATTCGATCTTTGTCATATTCAGATCATTATAGATAAAATGGGACAGTGTGTTATACAGACTTCCACTCTCATGTGGAATCTCAAAACATACACTGATTTTTCCTGCTTCTTCCTGATAAATCTCTTCTTTGGATACGATAATAAACCGTGTGGAATTCTGCCGACTGGAGAATACATGCGGTTTTAAAATCTGAAGTCCGAAACACTGTGCCGCATATGGGCTGGCAATTGCCGCCTGAGTCAGATCTCCGTCTTCTTTTACTTTCTTTGCTGCCATTGCGGTGTTCAGATACTCTTCCGCTTTCCATTCCGGATGCTGCTCCAGAAACTTTCTGCACTGAGACAGTGCCTGCGGATGAGAATACACGGTCTTGATATCTTCCAGTGCGGCATTTTTCAGACCCATCAGAGCATGATCCACCTGAATGATCTGTTCACCCACGATGCTGTGATGGTATTCCACCAGAAGATCATAAATATCTGCAACGATACCGGCAGTAGAATTCTCGATTGGCAGTACCGCGTAATCCGCATCTCCGTTTTTGATCGCTTCCATAGCATCCCGCCAGGTTTCCACATTGTAATTTTCAATGGATTCCCCGAAAAAACTATGCATCGCAGTAAAACTGTATGCTCCTTCGACACCCTGAAATACTACTTTGGCCTTCTGCATCGGCAAAGAAGAAACTTTCCGGAACGGAATCTTTTCTGCTTTGCCTTTTTCTGCCAGTATCCGGTACTGCAGTTTCCGGCTCATCGCCATCATCTGCCGGAACAGCTCATAGACACCTACACGGTTAAAGGAGTTGGATGCATACTTTTCCAGTGTATTCAGTTTTTCTTTTTCCCGCTGTGGATCCAGTACTGCTTTATTGTTGGAAATCTTATATTCCGCCACCTCTGCACTCAGCTGCATCCGTTTTTCAAAAAGTTCTACGATTTCTTTATCAATACCATCAATCTGATCTCTGATCTCGAGTAAATCCAATACTTTATTATCCATTTTTTCTTTTCCTATTCCAAATTTTCACTTAATTTCGTCAGATCACCGATAAAAGACAGCGAACCGAATGCCACGATCACATCTTCTTTTCCGGCCAGCTTCATGCCAAGCTGCAGGGCTTTCTCCAGAGAATCTGCCACATATACCTGTTTCGGTGTCTTATATCTGCAAAGAACCTCTCCCAGCTCTTTGGCGGGAAGTGCCCGGGGATTATCCGGGGTTTCCATCGCAATGATCTCCCTGGCCATCGGTGCCATTCTTTCTGCAATGGTTTCATACTGTTTGTCCCGAAAAACTCCCATCAGGAAAACAAACTCCCTGTTCGGAAAATACATTCTTAAAGATTCCTGCAGTTTTCTGGCCGCATCCGGATTATGTGCACCATCTACTACAAGATAAGGGTCTTTTTTCAAAATGGTAAATCGACCATTCCATCGTGCTTTTTCCATACCACTTCGGATCTGCTCCCCGGAAATCTGATACCCTGTATCCTGCAGAGCCCGAATACCCGCCAGTGCAAGCACTGCATTTTCCAGCTGATGTGAACCGGCCAGATGAATGGTATAGGTCTCTTTCTGATAGCGGAATACCATGTGGTCAAGATCTGCTGTTACAAGCTCTGCCTCTGTTTTATCCCCAACATACAGCGGGCATCCCAGCTTCTTACTTTCCCGTTCGATGACATCCATCGCCTCTTTTTCCTGTCTGCAGGTGACAACACGGCTACCGGGTTTGATAATACCGGCTTTCTGACCGGCGATTTCTCCCAGCGTATTCCCCAGATACTCCATATGATCCATACTGATGGATGTGATCACCGCCAGTTTTGTATTTCTGATCACATTCGTTGCATCTGTCTTTCCGCCCATGCCACACTCCAGCAGGACAAAATCACATTTCTTTTCCTTATAATATAGAAAAGAAATGGCAGTCTCAATCTCAAAGGGAGACGGCAGCGGCTTATGCTCTTCTTCCAGTTCCCCGATAGCTTTCACCACGGGATCCATCAGTCGCCCGAAAGCTTCTTCTTCGATATATACTCCGTTGATCTGGATCCTTTCCCGGTATTCATACAGTGTGGGGGAGATAAATCTGCCGATCCGGTAACCTGCTTCCTGAAGGACTGCTGCCAGATACGCACCAACACTGCCTTTCCCATTGGTTCCGGCGATATGGATAAACTGCAGAGCTTCGTGTGGATTCCCCAGTTTTTCCAGCAGGCAGGTTATTGCTTCCAGTCCCATTTCACCGCCGAACCGATGACTTTCATCTATATATGTTCTTGCTTTTATATAATCCATAAAATATGGAACCTCCTATTGCGAGTAAACTGTTGTTATTATAGTACAAACGACACCATTTGACAAGGAACAGTTATTCCTGAAAATCCGACAAAATCCTTTATTTTTCTCTTGCAATCCAAAAGTATTTATTATATGATGTTAGGCAGAGTAAAAATCGATGGTACTCTTTATAGTTTTATAACATACAAGGAGGTATATGATGAGACATCTGATGAGTCCTCTGGATCTCTCCGTTGAGGAGCTTGAGCATCTGCTGGATCTGGCAAATGACATTGAACAAAACCCTGAAAAATACGCACACGCCTGTGATGGTAAAAAGATTGCTACTTTGTTCTATGAACCAAGTACCCGTACTCGTCTCAGTTTCGAAGCTGCCATGATGAATCTTGGCGGAAAAGCTCTTGGTTTTTCTTCCGCCGATTCCAGTTCCGCTTCCAAAGGTGAAAGCGTTTCTGATACCATTCGCGTTGTTTCCTGTTTTGCAGACATCTGTGCCATGCGTCATCCAAAAGAGGGTGCCCCGCTGGTCGCTTCTTTGGCTTCTAAAATTCCCGTGATCAATGCCGGTGACGGCGGACATCAACATCCTACTCAGACATTAACTGATTTATTAACGATTCGTTCTCTTAAGGGACGGCTGGATAACATTACAATTGGTCTTTGCGGCGATCTGAAGTTTGGACGTACCGTACACTCTCTGATCGAAGCTCTGGTTCGTTATCCAAATGTAAAATTCGTCCTGATCTCTCCGGAAGAACTCCGTATCCCGGACTATATCCGTGAAGATGTGCTGAAAGCCAGTGGTCATGAGTTTGAGGAAGTAACCCGTCTCGAAGACGCACTGCCAAAACTGGATGTTCTTTACATGACACGTGTACAGAAAGAACGTTTCTTCAATGAAGATGATTATGTTCGTATGAAAGACTTCTATATTCTGGACAAGGAAAAAATGAAACTTGCCGGACCGGATATGCTGGTTCTGCATCCACTGCCTCGTGTCAATGAAATCTCCACAGAAGTAGATTCTGACCCAAGAGCTGCATATTTTAAACAGGTACAGTACGGCGTCTATGTCCGTATGGCACTGATCCTGACTTTACTGGAGGTAAAAGTATGTTAAATGTAGGACGTATCGAAGAAGGATTTGTTCTGGATCACATCAAAGCCGGCAAATCCATGACAATTTATCATGATCTGAAACTTGACAAGCTGGACTGCTGTGTTGCCATCATCAAAAACGCCCGCAGCAACAAAATGGGAAAAAAAGATATCATCAAAGTGGAATGCAGCGTAGATATGCTGGATCTTGATATCCTCGGATTTATCGACCATAATATCACTGTGAACGTGATCCAGAACGGTAAGATTACCTCAAAGAAAGAGCTGCATCTTCCGTCTCAGGTAGTCAACGTGATCCGTTGCAAAAACCCGCGCTGTATCACTTCCATCGAACAGGAACTGGATCAGGTATTTATCCTGACCGATCCGGTAAAAGAAGTATACCGTTGCAAATACTGTGAAGAAAAATACAGAGGACACCGTAATAAATAAAAATGAGGACCGTGATGACTGTGGAACATTCAAACACAGAGAATACTACTGCACTTCGTATCTATTATTGCGGAAGGGAGCAATGTGCTCCCGGACACTTTTGGGGGCCGGCTATCCGCCCCCATTATTTGCTTCACGTTGTTTTGCATGGAAAAGGGGAATTCTTCTATCAGGAGAAAAAGTATGAGCTTTCTGCCGGCGATGCCTTTTTAATCGAACCGATGCAGACCCATTATTATCAGGCAGACAAAGAAGATCCCTGGGAATATGCCTGGGTTGGATTCGACGGAAGCTGCGTGGAAGAGGTTCTCTCCTCCACAATTTTCCAATCTTCCCCTGTCTTTACCACGGACTCTGCTCTGTGTATTCAGCCCATGATCCGGCTGAATGCCCTGTTTTTTGCTCCCGAAAAGAATCCACTGGGACTGGCATCTGCTTTTCTCCGGCTACTCTCCTGTATGACCCGTCTGGACACTTCCGGTCGAAATGATCACAATGAACAGTATTATCAGCAGGCACTGGAATATATCAGCAATAATTACTCCTATAATCTTAAGATTCAGGATATAGCAGATTATATCGGCGTGGACAGAACTTATCTTTACAAAATTTTTATGCGTGAAGCGCAGATTTCTCCGAAACAGTATCTCCTTCAATACCGGATCCGTGCTGCAGCAAAACTTTTACAGACACAAAATTATAACGTGACAGAGATTGCTTATTCCTGTGGCTTCCGTGATTCCGCTGCTTTCTGCTATCATTTTCGACAGCAGATCGGCATGACACCAAGACAGTACCGTGAAAAGATACGAAGTGGTACTTATTAAGCAAGTATCAACCCGGATCCACTTGTTGTTCGCGTAAAAAGATGAAAGGAATCGGGAGTTAGAATAATCTGACTCCCGATTCCTTTCATCTTTTCTTTTATCCTATTCTTTTATCATAGCTGTGTGGTCTATTCTATTTTTCTTTCACACCCATCCGGTTAATCTGTGTTGCAATATAACCGGCACCATATCCATTGTCGATATTTACCGTAGCAATCCCGTTGGCGCAGGAATTGATCATCGTGAGCAGCGCGGATATTCCATTCATACTGGCACCATATCCCACGGAAGTAGGTACGGCGATCACCGGTTTATTCACCAGACCACCCAGCACGCTTGCCAGTGCGCCTTCCATCCCCGCCACTGCGACTACGCAGTTTGCATCCTGGATCGCATCCAGCCTTGCAAAAAGACGATGGATACCGGCCACACCCACATCATAGATCCGTTCTACTTTTGCTCCGAAATATTCTGCCGTCTGTGCGGCTTCTTCCGCTACCGGGATATCAGCTGTTCCCGCTGTACATACAGCGATCAGGCCGACACCCTCTTTCTTTTCTTTATTCTCTATTTTCAGGATATGCGAGATCGGATCGTACTGGATCTGCGGATAAATTTCTTTCAGCATCCGGTACTGATGCTCGGATGCTCTGGTTCCAAATACCTCTCCATTCGCTTCATATAACCGTTTTACGATCGGCACCAGATGTGCATCTGCCTTTCCACTGCAAAAGATCACTTCCGGAAAACCGGAACGGATCTGTCGGTGCATATCCAGTTTGGCATATCCCATCTCATCAAAAGGAGCTTTCCGAAAATAGTGTTCTGCTTCTTCAACAGAAATCTCACCCTGTTTTACTTTTTCCAATACTTCTCTCATATCCATCTCTTTGTTCACCTTGTTCTTCTGATCCATGTTTCTTTGTGATACTTTCTGTTTTCCCTGTTTGTTCAGGCAAACACCAGTTTCATGACCTGATCTACTGTTTCTACCGGGACGATCTCCAGTTTTTCTTTCACTTCTTCTGCTACTTCTTCCAGATCTCTCTCATTTTCTGCGGGAATAAATACTTTTTTGATACCTGCCCGCTGAGCTGCCATCAGTTTTTCGGGAAGACCACCGATTGGCATCACACCACCCCGCAAAGATACCTCCCCGGTCATGGCATATTCCGGATTCACCGGTGTATCTGTCACCAGCGAAGTCAGTGCCGTCACCAGTGTAATACCCGCGGAAGGACCGTCTTTTGGAACTGCACCGGACGGGACGTGGATATGCAGATCATTTTCTTTAAATACATCAGCTTTGTCCGGATGACGTTTTTTCACCAGTGTGATCGCAATCTGTGCTGATTCTTTCATCACATCTCCCAGCTGTCCGGTGATCGTGATTTTTCCGGAACCTTTGGTAAAAGAAGTCTCGATAAACAGAATCTCTCCACCGGCGCTTGTCCATGCAAGTCCGGTCATCACACCCGGCTGTGGATGTTTCAGGATCGTATCATGGATGATCCCCGATCCCAGGAATTCCTGTACCCGTTTTTCATTGACAGTAATACTTTTTTGCTCTCCCCGGACCAGTTTGACCGCGGCATTCCTGCAGATTACATCCACCTGCTTCTTTAATCCACGCACACCTGACTCTGCGGTATATTCCGCAATTATTTTCTCCAGGGCACCATCCGTAACCTTCAGGTTCTGTGCCTTGATCCCCATCGCTTTCATCGCTTTCGGAAGCAGATGTCTTCTTGCGATATGAAACTTCTCCAGTGGTGTATATCCCGGAAACTGAATCACTTCCATACGATTTAACAGCGGTTCCGGAATCGTATCCGTACTGTTTGCCGTACATACAAAAAATACATTTGACAGATCATAGGGCACATTCATGTAGTGATCCGTAAAGCTGTAGTTCTGTTCCGGATCCAGCACTTCCAGAAGAGCACTTGCCGGATCTCCGCCGTAATCTTTTGCCAGTTTATCCACTTCGTCCAGCACCATAACAGGATTCTGAGCCTTACTTCGTTTCATACCTTCCATAATCCGGCCAGGCATTGCACCTACATACGTTCTTCTGTGACCACGGATCTCTGCCTCATCCCGGACGCCTCCAAGGCTGATTCTTACATATTCCCGGTGCAGTGCCCTTGCGATACTCTGACCGATACTGGTTTTACCGGTACCCGGAGCACCCACAAACAGCAAAATAGAACCGGACTGTTTTTTATTCAGTGCCATCACAGCAAGCTGTTGAATGATACGTTCTTTCACTTTCTTCAGACCGTAATGATCTTCATCCAGAATCTCCTCTGCTTCCTGCAGATTGATCTCCGACTGTTCTTTTGTTTTCCAGGAAAGTGAAGTTACAAAATCCAGGTAGTCATACAGCATACCATATTCATGACTGTCTTTTCCTTCCTGTTTCATCCGGTTCAAAACTTTCTCAGCCTCTTTCCTGGCTTCTTCATTCATGCCGGACTGTGCAATCTTTGTTTCAAATTTACGTACATCCGATATATTCTCCGGATGCATCTCATCCAGCTGCTGTTGCAGCAGTTCGATCTGTTTTTTAATCGCAGATTCCCGGTATGCCTGTTCATGAATCTCTTTCTGTGCTTCTTCAGCTTCTTCGCCTACATGGAATATCTCCATAAATTCATAAACAGCTTCCTCAATTTTTTTGCATCGTTCTCTTCTGGAATCTGTCTCTATGATACCATATTTTTCTTCCCATGTGATATTAAAATAAGAAGAAAGTGCACATCCTATTTCCTCTACATTCTTCCAATGTAAAATCACCCCACGGGCCCAGACTCCCCATGGGAATCCTTTGACGAAACGAAGGATATCCTGTTTCATCTTTTCAAACAATGCTTTCTCTTCTTCTTTCGGAAAATCGTCTACATCCGGAAGAATCGAAGCATCTGCAGTAATCACACCATCTTTTCCCATCTCAGTATCAGAAATCTGTACCCGTTCTCTCACTTTGACACGTACATTTCCTTCTTCGTCTACGCTGTCGATGGTGCCAATCACACCAATGGGATAAAAATCATCCGGTGTCATCTGCTCCTTTTCTTCTTTTTCCATTATAAATAATATATCTTCTCCAACAGATTCTGCTGTTATCTCTCCACTGGGAAACACATCTTTTTTAAAGAAAAATGTCACACCTGGCAGTAACAACAGGTCAGAAATCGGCAATGTAATCATTATGTTTCCTCCTTGTTCTTCTTTTGTTAGCACTCATTCTTTACGAGTGCTGATTTTTCATCTTCTATTCTATCACGTTATTTTGAAAATGCAAGTAAAATACGTAAAAAAAGAAAAGCAACCCGAACTCTGTATTCTGATCACTTTTCTTCTTTTTGCTGTAATATATATCAACCTCTAGTACATCGTTTTGCTGATACATTTGCTGTGTTTCTACCTATTATAATAGCAACTCAAAAACTATGTTTTTATCAGGTGAAGCGACGAATCGCAAGGATTGTCTTGCAATTTGCACTTCTGTCATGGGTGATGCCCCATTTTGTTCCTTTTGCTTCCACGATTCCGCCATTTCCGTCGTAGATGGCCACATGTCCGGAATAACAGATCACATCACCTGCTTTTGCTTCAGACAAGCTCGAAACTGCTGTACCCATGCCTCTCCATCCTGCAGATGTGGTATAACCACCACTGTAGGCACCGGTGTTTTTCAGAACCTGATATACAAAATGAGAACAATCAATACCATTTGTCAGGGAATTGCCTCCCCATACGTATGGATTACCGACAAACTGATCTGCATATGCTACGATAGAACTACCGGATGCTCCACTGCTGCTTACCGAACCGGAACTGCCTGTTGAACTGCTTTTGTCTGAACTGCTACCGGAGCTTGCGGTACTGCTGTTGTTGCCTGAACTGCCGGAACTTGCAGTGCTGCTGCCTGTTGCTGCATTACTGTTGTTTGTTGTACTGTTGTTTCTGCTGTTTCCACTGCTCTGTGAAGCCGAACTGTTGCCGGAAGAAGTACTTGTCGAGCTGGCCGCTGCTGCCTGCTGACGACTGGCTTCTTCGGCTGCTGCCTGCTGTCTTGCTGCTTCTTCTGCCGCTGCCTGCTGACGGGCTGCTTCCTCAGCCGCCGCCTGTCTTGCCGCCTCTTCTTCAGCCCGTCGTTTTTCTTCTGCAATCTGATCCAGCTGCGCCTGTTGCTGGCTGATCAGATTACTGATCTCATTTGCCTGCTGCTGGGCTGTTGCAATCTGGGCTTCGTAATCACTGCTGGTTGCTTTCTTTTCATCCATCTGTGCCTGTAAGTCTGCCTGCTGGCTCTGCAGATCTGCCTGCTGACTTTCCAGGGATGCTTTCTGTGTCTCCAGGTCACTCTTTTGTGTCTCCAGATCCGCTTTCTGATTCTCCAGATCTGTCTTCAGATCGGACACCTGCTGTACTACTTCTTTAAAAGCTTCCAGTTGTTTTCTGTCGTAATCATGCATGCTCTGTGCATATTCCACTTTATTCAGAAGAGACGTGATACTGTCCGCACCGCTTAACATATTCAGCCATGCTTCATTTCCACCATTCTCATATATGTACTGGATACGTTTTTTCATATCCGCATACTGCTTGTCGCGATCTGCCTCCGCATCCTGCAACTGACCTGCAGTTGTCTCAATCTCTCCCTCTTTTTCTGTAATATCTGCTTCTTTTTGTGCAATTCCATCTTCTGTACTTGCAATGTCTGTTTTGGTAGCATCGATCTGAATCATCAGATCTACCATATCTGCATCCATAGCATTGATTTCTGACTGGATCTGCTGCTGCTGTTCAGACAAAGAAGCGATGGTATCATTTGTCTGACTTAACTGACTCTCTGCCTGAGCTTTCTTCTGTCTGATATCTGATTCTGTATCAGCAAAAACCATAAAAGACTGAGAAACCATCATTACAAGTCCCAAAAACGCACATACTACTCTTTTTTTCATGTAAAACCTCTCTTTTTATTGCCTTTGTTGCCTTGTTTTTTAATGACTTTGTAACAATTTCGTTACTTTTTACATACTAACACGTTCCCCATGTAAATGCAAGAAGTATGTCTCAGAATTCGCAAAATGTTCACAAACTTTTCACATTTTCAGTGGATTTTGTTGATTTTTTCCTGAAATCTTCCGGTGTATCGCACTGCATATTTTTTCTTTTCCACATACAAAAAGAGAACCGATCTTTTCTCTTCGGTTCTCTTTTTTAGAAAATTTCCTTTATTTACAGGCTTTTTTGCACTTAATCAATCAGATTCTGCATACTCTTCAGTCCGATAACCAGAGTAGAAGTGTTATGCAGCAGTGCAGATGTCGTCGGCTGGATCATACCGGTCACACCAAGCGCAATCAGTCCGGCATTAATCAAAATAATCGAACGATAGTTCTTGTGGATCCGTTTCATCAGCCCGTTACTGATGGCTTTTAATGTAACAATTTCGTAAAGATTATCCGCACCGATTGTTACATCTGCTATTTCACGGGCAATCTCCGCACCGTCACTGATTGCGATTCCGACATCTGCGGCAGACAGCGCCGGTGAATCATTGATACCGTCACCGATCATGATGACTTTTCGTCCCGCTGCTTTTTCACGCTCTACAAATCCTGCTTTATCTTCCGGCAATACTTCCGAATAATATTCATCTACACCAATCTGTGCTGCTACTGCTCTTGCGGTACGTTCGCTGTCACCGGTCATCATAACTACTTTGCTGATACCGGCACGTTTCAGAGAATTGATAACTGCAGATGCTTCCGGGCGGATCGGGTCATGAATGCAGATAACCGCAGCCAGTTCCCCTTCAATTGCCAGATACAGATGAGAATATTCTTCCGGCAGTGCCGCGAATTTTTCTTCCATACCTTCCGGGATCACACAGTGTTCATCTTCAAAGACAAAATGAGCACTACCGATGATTACTTTATGTCCATTGATCGTTGTGGAAATTCCATGTGCAACGATGTATTCTACTTTTGAATGCATCTCTTCATGAGAAATATTCTGTTTTTTGGCAGCATCAACAACAGCCTTTGCCATAGAATGAGGAAAATGCTCTTCCAGGCAGGCTGCAATACGAAGCAGATCTTCTTCGGAACGGTCGCAGAATGTTTCGATTTTTGCAACCGTCGGCTCTGCTTTTGTCAGTGTACCTGTCTTATCAAATACAATGGTATCTTCCTCTGCAATTGCCTCCAGGAATTTGCCGCCTTTTACGGTAATATCATAAAGGCTTGCTTCACGGATCGCAGAAAGTACGCTGATCGGCATCGCCAGTTTCAGTGCACAGGAGAAATCTACCATCAGTACCGCCAGTGTCTTGGTAACATTGCGTGTGATCAGATAGGTCAGACCGGTACCTGCCAGTGTATATGGAACCAGACGGTCTGCCAGATGTTCTGCTTTTCCTTCTACGTTGGATTTCAGTTTTTCAGATTCTTCGATCATTGTAACGATCTTTTCAAACTTACTTCCGCCATTTACTTCTTTGACACAGATGGTCAGTTCGCCTTCTTCCACAACAGTTCCCGCATACGCATACTTCTGTGCATTTTTCTGTACCGGAACAGACTCACCTGTCAGGGATGCCTGATTTACCATTGCATCTCCGGCCGTTACCTCGCCATCGAACGGAATGACATTACCCATATGGACAACAATCTCGTCTCCTGCCTGGA
>ENA-OUQI01001717-OUQI01001717.1-human-gut-metagenome-genome-assembly--contig:-NODE-1717-length-13074-cov-11.004225_pt1 | contig 13074 bp, 15 predicted proteins | sample MGYA00237953_ERZ548840 | MGnify/ENA primary metagenome ERZ548840 (study PRJEB26490, sample SAMN05194690) | human gut metagenome | biome: terrestrial biome; feature: human-associated habitat... | reverse complement strand
GTTTTTGTCTACTTTCGGTCCCGTGCGACCCGGTTTCAGAGATCCTGATAGACAAAAATCAGACATTTACCCCTGTTTTTGTCTACTTTCGGTCCCGTGCGACCCGGTTTCAGAGATCCTGATAGACAAAAATCAGACATTTACCCCTGTTTTTGTCTACTTTCGGTTCCTTGCGACCCGGTTTCAGAGAGTATGGTAGACAAAAATCGGGCTTCCCCCTTCTGCTTGCTCCGCTTTTGGATAATTCTCCCGTCGACACTGATTTTTCACGGAAAGAGGTTCTTCAAGGCACCGCTCGCTGCTTTCAACACTGGATTTTTCCACGGAAAGCAATCCTCGATTACATACAATATCCTCTTTTTTGACGTTTTGATACATGGAAATAAAAACAGACTTTTTTGCTTATTTCCATCATAGAAAGAGAATTGTCATGCATACGAAAAAAACTGGATTATATTTGCAATTAATTACAAATAATCCAGTTTTTCAATTTAATGATTATTTTTCGATGATTGCATCAGTTGCAGTAACGTTTTCAAGCGACCCCGCCTTTGTTTGAATACAATAAACAAAGCTTCTTTCAGCCAGCTGCTTCAAATCTTTTTCATTGCCAATTCCCCTTTGTGTTTATGTATTAAAAAAACAACCTGAGAAATTGCAATAAGTGATTCGATCACGGTTAATCGGGACCGTCTGCTTGCAAACTATAAGAATATTACTTCCACTATATATGTAACAGAATCTCCAACGCTTTCACCGCCGCCAATAAGACCTGCAATCAAAGCCATTACTAATATAATCACAATTGTTCCCACAACAAACATCAGATAATAACCGGGCATTTCCAAAAAACCTAATAATAAAGGCATGCCGAAATAATAGCGCAGAAATGAATAAAAAAGACTACGGTTGGCAATGCATACCAAGACAATTGCAGATAAAATAAACATACAAAAAATAGCATTGGCGAAAGTTGAGTCATTCAGATATTTAACGTAAAGCGCATGTGAAGAATAAAATTCTTTTTTACAAATACGCGAAAGTTTCGAAGTTTCAAAACCGCTTACGATGATCCCAACTACTGAAATTACGGCAAATATTTTCATCTTGAGCGAATTTCCTTTGAATATCTTGAAAAAAGTAGCAACGGCGCATACAAAAATCAAAGCAAAGACAACAAGGATAATGGGATTGTACCAAAAGTCTCCAAACGTCCACTTTTCATAGGTAGCATTGAAATGATTCTTGACAAAATTTTCATATCCGCCCTTTGCAATAAAAAGAAGGTACATATATACGAACATCATGCCAGAAATTTTATTGATGATCTTCGGAATACTTTCAATCGCATAGCCGATTCTCGTCCAGCTTTCCCCTTCTTCAGGCCCGCGTTTCAGTTTGCCCACGAAATTTTTGCACTCTGACAGATTTTTCGTTATTATGTTGTTCTTTTTGAGTTTGATCATGAATTCCTTGAACTTTGACAGACCTGTCGTTATTTTGCTTTCTTTTTCCATTTTTACCACCCGTAATCTTCTTGATGATTCAAGAATAACTCTTATGGGCGACAATTACTGTCGCATGCAAATTTTTTTCAAAAAACTTGAAAAAATTACGGATCCCCTTATTTTCCTTATTTTCCTCGCGTATCTTTCGAAATATTTCTAATGAAGAAATATGCGATGATCGTTTCGACAATGACGAAAATTCCGAGATATGCCCACATTCTGAGCAAGTGTTCCGCCGTTGCATCATAGATTTTTTCCGGTTCATGCGGAACGTTCGGAACCGTTTTTTGAATTTTCAGCTGCAGGTCATTGAGCCTTGCGATGCTTCCCAATGCTTCCATTCCGAAACGACTTTCCATGATCGTCGAAAAAGGCTTGATTGCGGACCCTAATTTAAACAACGTTCCCGACAGGATCAATTCCGCAATCAAAATATACGGTGCGCATGCGCTTGCCCAACTGTCTTTTTTGACGATTGAAGAAATTGCCAGACCTAAAATATCAGCCACGTAGATCAGCAAGAAAATCGTAATCGCAAAATTAAGCAAAGTAGAATTGAGCACCACCCCTCCCCTTGCGTATCTGTGCGGCTCGATTCTGAAGACCAAAGACAAAATCAAACTTTGAATCAGACAGATTAAGAAGTGAACGATCAGTCTTGACCCCAGATAGCTTATGTAATAAAAATTCGGCGTGGCGGCACGTTGCTTGATATTCGCCCTTTCAGACACGACTGCAGAAATGGAGTTGAACAAACCGCACCAAACGGCGGCGCACATGATGATAAAACATGCCGAACGCGTATCTTCATAGTTGACGAACATGTTTTTTCCGGCAATGACCTTGATTGCGATTCCGGCAATAATCGGGAAACCGAAAACCTTTAAGAGACTGCCGCTTTTGTTGTCTATAAAATCATAACAATATTCCTGCGTGAGACTTTTTAATTCGCTTAACCAGCTTTTTCTTATAAATTTAGATTTATCCATAATTATCCCGCCACCGTTTCATTGATTTTTTTGAAATCTTCGTATGTCAAGGCATACAAATCGGCAATTTTGACGCGCTTATCATTGCCAAATTGGTCAAACTTTCCTTCCTTGACCAATTTGTCCATCTTCTTCAAAATCGCCTTCGGATTGGCAAAACATCCCAACTCTCCCGGTGACTCATCATCTCTTTTGGCAAGAAAAACGACGGCATCGAACGAATCTTCAATATAAGTCGTATCATGAGTAATGACGACGATCGTTTTATTATCTTCTCTCGTCAGTTTGCGCAGCGACTTGAACAGTTCTTTTTTGGTAAGTTCGTCAAGTCCTGCTTCCGGTTCGTCCAAAAACAATAATTCGCGTTCGCCGACGAGTTCGGTCGCAATCGTGATTCTGCGCTTTTCACCGCCGCTGCAGCCCCCGATGACTGCATTTTTACGGTGTGAAATTTTCAGTTTTTCCAAGGCACGCTCAATGTTTCCTTCTATGTGTTCCTTGCCCGTTCCTTCCGGGAGGCGATCCCTGGCCGCCGCAAGCAGTTCGCGATAAACGGTGCGCTCTTGGTGCAGAATGTTTTCCTGCGGGATGCTTCCGATTGACTCCCTGACCTTTCTGAAATTTTCGGGATTCAAAATATTGATGTCGCCATACGTCACTTCGCCTTCAACGCCTGAAACGTCCATCCCGTTCAAACAGTTCACCAACGTTGATTTTCCGGCACCTGTTGCTCCTAAAACCGCAACGAGCGAGCCTTGCTTGATGTCAAATCTGATGTCTTTCAGCAAAGCCAGCTTTTCTTTTCCGTTTGGTACGACTTTTTGCTTAATGTCGATTGAAAGAATCGTTTTCTTGTCTGCAAAGTACTCCTCCGCGCTGATCTTATCCACTTGTTCGGCTTCCAAAGCTCTGGATTTTAAAGCAGCTTCGATCTGATTGCGCTCTTCTTTCAGCTTATCAAGCATTTTGACGTACTTGGCTTCTTTTCTGTTGAGAATCAGATTGAAGATCGCGCACCTGATAAGACCAAGACCGACCAAAATAACCAAAGAAACCAGCGGATCCACGAAAAAACTTGAGCCAAGCACGTTTTCGAACGGTTCCTCAATCACGTTAAATACAGAGCGATACAACTCAATGTAACGATCCGTAATTCCGAGATTGGTACCATACAAGAAGTTGACCACTAACGTATACAAAACGTAATGAACTATTTCCCGGGAAATAATCGCCAAAACCAAAATCGGCACGATTACTGAAAGAGGACCTGCAATCAGCAGCATCAAAGCTTTTGAAACAAAGTCATTTTCTTTCCTGAAAAATCCTGGAATCGCCAAAACGTTTTTGACGCTTTTTTTGCACAATTCATAAAAAATCGGGAATCCCAACAGTTTATACTTTTTGCGCAGTCTGTTAATTTTGTTGTTGACGCGCTGTATGTCGGCACGATTGCCGTCATACATCTGCAGACATTCTTCACGGCTGTATCTTTTATCATCATCCACGCCAAAATCCCTCCAAATTTAAAATTTCCCCAATTTTACAGATAGAGAAAGTATAGCAAAAAGAAAACCCTGTCTTTCCAGTCTGATTTTCTTTTGTGGTGAAAAGTCTCTTGATTGCGCTGCCAAAAATTTTTATAATTATGGTGAAAAAACTTATATTGTGAGGTTGACCCATGAGCATTACAGTCAATATTTACTATACGGGAACGGGCGATTCGGCCTTAAAATTCGTCAGGGAAATGGTTGACAGCGGAACGGTTGCCAAAATTCGCGCAGTGCCGGGCAATTTGCGCTATGACTATTTCGTTCCGGTTGACGATTGTCAAACCGTCCTGCTGATCGACAGTTGGAAAGATCAAGCTTCCATCGACCGCCACCATTCTTCCCCGATGATGGCAAAAATTGCGGAATTAAGAGACAAATACGATCTGCACATGAAGGTCGAGCGCTACGTCGATGATGCCGGAATTCCTGAATCAGATGACAAATTTATCAGAAAATAACGTCCTGAAAAAGGATCTTCCCTGCAGCATTCTGCTGCAAGGAAGACCCTCTTTTTTAATCGGTCAACTACAACGCCTTTTTCTTCTTCAAAGCAAACATGAACGAAACGCACAAAACAAGCTGCAAAACAGATGACATCGACGTTGCAAGCCCGATATGAAACAGGGAGGGATGCGGTTCAAGACTCATCAGGTAAGAAACCGGCACCCTGACCATGAAAGCCCCCAGAATTCCTTGAAGCATGACGAATCTTGTCTTGCCGATGCCGTTGTAAAAGCCGGTATGGCAAAAGAAAATCGCCGTAAACAAACAATCGATTGCATAAGCTTTGAGATACTGAAAAGCAGCAAGCACGACCCTGCTGTCGGAAGAAAAGATTCCCGCCAAGACGTTGCCATGGAAAAACGTCAAAAAGAACATGACAATGCCGATGGCAAAAGAAACCGCAATCCCGTAATGCAATGCCTTCTTGGCACGATCCATCTTTTTCGCACCGAAATTTTGCGCCACAAAGGCCGAAATCGATTGCATGAAAGCTGAAGAAATCAGCATGATGAACGCGCAGACTTTTTCAGCCACGCCGACTCCGGCTGATGCGACAACGCCCATGCCGTTCACGATTGCAAGAATTATCAGAAAAGAAATGCTGACGAGCAGATCCTGAAGTGCGATCGGAGCTCCAAAACCGATCATTTTGCGCAGATATTTTTTGCAGATTTTGAGATCTTCCTTGCAAAAATCAAACGGAAGCTCCTTTCTTTTAATGATCCATAGCGAAATGATCACGCTCATAATCTGGGCAAATACAGTGGCGATTGCCGCCCCCCTCGTTCCCATCTGAAATTCCGCACATAAGATCAGGTCACCGATAACGTTGAAAATGCTGGCAATAGCAACCGTAATCAGCGGAGTCTTGGAATCACCGATTCCTCTTAAAATGCAGCCAATGAGATTATAGGCTACGATTACCAGCATTCCGCTGCCGCAGATTCTTACATAATCAACGGTTTGACCAAATCAATCAGCGCACAAGATGATATTACGGACAAGAAATCGACTCCTTTTGGTTATCTACACCACAACGGCAGATTGGGGCATGTACATAAAAAAGCTCGGGTGAAATTTGCAATCAATTGCAATTCTCATCCGAGTTTTTAGTTTTAGTCATAGCTTTTTGATCATCTTTTCAAAAGCTGTTTCAGCTTCTCCAGCTCATCATCAGACAAGGTTATGCCCTTGCCCATCTTCGCATGTTCAGGTGCCCAATCGCGAATGTCGTATTTGGGAGTGCCACCGTTCCATGAAATTTTGTTCAGTTCCTTTGTCCACCCCTTTGGACTTTTGGAAATAACGCCAAGATGTTCAATGATTTCATATTTGAATTCTGCCATTTTGATCACCATCCCTGGCACAAGCATATCCTACTTTTAACTAAATTGCAAAACCGAATTTACTGCATTTATCATCAAAAAAAGGCCAGAAATCCCTGACCCAAAAACTTGAACCTTCCTCCAAATCGGCTCAGATTTTTATGCGTGCTCACGCTTATAATCGATTGCTCCGTGCCCGCTTTTAGCATAAGCATTCAGAATCGTTTCCGATTCGACCTTCTTTATAAAATCCATTTTCTTCCCCGTTTTCCGTGCTTTTCGCCAAATTTCCCCGTTTGCGGACAAATGCTCCAAAAAGCGGCTTTTATCCGTAAAATCCAGCATTATGGTCTACTTTCACCGTCACGGCACTGATTTTGAATGCCTGACGGATATTTGATTAAAGCAAAAACACGCATTATCCATAAAATTAATTATGAATCATGCGTGTTTTAAATCTAAGACAGGGTTTTACCCCGGCATCTTTGAATCTGTTATTCAGACAGCCTCTCTCCGTTTACTTCCTGATCATCCCTTCGAATGATGAATAAGCCGTAGATGCCGGCGCAGAATACGATGCCGGCGATTACCAGGAAGGTCGGCTGATAGCCGATGTGGTCACGCAGAAGTCCAAGCGGCGTTGAGAGAAGTATCTGGCCGAACGAACCCGCAATGCCCGTTACGATATTGATCGTGGCTGATACTCGCGGATCGTAGTGCAGAGTGTAGTAACGGAACATTACGACGCAGAAGATGGCCGTTTCAGGCGCATGGAGCAGCTTGATCATTGAAACGCCAAGAGGGTTCGTAATCAGACCGCAGCCACCGATTCTGATGAACATGAACGTTACGCCGACAAGAATCGTGCGGCGGACGCCGATCTTCTTCATGAGAAGCGGAACCATGCCCATCATGAGTGCTTCGAGGAACACCTCAACCGAGTTCAGGATCCCATACATGTGATCGCCCATTGCCTGGGTCTTGAAGAACTGAGTGAAGAACTGAGGAAACATCTGCTGATCGAAAATCGTGTAGAATGTACCGCTGAAGACAAGGAAAATGGCGATTTCCCAAAGGCTGCGAACCTTGAATACATTGAGGAAGTCCCTTGACCCAGGCTTGGAGTTCTCACGTTCCCTGACCATTTCATTTTCAAATCTGGCAACCGTCTCCTTGTTGCGGACAGGGTTCCAGAACAAAAGCAGGAGAAGAAGGACAACAGCGATGGCAGAGCCGATCCAGAACAGCAGCGACGGATTGATTGTGAAGACGAATCCTGCAAGCAAGGCGGATACGGCATATCCGAACGAGCCCCAGGCACGCGCTGACCCATACTGATAGTTGAAGCGGCGGCTTGCACGTTCCGTCAGTGCCTCGAACATCGGGGATGCGGAAAGATAGGCAAGCGTCAGGTAGCATGAACCGATCAGAGCGCCGAGTTCAAGGTTGGCATGAAGCATCGGCACGAAGAGGAACGTGAAGAAGGGCCCGAGTAACACCTGCAGGCAGGCGCAGAAGATCAAAAGGTTGCGTTTGAGGCCGAGCCTGTCCTGAATGTTGCTGTAAACAAGGTTGGCAATCAGTGAGAACGCCGAGTTGAAGGAGTATATCTCGCCAACCTGGGCTCCGGTGAACCCTTGCTTGGTTGTCAGCCAGATCTGGAAGAATGACCACCAAATGCCCCAGCCAGCAAAGAACATGAGAATATTTGTCGATTGCTTGTAAAGAACGGATTCTTCAGTTGTGACATCCGTCCGCTCTTATTCATATCGTTCATAAATAAAATTCCTTTCCAATTGTCAGAAATCGGCATCATCAGTAGCGGTTTGCATCAGCTGACAGTTCAAACGCCTGAATATGTCCGGACTTTCCGCTGACTGAAAGCGTCGGGTCTTTCCGCCAGTAGATGCGTTCGGTGAATGTGACCTCACCGTCGTTGACGAAGATTTCAGCAGAACTTGAATCAATGAAGACATGAAGACTCAACTTCTCGTCTGCCTCGTCAAGCTCGGCGTAGCGCTTGTTTTCCGGATCAACGCTGCGCACGAGAACAAGGTGACGGCCGCCCCTGTCGGCGGAAATGCTGAAGCCGTTGTCTTCACCGGCGGACACTTCAATGATCTTTCCTTCCGGCAGGTCATCAAGGTCAAGCCTGAATTCAACGTGACGGCCGAGCACAAGGTCTTCCGAATCCGCCAGATTCCTGTTGACAAGTTCCGCCTTGCGCAAGGACCTGACTTCTGCAACGGGAGACTGGTAAAGATGGTTGTTTCTTATCGTCAGCTCACGCGGCAAAGTGATTGCTCCGCACCAACCGTCAGCACTTTCCGTCATCGGTGAATCCCATGCGTTCATCCATGCCACCATTACGCGGCGGCCGTCCGGAGTGACCATCGTCTGCGTTGCATAGAGGTCATGACCATTGTCAAGTTCCACGAATTCGCCATGTTCGAAACGCTTTTCATCTTCCAGGTAATTACCGACGAAATAACCCGTATTATGCTGGTTGATGAACTTTTCATCAGTTGCCTCGATTCCCTGCGGTGACAGCAACAGAACATCTTGACCGTTCAGGCGGAAGAAATCCGGGCATTCCCACATGAATCCCTCATGTTCAACGCTTTCTGCACCGGCAATCGCGCCAACATAATCCCACTGCTTCAAATCCTTGGAACTGTAAAGAAGAACGCGCCCCAGGCCGTCTTTGTCCCGACTTCCGACAACCATCCTGAATCCGTCATCTTCCTACCATACCTTAGGATCGCGGAAGTCTGCCGGATTGTTGTCTGAAGGCGCCTCGGCAAGAATCGGATTGCCGTCGTACTTTTCAAAGTGGATGCCGTCTGCACTGTATGCAAGATTCTGATCCTGGCGGTTGATGTCCTTTTCCTTGTCAATCACATGATTTCCGGTATAAATCAGCCAAAGACGATCGTCAAAGGCAACAGCACTTCCGGAGAAGCATCCGTCCTGCGGCCTTGTCGGAACAAGGGCGACGGGAAGCGTCTCCCAGTGAATCAGGTCCTTGCTTCTTGCGTGCCCCCAGTGCATCGGACCCCATTCGGCGGCATAAGGGTAGTATTGATAGAACAGATGATAATAGCCGTTGTAGTATGAAAATCCGTTGGGGTCGTTCATCCAGCCGCTGGCAGGCATCAGATGGTATCCGAGACGATAACGCTCATTTGTAACTTCAATTTTGGTCTGTTTCATAGTTAACACTCCAGTAGTGATGTAACATTTTTATTTCAACCGGTTGAAATAAATAACGAAAAAATTCATTGAATCAACGTGATTCAATTCATATGATTATTATAGCGATTTCATTTTATCTGTCAACCGCTTTCATCGATAAAAACGAAAAAAATCCAAAATGAATCTGACCGAATCATGCGGTCGTGCCATTGGCAATTGAAACGGGCAGAACAACCGACTTGACGGGGCAATTGTTGATTCTTGCCAGCAGAAGCTGCACCGCCACCTGGGCAATCTGGTCGATGGGCTGGCTGATGGTCGTGAGCTCGGGTCTGAGGAAGCGGGTTGTGTTGGCGCCGTCATAGCCTATAATCTTGAGATCTTCCGGCACCCTCTTGCCGAATCTCTTCGCAAGAGAAATCAGGAAACTCGCATCCATGTCATCTGAAGCGAAAATTCCGTCCACTTCGGGATGTTCGGTGAAGAGCTGGCTGAAGATCCGTTCCTTTTCCTCAAGGGTGGCATTAAATCCGAGATGATATGTGATGGCCGGCATTTCGTTTTCATCCATCACCTGTTCGAATGCCCGGCGGCGTTCCTGAACGGGAGAGTCGAACTCCAGCGGACCGTTGGTGTGGAAAATATGCCTGCACCCGTCCGCAATCAGTCTTTTTGTCGCAAGCATTCCTCCTTGGTAGTTGTCAGAGGAGACGACCGGCACATTTTCGTCAATGTTCTTGTCAATGGCCACAATCGGCAGCTCGCTGTGCTGATATCCCCGCAGATGCTGGTTGTGAGACCCGATAATCAGCCCGTCGATCTGACGGGTCAGCAGATTCTTCAGATAGCGCTCCTCCATTTCGGGATTGTTCTTGCTGTTGCACATCAGCACCTGATAGCCTTCCCTTTCCAGGCACTGTTCGATTTCAGCCTCCAGCTGACAGAAGAAGGGATTGTCAACGGTAGGAAAGATCATCCCGATGATGTCGGTCTTCTGCTTGTACAACTGCCTGGCTACGGTGTTCGGATGATAGTTCAGGTCCTTTACGGCCTGCTCGACCTTCCTGATCGTATCCTGACTCAGGTATCCGCGACGGTTCAGGACGTGCGAGACCGTTGCCTTCGACACGCCGGCCAGTCTGGCAACGTCATCCAGTTTGGGGGCTTTGTTGTTCTTCATTGATTCACCAGCTTCCGCTTAATTTTCCGTACGTTCATTTTAGCATAAAATTTTGACAAAACATAAAATTCAGCACAAACTTTCAATGTGTATTCCAAATGCCTTCAATAATGGTTATATCTTATTTCAACCGATTGAAATAAAATGCAGATGCGCATCACCTGCCTGATCAGTGCGCAAGGCAGGATTACGGGTAAAGCCCACATTTAACGCTGCATACACAAACCCCCGGATGAAATCAAATCATCCGGGGGGTTCGTTCGAGGCGGCAATTTCCCCTGCCTCTTTCACCTGTATCTTATCTTGTAACTGAGAATCGCCGACGCAAGAACCAGCGTGACGGAATTGGCGCTGATGACATTGTAGTCCTGGATGTTGATGCCATGTATTATCCACAGAAATACACCGATTACGAAGGCTATGTACATCCCAAGGAAAATCCAAGAAGCGTCCTTAGTCCAACCCTTCCTGCTCGTTGAGATCACGCCGATGAACAGAACGCTTATGCACGTTTAATCAAGGTTACCGTTCTGTCATTTCATTCCAATATAGCACAGCAAAACTGCATTTTCCATGACGATTTTCTGTCAAATGCAGAGCCTAGCCGGGCTTCTTCGGAGAAAACCTCCTGATGCACCACCACGAGGCGCAGCCGCATATGATTCCGCATATGATTCCGCCCAAAACATCGGTCGGATAGTGAACATAAAGATACATCCTTGAAAATGCGATCAAAATTGCCAACGCAAGTGCTGCCTTCCAAATTTTCCTTTCACCCGAAAAATAGAGTGCGGCCACCGCTGCAAAAGATGCCGACGTGTGCCCAGAAGGAAATGAATACCCTAAAGGTCTTGGAATCAGCGGCTTGATCGCAGTATTCACGTCGCACGGTCTTGGCCTTACAAAAATATTTTTCAAAATGACGTTGCACAAAACCGAATCCAAAATCACGGCCGCCATTACTACAAAGCCGATCTTTCTTGTTTTGGGAATCAAGATCAAAACCAGCGCAAGCATTACCCATGCTATCGAAAAATTTCCAAGGCTTGTGACAAATCGCATCGCCTCGTCCAAAAAAGGCGTTCTCAAATGTTGAATCAGATTTAAGATTTCAATTTCCAATGCGTTTTCTTCTTTCTTTTATTTCTCGTGTCACGAATTATGTTTGCTAAAGATCATTATAATATCAATTCATATATGTGACCAAAATCGGACAAATAAATTGAAATTTATTTGTTATCGTCATCTTTTCTGTCATTTAACCATACAGCACCTAAACATAAAAAGGTTGAACCTAAACATATGTATACAACACCCATACTGCCCTCACTACTAAAATTTAACATAGCATTGATGTAAAAAAGCAATGATGTTATAAAACATATTATTGCTGATATTTTGTTTCTTTTCATTTCTTACACTCCTCCAAACTTCCGATTTATTTCTTCGAGCTGTATCCTTTCTTTGCCCTGTATATGAAATCCTTAGCTTTATCAAATCCATAGCATTTCTTATTGGCATTTACTTAAATGCCTTGTTGTGCTTTCATGGTAAGATCTATTTTGATATTGTATCTGTGGCTTTCGTTATCAGCCTGTGCGAGTCCCATGCGGATGGATATTTCCAATTCCAGATCACGATTATTGGAGTCCAAATCTTCTTCAACAAAGCAAACACGAACACCATGCTAATACAGCATCTGTATATGATAACCGAGGCATTCTTTTTATATAATATGAGTATAATACACTTGAGTCAATTTGTGCATTCATCCAAAATTTCGATTTGTGATTGCTATATGCTTGCATTTCGCAAGCAACAGTATATAATACAGTCAAGAGGTGATGAATATGGCAAGAACATCAAATGTATTTGCAAGGGTAGAGCCCGAAGTAAAAGAACAAGCTGAAATGGTTTTAAATCAGCTTGGTATCCCAATGTCTAATGCAGTTGGAATGTTCCTTAGACAGGTGGTGATTCAGAGAGGCATCCCATTTGAAATGAAGCTTCCTGCTAGCAAACCACTGGATATGCGTCAGATGACCAAGGAACAGTTTGATGCAGAAATTCAGAAGGGAATAACTGATATAGAAAATGGCAGAGTCTATTCAGTGGATGAAGTCGAAGAAGAAATGCATAGGTTATACGGTGTATGAGTTGGACTGTAAAGTACACTAATCAAGCTCGTGAAGATATAAAAGCAATTTACGAATATATCGCCTTTGAATTATTGGTTCCTGATACAGCAACAGGACAGATTCAAAGAATATTCAAAATGGTTCGTGAGCTTGACGAAATGCCTATGAGATTTAATCTTTACGAGGATGAACCGTGGAAATCAAAAGGGTTACGGTTCGTTCCTGTAGACAATTATCTCATTTTCTACCTGCCAATTGATGAAACCAATACAGTAAGTATCGTTCGTATCATTTACGCCGGTAGAGATATGAACAAGCAGCTACAGGAAACAGAAATATGATATGTTTTTTAAGATGGCATCTATCAGCAATGATAGGTGCTTTTCTTATGACCATTTTTAGGAAGGAGCATGAATGCAGATGGGAATATTTACAGGTTTTTTTAGGTCAAGGGATACGCCCACTAACAGCATCAATGGAGATGGCTATCGTTTTCTATTTTGGTGAAAGCACCTCTGGAAAATCTGTCAATGAGCGCTCTGCCATGCAAATGACTGCAGTGTATGCCTGCGTGCGTATTCTATCAGAATCTATTGCAGACCTTCCCGTTCATCTTTATCAATACAAAGATGCAGGGAGCAAAGTAAAAGCTCTGGAACATCCACTTTATAAGATACTACATGAT